>Ga0180438_10004502_pt1 | contig 20043 bp, 26 predicted proteins | sample SS_ome_12_FD_132455 | JGI IMG/M metagenome (GOLD analysis project Ga0180438, IMG submission 132455) | Hypersaline lake sediment archaeal communities from the Salton Sea, California, USA - SS_3_D_2 metaG | ecosystem: Environmental > Aquatic > Non-marine Saline and Alkaline > Hypersaline >... | reverse complement strand
CTGCCCTGCGAAAACACTCCCCGCGCGTGGGGTGTTTTCATCAACCGGCGACGTGTAGCATTTTGCTACACTTGCCACCCAAAAGCTCAGGCGTATACTTTGCGCCTGTACACGGAGAGCCACACATGAACAACATCAACGATACTCTGAGCACCAACTATCTTCTGGTGACGCTGAGCGTCACCAGATTTCCCATGTCGAGTCAGGACAGCATCGAGACGCGCAAGATTTGCGCGTCGACGGGAGCCGACGAAGGAACGGCCCGTGTGGTGAAAAATATCTGGGGCAAGGAGGATGCCCGGATCAAGGAGATCCACGCGGAGCTGGCGGCCGCAAGGCAAAGGCACTATGCCCTGACCTTGCCATGGTCGCCTTTTGGGGGCAAGTCCACGAGCCAAGCTCTGCTTGCCAACAGCCGCATGATGGAATATGCGGGCATGATGAAGGCGCATCAGCAGCGCATAGATGCGCTATTGACGGCGCTGGAACCTGAATACGCAGGCCTTTGCCAGCGGGCGCGGTACTCACTGGGCACCATGGGCAATGACGTGAGTTACCCCAACTTCAGTGACCTGAAAACGTCAGTTGGGTTCAGGCTGGCGTATGACAAAGTCCCTGCTTGTGGGGATATGTCTGGGCTTAGCTTGCCAGCGGGTATCATTGACAAGTTAAGTGAGCGGCAGGCGGCGCAGCATGAGGCTGCGCTAAACAACGCCGTGCGCTCGGCGTGGGAGGGTGTTATTGCCCCTCTGCGTCGAGTAGTTTCTCAATGCAATAAGGAGAAGACACGGATATACGACAGTCTGTTAGGGAATATTGGTGCTGTCGTTGACAGCTTGAAGGCCTTCAACTTGACGGGTGATCCCCGTATGGATGAGGTTGCCGATGAGCTGAAGGGGTTATGCGTGAGATACCACACCGACGATCTGCGAAAATCGCCGGATGTCCGTAGGGCTGCGGCCCGCGACGCGGAGGCGACGCTGAAAAAGGCAGAAGAGGTTCTTGCCAACCTGCCTTGGTAGTCCGCGCAGGCGCAGGGATTGCGCCACTCCCCACACACACACACACACAACCAACGAGGTACACACCATGAAATTCTCACAGTTTGAGAAACTGGTTCCCATGCTTTATTCGCGCCACGCAGCGGTTCACCTGATAGGAGCGCCCGGATGCGGGAAGTCCTATTGGATTGAGAACAGGCTGCCGGAGATAATCCGGGAGACGCTTGGAGTTGAGATCAACGTCCGTACAACGATGTTGACCGCTTATGAGGCTTGCGATATTGCGGGCTTCAAGGTTCCCGCGAAAGTCGAGGGCGTAATGAGCACGGTCTCGACAAAGCCGGAGTTCATACCGGACGTCGAGGAAGGCGAGGGCATAATGTTCTGGGATGAGCGGAGCCAAGCACAGCCTGATGTACAGAAGGCGATAGCGCCGATCATCCTGTCGAACAGGGCTGGGGTCTTTGACATTCCGGCGGGGTGGAGGCAGTGGTCCGCGTCGAACCGTCTGAAGGACAAATCGGGGGTTGCTAAGCCCCCGATGCACTTGATCAACAGGGAAAGGACCTTCCACATTGAACCTGACGTCGCCAGCTGGAGGGATAACTTTGCCGTGCGCAAAGGGTATCACCCGCTTGCAATTGGCTACGCGAAGTTCAAGGAAGGTGCGTTCAACGCCGAAGTCCCGGCGGAGCCGGTGCCCTTCTTGACGCTGCGCAGCTACTCGGCTGCGTGGGAGGACCTGACGATGTACGTCGGAGGCAATGATGGAGTGCATCAGGGATTAAGTCAGGACGTTATGGTCATGGAGATCCTGCAAAGCTCTGTCGGGTCGGCTGCGGCCACGGAGATCATGGCGTATCTCAAGATCGCCGCTGAGCTGCGCACATGGGATGAAATCATGTCCGATCCAACGGGCGTCAAGGTCCCTGCGGGGCGATATGACGTCGCCTATGCCTACATGGGCATGGTGTTGACGAACGTCAACGCGTCAAACGGCGCGGAGGCATTCAAGTTCATCACCACGGCGATGCCAAAGGAGTTGCAGGTCGCCACCATCAAGGGCGCAGTTGAGGCGTCGAAGGGGTCGATTTTGAACCACCCGGATTTCGCGAAATATGTTCGCGAGAACGCGGCGCTGATCACTGCATCGGTGATGTAGTCCGCGCAGGCGCAGGGACGCGCCACTGCCCACACACACACAACCAAGAGGTATCACTTATGTCTACGCAATACTCTGAGCCAGTAGCCCACGCGCTGTCGGCGCTGGTAGTTTCGCAACCATTCTTCGCCTCATACTTGTTCGACGTGATGAAGATCGTGGAGGACCCGTCGTGCGCCACTGCCGCAACCGACGGCAAAACGATCTGGGTAGGCCCATGGTTCTCGAAGCTGTCGATGCCTGAGCGCATCTTTGTCCTTTGCCATGAGATTCTCCACGCGATCATGCTGCACTGTGGACGTGCCAAAGGGTGGAAGGACATGGGAGTCGGTCCTGATCTGAAGCCGTTTAGCTTCAAGCGGTGGAATATCGCCGCCGACCATATCATTAACGATGCCCTGATAAGCGACAGTATTGGCAAGGCACCGCCGGGACTTCTCCATAACACGAGCATTGCCACTGCTGACGATCTTGTCGATAACATTTACAAGATCATCCCGGACGAACAGGATGAGCAGGAGCAGGGAGAGGGACAGGGGCAAGGGCAAGGGCAAGGGCAAGGTAAGGGCCAAGGCCAAGGGCAAGGGCAAGCTGGAGGGTTTGACGAGCACGTAATGCCCGAGAGCGCGACGACGGAGGCGGACGTCCTGAACAATGAGCGGGCGATTAAGTCGGCGGAGTCGGCTGCCAAGAGCCAAGGCAAGATGCCGGGCAATCTGCGAAAGCTGGTCGAAAACCTTTTGAACCCTACGGTCCCATGGCAGGACCTGCTTCGTATGAACTTATTCTCAGCGAGCAGGATTGGGGACAACGATTGGAGCAGGCCGAACCGTCGCAAGCTGGCGTTCAGCGCGGTGACAGGGATTGACCTGCCGATCTACGCGAGCCACCAGTCGCCGAGGTGTGGTGACGTCGTGGTGCAGGTGGACACTTCAGGTTCCATAAGCGTCGAGGAGGTGTCGAAGTTCCTGAGTGAGATCAAGGGAATCGTGGAGGACGTCGCGCCGGAGTCTTTGCGGATTCTCTGGACGGATAGCCGCGTGGCCCACGTCGATCTGCTGGAGCACGATATTGCGTCGGGGCTGGATGAGGTGATTGCCCGCGTGCTGCGAGACGGTGCGCCGGGAGGCGGCGGCACCCGGATGCAAGCTGGGTTTGAGTACGTAGAGGAGTGGGCGATTACGCCGACGGCGTTTGTGACGTTCTCAGATGGCTACACGGGCTGGCCTGAATCCTTCTCTGGTTTCCACCTTGCCCTGATCACGGTGGAGTCGAAGCTGGACGGGCCGAAGCATCTGGGGCCAACCTACCACTTGAAAACGAGCTGATGTAGAATGGTCGAGCGCCCAGCAGGCGGTACCCTGCTGGGCGCTCTAACACGATGACCTAGGAAGGAGGCTACCGTGCCTGATGTCGATTATACCCTATTTGATCCCTCGCGTGCGCCACTGTGCGCAATCAAGGACTGCCCCCGCAAGGCCGCTGCCAGCAAACGAGGGCTTTGCCAGCGTTGCCACCGCGAGCGGAAGTTAGCGGGGCTGCCATTGCCACCTGACCGGCGGCGACTTACACCAATCAAAACCTGCGCCACTCCCGGCTGCGACCGCACCAATGACAAACATGCGTTCAACGGTGTGCGCTGTAATATGCACTACCGACGCCGCCGCAAGGCGCAGAAGCTGGCGGCAGGGGAGCTATGCTCGGTCGACAACTGCGAGAAGCCAGCGGTTGCGCGGGGCTTGTGCGGCACCCACCGCATAGCCGCTCGCGCCGCCGGGGATCTTGATCTTGTCCCGGCGAAGTCTCTCAAGGAGAGATTCTTTGGGTACGCCGTGCCCGGTAAGTATCTCGACGACTGCTGGGGTTGGAACGCTTGCGTGAACCAGAAAGGCTACGGTGTGCTCCGCGTCGGCCGCACCACTCCCCTAGCCCACGTAATCTCTTATGAACTGCACCACGGCCCGGTGCCGCCGGGCATGGTGGTGATGCACGCCTGCCCCCTTGTCGACGGTAAGCGGCCCAACAAAGCCTGTACGAACCCGCTCCACCTGCGGATTGGAACGCACGCTGAGAACACGCAGGATGATGACACTGGCAAGCTGACGCCAAGTGATGTTCATTTGATAAGGTATCTGGCTTGTATAGGGGTCTCGCTTAGTCGGATAGCCGACGCCGTGGCTGCGACGGGCGGCCAGCGCGTCTCCATCGGAATGATAGGCTTCATCCGGCGCGGCGAAAGCTGGGCGACGTTGCCGACTGAGCGACCTGACCCTGAGCGTCTGCGAGCTGCGCTGGAATACCTAAAGTCATAATCCTGCGCCACTGTACGGGGGCGGAAAAGCAAAGGACAACTATTGTCCTTTGCTCGTCAACCAAGGAAATCTGCTAGGCGAGCGACAATGGAAATAAACTCTCGTGAAGAAGCATTTGCGGTACTGATCCTGAACGGCCTAAAGCCGGAGCCGTTTTTCGACAACGGTTGGTATATTTACTGTTATCCCTTAGCCAGCGGGGCTAGCGTCTGTGTTGGCTACACAACGGATGTTGACCGGTCGAATCCAATATATATGAGCTGGGGAGACTGGGTTCAGAATGTGCTGGAGGAGTATGAACGCAAATTGAAAGAGATCGGCGATGACATTTACCGATAACGAAGAGATGGATGAGGCGGCATTCCGTGCGGCGGTGCTTCTTGCTGGCTACCGCATGGTGTCGCTATCGCAGCCGCGAGGGGTGATTGCCGTCTATCGTGGCAATAGATATATGTTCAATTTCCATTTGAATACAGCGATAAAAAACAGGGAGTTCCATTATCTATGGAATTTTATAACTTCTGACTGGGAGTTTGGGAGAGGGCCGCCGAAATGATGAAAATTGAGGAGTTCGCGGCGGCGCTGGCCTTGCTGGACTTCGCTGCGGCGCAGAGGTTTGGCGGCAGCGTTTGGCTATGGACAGGGGAGGTGCGAGTTGTTGGAGGGCAACACATTAGATTTCCCCGAGTGTATGTTGACACTGCGATTGGAAGACAGAACGCAACGGTGTCATTTTCGAAGTCGACTAAGACCTTTGATATTTCGATAGAGCCGTTTTTAGGTAGAAATTATTTACAAGAAGCACTGAACTACATCACACAACTGAGGTACACACAAAATGGCGACAGTTAAGATCAATCCGACCAATAAGTCCGACCTGCGGAAGCGGGTTAAAAACCTTCTGGAGCGTCGTTGGGCACTTGCCAACGCGGCGATGATTGAGGTGGCAAGGAAGAATGGTTACAGCAGCCCGGAGAAGATGTCTCACGACGCGTTCTGGGACGCGGTGCCTGCGGAGATACGTGAGTTTTTCCGCAATACGATGGCGTTCCGGGCGACGCAGCCAGATAATTGGAAGGCGACGATTTTAGACACGACGAGCTTCCACAACGTGAAGATCCCGGTTCACGAGGCCTTCGCGACTCGGGCGAACACGGTGGTGAGGATGCGAGTTGTTGCTACGAAAGGTTACATGCTGCCTGATATTGATTACCGCGCTATACAGGATGTGATCCTGCGAGAGACTTCGCCGTTGTACGTACCGGTATTGGAGATGATGCGGGCGCATAACGAGATAATTGATAGCAATCAGTTTATCTACGATACGGTATCGAACTTTCTTGATAACCGCTCGACGTATGGTCAGGTACGGCGAGACTGGCCGACGCTGGTAAGTTTCTTAGGAGAGAACTACACGGCGCGGCTTGGAACGACGACGGCGCGGGGGGCGAAGGAAGTCAGTGAGGAGGAGGCGATTCGGATTGCTGATATTGATCCGATCTTGCTGGAGACGATGTTCCGGCCGGAGTGTGATGGTCTGAACCTGCGGTTCATGTAAGCGGAGGGGGGACTGTAAGGATACAGTCCCCAACTGCGCCACTGGTCAGCGCGGCGCGATCACTCGTCAGCCATGGCTTTGCGTTCGATTTTGATTTCGCGAAGCCGCTTCATGGCTAGGGCTTTTAGCCACCCACTGAGCGAATGCCCATCGTATTCGGCGGCGGCCCGGAAGACATTCTTCTGTGCGACCGTCATGCGAACGGGGACGAGGGGGTTTGTCTTGTTGTACTCGGCGAGGTTTCTAGCTGGCATGATATTCTCCATTGACATAGTAGGCGTACTACCATTAGTATACGCACCTATCGAATAGAAAGAAACCACGAGATTCCCCAGTGCAAGTTACCTTGAAGAGGGTGCCTTGCAGTGGGTATCCACCTGCTACCCGAATTCCGGCGGGCCTACCGGATTTTAGAAGGATAGAACCATGGCAAGAAGTCTAGTTCCTAATCCCCCGCGCTTTGATATGGCGCAGACGCTTGCGTCGAAAAGGGCGAAAAAGCCTAGTGAAATAACGCCGTTGCTTAGAACGGCGCTGTTGCACGTTTTTGAAGATCAGAAGCATTACGAGACGTTTGTTGAGTATTTCCGTGGCGGCGAAGTGACTGGGAGTCGTATTGGCGACGCGTATGCGGTAGCCCGGCTTGTTGTGGAGTGGGAGGCGGAAGCGACGCGTACTGAGCTTCACGATATGTTGTACGGTCCCGTTGCCTCCATCCGTCTGGTGGACGTTGTGAAGCGTCTTGCGCCGGAGCTGCGGCGTTTTGGGTTTGATGTGCGGCGGTCAGTGATCGTTGGGATTACTCACAAGGCTGGGTAGTAATTGCTTGGGCCGCCTATGTCTGGGCGGCCCCTTATTCATTTGGAGGTGTAGAGATGGGAGATGTAGTGCAGTTCGAACACGAGGGGGAGGTCCTGTTGGCAGGAGAAAAGACAGACCAAGACCGCATCGCGGAGGGTAAAGCCCTTGTCAGGAAGTTGGATCTCACAAACCGCGAGATCGGGCAGTGGTTCAACGAGGTGAAGGGGTCGCGGGAAGGAAACCAGCACGCTAAAAAACGAACCGACATTATGCCGGTTCGTTTTTCAGCCAAGGAAATCTGCGAGGCGAGCGGCATCCGTTACGATGTCGCGCAGAGGAACGGAGCGCTGGTTACCCTGTTCCCAACAGAGGCGTCGCAGCGTGGGCTGAGCTGGACGGTATGTTTAACCTTGCTTCCCGCGTACAACTTTTGGAAGGAAAACGTGGGGGACGCAAAAGCACGGACGAACCTAAGCGACCTGATGGGTTTTGCGGTCGCTGGGCAGTCGTACCATGCGGACGTAAACCCGGACTATAAGTATCGCGGGCCATGGACGATAGCTGATGCGAAGCGTCAAGTTGCCTTCATCACGGGCAAGCAAGTGGAGGTGTCGAGCAAGCAGATCGGCGAGACAAAGAAAATTGTCGTTGGCTCAGTTGAGAAAGCTGTTGATGGTTTGCCGAAGAAGAAGGCGGACACTATCGTCAAGGCGGTGGCGGTCGAACTCGAAAGAGAGACCAAGAAGTTACAGGCGGTCTTTTCCGATGAAGTGAATAAGAAAGCGGAAGAGATTTCGATACACCGCACCGAGTCGCTGTTTGCTACGGGCGAGAGGCTGCGCAAGAAGGCGGAGTTGGATGCGAAGCTGGCGGCGAACCGCTTGAAGGGAGCGCCCGCATTGATGACTAAGGCGGAGTTCAAGTTGGTTCTCAATTGCCTCCACCCTGACCGCGCACCGGAAGACCGCAAGGAGAAGTTTGCGGAGGCGTTTGGGATCATCAAGCGTTTGGAGGAAGGGACTAGCTGGGACAATTAAAGAGTACAGGTCTCCGACTTGGGCAGTTTCGGCTGCCCCTTTTTTTTCTCTGTTAGGAGGGTAGTAGGTGAAGGTAAAAGTTCGCAATCTGGTAGCGAAGCAGGCGTGCCGCAACAGGGCGGCGACACATATAGACCGAAAGAAAGAGTTTAAGAAGAGGGGTACACCCAATGGTCACAAAAGCGTTCTTAGATGTTACGAGAGTTGATCCCTCCCTTGCCAAGGGGATGTTGAAGCGTATGGTGCGAGAGCACCGCGAGCATGGGATGAGTGTGATGGACGCGGAGAGGGCGTCCCGCGCCAATGGACAGGGACCGGGGAGTCGGCGTGCGGGGCCGATGTTCAGGCGGAACAGGGAAGTAATCCTGAAAGCTATGGGGTACTTTGCCGTAGAGACAGTCCTCTTGAAGTCGAAGCGTGGAAAGCCGCACTCGGAGCTAATAATAGGTCTTGATCCGCTCTACGACGGCGCGGATGCGGAAGGAGAATTGCGGGTTGTAGTAGTTTCGATAGACAAGAAGAAAGGGGCGGTGAAGCCGATGCACGTAAATGCTGCGGTGGCATATCACACGTTAGAGAGGGTCTTGGAGAGGCATCAACTTAAAGACTTGTCGAAGATGTGGAAGTACGTATCGCAGATCGTGTGGGGTACTTATTGCGTCGCTGCGTGTGAAGAATTGAAGCGTGGCACCCACTGGGTCTACTTGCCGTCTGGGATGACGATTGTAGATAAAGACGAAGACGGAGCCTCGGTAGCCAAGACGTGGATACCGAAGGAGTTGTTCAGCGTGAGTCAGTGGGCGTTCTACAACACCTACGATGCGGAGGATATAAGCGCGATCATAACCAATTCTACGTTTACGAATAGGCCGCCGAGGTTTAGGCGGAAGGTCCAATTCGCCCATTGGAAGCATGAAGACCCGTATGTGGTTTTATTTGAGGAGCATAGCCGGTGACTAGCGAAGAGATGTTGTATGCCTTTCTTGAGGACTTTCTCCCACTGATGCAGCAAAGGGCAGACATAGAAGACATTGGAATTTTTCTGTTTTGCTATACGGGCGATGACCTAATGCTCGCGGGGAATACGGGGATTGAAGCGATAGAAGAGGTAGGTAATTTAATGACGGCGATTTCTACGCTGGCGACGGTAGTAGATAAACAAGAGTGTACCCCCTACTTGCAGATGCTAACGCGGATAGTGCAAGGAGCAATTCGTTTAAATCTTGACGTCACCGGAGAGGAGAATCTGCATTGAAAACTATCGTATTTGATTTTGAGACTTACTTTGACAAGGACTACTCGCTCCGCAAGCTGACGCCGATGGAGTACATCATGGACCCGCGCTTCAAGGCGATGCTTATCGGCTGGAAGGTAGACGATGGTCCGGTACAGACCAAGGAGCTTGGGGTTGGGTCTGAGGAAGAAGTAAGAAAGATTTTCTCTGGGGAGTTTCGAGCGGTTTGCCACAACGCGCAGTTCGATTGCTCCATCCTCGCATGGAGGTACGGGATTGTTCCGACGGAGATGTTCTGCACGATGATGGGGGCGCGAGCGCATATAACCCCCTTTTCTCATAGCATGAGTCTGGATAAGGCGTCGCGGTACATTCAGACGGAGTTGTACCGCAAGATGGGAGGGGATACTGAGGCCCCCGTGAAGAAGGGCAATGCCCTTGCCAATATGAGCGGGCGAACCCTGTTTGACCTAACCGACGCGGAGCTGGCTGAGTACAAGGCGTACTGTGCAACGGACGTCGAGCTGTGCGATATGCTCTACAAGGTTGAGCGGGAGCAACTGCTACCGTCAGACATTCGGATGCTGCATCTTACGATCCGCAAGATGGTGGTCCCCCAGCTGCACGTAGACACGCAGAAGTTGGAGGACCAAGCCCTTGCGATTCAGTATGAGAAGAAGCGGTTGTTGGCACGGACGGGGATGTCTGATCGCAAGACGTTAATGTCGAATCAGCTATTTGCTGCTGCGCTTACGGACCTAGGCGTTGATCCCCCGATGAAGATAAGCCCTACCACTGGCAAGAGCATCTATGCGTTTGCCAAGACAGACCAAGCGATGAAGGACCTATTGGAGAACCCCCCTAGCGGCGCTGTGGGGGCGCTGGTGGCTGCCCGGCTGGGGCATAAGTCCACCATAGAGGAGACGCGGATACAGCGCTTGCTGGACGTCTCACAGTCGTTTAAGACGCCAGTGCTGCCATTCCCATTGATGTGGTTTGGTGCGCACACTGGGAGGCTGAGCGGCGCAGCGAAGATAAACCTTCAGAACCTTCAACGAGGATCGGTGGTGCGAGAAGCGATTGTGCCGCCGCCGGGGTACAAGCTAGTAGTGGGGGACTTGTCGCAGATTGAGGCGCGGATACTTGCCTCTTTAGCGGGGGAAACCCATCTCACTGAGGCGTTTGGTACAGGGCAGGATGTTTACGCTCAGTTTGCCTCGCGGCTATATAAGCGGCCGATAACTGCGGAGAACGATCCTGCCGAGCGGTTTGTTGGTAAGACCGCTATACTGGGTCTCGGCTATGGTTGCGGGGCTGAGAAGTTCCGCGAGATGGTATGTAGCAATCTCGGCAAAGGGGCGATGTCTATTGACGAGGCGCAGACGGTGGTGTCGACCTACCGGGCGGCATATTCAGGAATCCGACATCTATGGACACAGGCAGATACCGCTATAAGGTTCATCTATAGCGGAGTTAATCGCGAGTTTAATTTTGGCTTTACTTGCAATGACGGACCCTACATAACGGTGTTTGGGGGCCGCCGGATCTATTACCCCAACCTTGAGATGGACCCGGTCGGGCAATGGACGTACACAAATAATAGCGGCGTGGCGGGGACCAAGTTGTATGGTGGGAAGCTAATAGAGAACGTCGTTCAGGCGATAGCGCAGATGATTATCCAGCACGTTGAGCTGCTGATAGACCGAGCGGCGTCGCACCTTGGCATCTACGCGGCGGGGCAGGCTCACGACGAGTTGATTTACTGCGTTGAAGAGTCTCGCGCAGAGTTGATGGCGGAGTTGCTTCGCAAAGCTATGACTACCGTTCCGAAGTGGTATCCGTATACGCTGCCCTTGGAGTGTACGCTACATATAACAGACAACTACAGACAGGCGAAGTGAGGAAAGAAATGGCGGGACCGGCATGGAGTTTTTCTGCGATACAGGCTTTCGAAACTTGCCCAAAAAAACTCTACCATTCGCGAGTAAAGAAGGATTTCCCGGAGAGTTTCAATGCTGCTGCGGACTACGGTACGCAGGCGCACAAGCACTTTGAGAACTTTCTGAGCCGAAAGGTTGAGCTTCCGATGGACTTAATGCACCACGGCGAGCTGCTGGGTATTCTGTCTTCGTTTCCGGGCAAGTTGCTGACCGAGCAGAAGCTGGCGATTACCAAGGACTTTGCGCCGACGGGTTACTTTGACAGGGACGTATGGGGTCGGGGCGCAGCTGACCTTTTGATGCTTGGCGAAACTACGGCATTTGTAGTGGATTGGAAGTTTGGCAAGCCGAAGGCGGGTTTTGACCAGCTCAACCTGATGTGTGCGATGGTGTCTTGCTATTACCCACAGATAGAGAACTATTACGCAGCGTACTACTGGGCGCAGACAAAGGAGCTGTGGAGGATAGAGTTGAAGAAATCCGAACTAATGGATGTTTGGAATGACTTTCTTCCACGCATCCGTAAGTTTGAGCAGGCGCACAAGGACAGTGAGTTCCCGGCTAAGCCGAGCGGGTTGTGCAAGAAATACTGCGGGGTTTCGATCTGCGCCTACCACAAGGTTGGGTCGTGACATGGCGATGACACCGGAAGGCAAGGTGAAGTTGAAGGTGAAGAAGCTGTTGACCAGCGTCGGGGCCTATAATTTTTGGCCGGTTCAGACTGGCTATGGAGCTGCAACGGTTGACTGTCTTGGTTGCTACCGGGGTAGGTTCTTTGCCATTGAGACCAAGGCAAAGGGCAAGAAGCCGACGCCACGCCAACTGTTGACGATGGAGGGGATGGCGATGTCTGGTGCGACGGTGTTTGTCATAGATCCAGACAATGGGCTTGAGGCCTTGAAAATATGGCTTGACAGTCTCCCACCTACTCCGTAGTATATCCCCTACGTATACAGGTTATGTATTATGGCTATGCGCTTGGAGGTTAGTCCAAAGCACAACACGGCGGTGATCGACTACAACCCGCAGGTTGTGAAGTTGATTCCGCACAGTAAGCGTGTTGAAAACCTTGGACACGAGTTCTTGTTGGTTCCTGCGAACAAGGAAGAACTGCAACTGTTGCGGAATCTGGGGTACGAGACCCCGTCGCCGTTGTCGATCAACTACGACTGGTGTGGGATCGTGCCGTTCCATGCACAGGTTGTGACCACAGATATGCTTATCCACAGTCCGAGGGCGTTTGTCCTCAATGACATGGGGATGGGCAAGACCTTGTCGGCGCTGTTCGCGTTCGATTATCTGCGGAAGCAGGGTGTAGTTAGTAAGATGCTCGTCATTGCGCCTCTAAGCACGCTGACGACGGTTTGGGAGCGGGAGGTGTTTAGCCGGATGCCCCACTTGCGAACGTCGCTCCTGTGGCATCCTAGCGCGGATAAGCGGCGGGCGCGGTTGGCGGAGGACGCTGAGATTTACATCATCAACCATGATGGTGTGAGGACGGTGCTGCCAGAGCTGAAGGCGCGTAGCGATATAGATGTCGTCCTGATAGACGAGCTTGCGGTTTACCGGAACAAGCGCACTGAACGCTGGAAAATGGCGCATCAGGTATCGCAAGGTAGGAAGTTTCTTTGGGGCATGACGGGGTCTCCGACCCCGAAGCAACCAAGTGACGCATGGGCACAGATCAAGCTGATCAACCCGTCGAAGACGAGTCCGTACTTCAAGCATTTTCAAGACTTGACGATGACTCAGGTGTCGCAGTTCAAGTGGATTGCCAAGGAAAATGCGAACGTCATTGTTCACGAGCAGATGCAACCTGCGGTGAGGTTTAAGCGGGCGGAGTGCCTTGACCTGCCGCCGACCACCTACTCCACTAGGTCAGTGGATCTAACGCTGGATCAGGCGCGGGTGATGAAGGCTCTTATGGACAAGAGCTATGCAGTATTCAAGGAGGGGAGGATCAATGCCGTCAATGCGGCGGTGGTGATCAACAAGCTCTTACAGGTTGCGTGTGGGTTTGCCTATGGCGAGAACGAGAAGGTTCTGATGCTCCCGGCGACGCCGAGGCTTAGCCTGCTGGAGGAGTTAATAGACGAGTGTTCGAACAAGATGATTGTGTTCGCGCCGTTCGTCGTGGCGGTAGACATGCTCTATGCCCACCTACAAAAGGCAGGATATGACGTTGCGAAGATTTACGGGGACACGCCGAAGTTGGAGAGGGATCGCATCTTCCAGACGTTTCAGCATAGCCAAGCGATTAAGGTGGTCATTGCCCACCCGCAGACAATGGCCCATGGGCTTACCCTCACGGCTGCCGACACAGTGGTCTGGTACTCCCCGACCAACAGCGCGGAGATTTATGAACAGGCTAACGCCCGCATAACCCGGCCCGGTCAGCAAAACCACACACACATTATCCACATAGAGGGACCCCCTATAGAGAAGAAAATCTATTCAAGGATCAAGCACCGGCTAGACGTTCAGGCGGCGCTGTTAGAGTTGTTTGAGGACTTAAAATGACAGACACACACAAACCAAGGTTCACACTTGAGCAGTTAGTCGAGGCCTTTGTTGAGCTACGAGATAGGAAGAAGGAGATGGAGGCTAGGCACAAGGAGGAGCTAGCCCCGACGCTACGGAAGATGGAGAAGGCGCTGAACCTTATCGAAGGGATTATGAACGAGCAGGGGGTTGAGTCGGTACGAACCCAGTATGGGACGCCTTACAAGTCCGTCTTATCGCGGGTGAAGATAACTGACTGGGAGGCTGCCCGGAACTTTGTAGACGAGAACAATTTAGGCCACTGGTACACCCGAACGCTTTCTAAAGAGGGGGTAGAAACCTACCTTGAAGAGTTCGGTGAGCTGCCACCGGGGGTAGAGATTACTCGCATAACCAACATTAACGTCAAGAGGTCTTGATATGAGCAACGCAATTACCATTGCACCAAACAAACTCCCCGCTGATCTGGCGGCGGTTTTCGGCGGCGACCGCACCGCTGATCTGATTTCCTCATCCGGGGGCTTTCCGGTCATTTCTATCCGGGGCAGCAAGTTCCGGGTCAAGGTGTCTGGCGAAGAGAAGCCCTTGGTCAACGCGGAGACGGGCGACCCCATGCCCAGTCTTGAACTGGTGCTGCTGGACTGGCAGAAGGGTCTGAGCAAGATTTACTACCGCAAGTCTTACCAAGAAGGCGACGATTCTGCGCCCGACTGCTGGTCGATTGACGGTGAGAAGCCCGATCCGGCGGCGGAGAACAAGCAGTCCCCGTCTTGCGCCTCTTGCCCGCACAACGTGTGGGGCAGCAAGATTACGGAGCAGGGCAACAAGACCAAGGCGTGCAGCGACAGCAAGCGAGTCGCCGTTACCTTTGCCTCTAACCTGCACAATGAGGAGCTTGGCGGCCCCATGCTGCTGCGGGTCCCCGCTGCGTCCCTGAAGGACCTGACCGCGTTTGCGCGGGGCATGGTGGCTAAGGGGTTCAACGCCAGCACCATCGTGGTTCGAATCGGGTTTGACATCTCCACGAGCTTCCCCAAGCTGACATTCAAGGCGGTGCGGCCGCTCAATGAAGAAGAGCTTTATACCGTCGCGGAGTTGATCCACTCTGAGCAGGTGGCTACGATTATGCAGAGCGCGGCGGTCCCGGCGGTGATGCCGGTTGCTAAGCCCCCCGCTCCGCGCAATGTCGCCGTAGACACCGAATTTGAGGTCAATCCTACCCCGGCACCAGCGGTTTCAGTTGCGGCAACGGGGAAAGCGAAGGGGGAAGAGGTGGAGGACAAGCCAGCTACCAAGGCGAAATCAGCGGCGAAGCCTGTATCCAAAGCCGACGCGAAGAAAGCATCAGGAGACGATGCCCTCGCGGGCGTAATCGCAGGGCTTGACGATTTTCTAAATTAAACAAGAAGCATAAGAAAAGGGGTGGCGACACCCCTTTTTTATCGGAGAGCGAAGATGGATACACGCGACTTCCTACGCCAAATACTGCCACCAGAAGGGCCGTATTTCATAAGCACAAAAACGGCGCAATGGAAAGATCACCCAGTAAACACTGTTGAGGAAGCGACGGATAAGATAAACCAGTACCTACAGCACAGCTCCGATATTTATGTATCGACCGGAAGCTATGCGAACGCGACAACAAGAACCGGAACCAACGCCGCGTTTAAGAAAATCTTTTATATTGATCTGGACTGCGAAGGCGCGAACGCCTCATATAACGGAAAGAAAGCCGCAGTCGCCAAACTGCGTGAGCTGTTAGCAGAAAAAAAGCTCTTGCCCCCTACGTTTGTCGTGGACTCGGGGCGCGGCGTCCATGTGTACTGGGCATTAGATACCCACATCCCGGTGTGGGCATGGCAAAAGATAGCTAACGTATTCAAGCGGCACTTGCTAGACATTGACCTGCTAGCCGACCCTACCGTCACAGCAGACGTAGCCCGCGTCATGCGAGTACCCGGCACCGTCAACCAGAAGAATATGCAGGACTGCCGTGTCCTTTTGCAGACCGGAGCCACGTACTCTGTAGAGAGCTTCGTCTCTGTCTTGCCGAAGCGCAAGGCCTCGCAAGACCCCATGAATAATGTCACCCCGATTCGACCGGGGGTTGGCATCCTCACCGACAAGACCGCAGACCTTATCGGGACCTCTAACCAGACCCGGTATTTCAGTCAGGTCGTGGATCAGTGTGCGGTATTGCGGAACGAGAAGATGACCGGCGGCGCAGGGGCTTCGTACCCGCTGTGGTTTGCCACCATGAACTTCCTTGCCTTCTGTGATGACGGCGCGGACTGGTGGCGGGGCGTCAGCTCTATGCACCCCACCTACTCAGAGGTGGATGCTGAGCGGGTTTATCTTAGAGCGGTAGCCGACAAGGAAAGCGGTAAGCTGGGCGGCGCAACCAAGTGCGAAACCTTTCACGGCTGCGCTCCGGACCTCTGCTCCGCTTGCCCACATTGGAGTAGCCCCGAACGTGGCAAGAGCTGGTCGAGTCCGATCCATTTCGGGGTCCAGAAACCGAAGACTTTTACTAACTCTGACCTTCCATACCCCTACGTCCCGATCTTCAATGGGACCGGGATTATCGTCAAGGACGCGGAAGGGAATCAGACAGTCGAATTCGCTATGCGGCCGAAGCTGACAAACCCAGACGTTTTCGAGGCCGACCACAGCACCGATAACCACATAGCATTCGACTTTGAAATGACGAGCGGCAAGAGGAGGGTCTACATCCCGGCATCTATGCTATCGAAGAACGACCGCGCATTGTATGTGGCCTTGACTTCGCAGGGCATTGTCCTGCGAGACCCCGAGATACCGCATTTTAAGAGGTTACTTGTGGACTGGTACGATAAAGTCGCAACAGCAAAAGGGAAGAAAACCCCTATCCTTCAATATGGCTGGCAGCCAAATGAAACCCCGACATACGTGATCGGCAACATGGCGTACTCGCCCAATGGCGTAGAGACGCAGGTGCGTGCTGTTGACCATAGTCTATCAACGATGTTCACAGCAAAAGGCTCAGAGGCTAAGTGGCACAGGCTCGTTGACCGCGCCTTGCAGGCAAAGCACATTGAGTCGGAGGTGATCTTCGCCTCGGCGTTCGCCGCGCCACTGGTCCAATTCGCGGGGGTCTCGGGCTGCATCCTTAGCGCGGTGTCACCGAAGAGCGGCACCGGCAAGTCGCTTGCCATGAAGCTGGGGCAGTCGGTTTGGGGCCAGCCGGTGGGGTTGATCAACCAGATGAACGACACCCCCAACTCATTGACCAAGCGGCTCAGCGTAGCCAATACCATGCCCGCGTACTGGGACGAGGTGCGAGTCAATGACAAGGACGGGGCGAAGTTCATAGACTTCCTGTACCGCTGCACACAAGGCCGCGAGAAGTCTCGGATGAAAGCGGACACGACGCTGCAAGACGTCCCCATGTGGAAGACCATGATGGTCTGCGCGTCCAACGCCGGGATACAAGAGCATATCGCCCAGCTCGACCGGCATACAAACGCGGGGATGCTGCGGGTGCTGGAGTTCACCGTCTCCCCGCTCAATCGCAAACTGATGGCGAACCCCCACGGGTTCGGGGCGTTGGACAACAACTATGGGCACATAGGGGTTAAGTACGCGAAGTGGCTAGTTGATAACCATGACAAGGTGGAGACCGCCGTTAAGACGCTGGTAGACGCGCTCCATAAGTCGTTGGGTGCCGAAGCCGACGAGCGGTTTTACTTGTCAACGGTTGCCACCCTGATCATCGGGGCGAAGATCGCCAAGTCGCAGGGGTGGGTAAATTTCGACGTTGATGGCATTCAAAAGTTTTTGATCGACAACTACAAGCGGGGCATCACGACGGCGAGAGAAGAGGTCGAGTCCGACGATGGGTCTCGCAATGCGCTTGGCATCCTGCGGCAGTTTATGGCGTCACAGGCCGACCACACGGTGATAACCAACTGGGCAATCCGGCCGAAGAACCCTCCGGTATGTCAGGTTCGGGCAGCGGCGGTTAGGCAACCAATAACCATTCGGTATGGGCAGGATGACAAGCTGCTACTCGTAGACCTTGTGACGCTGCGTAGGTGGCTCTACGAGAGCCATGGGCTTGTGGCGGCGCACCTAGACGCCCTTGTGGCGATGGGGGGCTACATCAAGCTCCTGCGCCCTTTGACGGGTATGAACGCGGCACACGGGATCAATAACCCCAGACGGATGTTAGTGATCCCCTTCAATATGGCTACCGCATCCTTGTTTGAGGCGAACGACGATGACACAGCAGCAACAACCCCAGACAAAACAGTGCAGTAGGTGCAATGGGTTCAAGCCCTTTGAATCCTTCGTTGCCGAAAGCGGTAAAGTCCGGGAGAGCTGCGGAACGTGCCGGAAAAAGCGGCAGGTAGGGTCCAAGAGGCCCGTGGTGAAACGGACAAAGGCCAGTGAAAAGCCGACGCACGAGGTGGTGATGCTCCTTGGGCAGTACCCACGGGGGCTTTATTACCTAACTAAATCGTTTAAGGAAATCGGAGAAGAGGTTGCTCGTGGAGAAATCTGAACTGATGGACGGCTCGGAAGTCCGCGCCGCTATGTGGCGGTACCGCTGCAAGGTGGTACTAGAAAGGCTCTATGAGGTCTTGTCTTGCCCAGACTGTAAAACCGTTCTTAACCAAGAAACGCGGGAGCTGTTTGATAGCTGGGAGCATAAGATCCGCGCAGAGGAGCGTAAGCGGTGAGTGACCAGATTAACCACCCCACACACTATACGTCCCACCCCAGCGGGCTGGAGTGCATAGACTTTACGAAGCGTATGGATTTCATGCTCGGCAACGCCTTTAAGTATTTCTGGCGGCACAGCTTAAAGAACGGGACCGAAGACCTGAAGAAGTCCCTCTGGTACATCAATGCCTACATGGATATGCCACGAACCAGCATTATTATCCGGGCAAGACGCTTGTTCGACATGGACCCCCCAGTTCATGTGCTGGACCCCGGCGGCGACTGCGTGTTGTCGCTGCTGTGGTTTGGCTGGAAGTACGACCGCCGCGACCTTCTGGCGAACGCCAAAGTCCATATCGAAACCAGTATTGCTATGCAGGAGGCAGAACCTTGTCCACAGACAGCTCCCCAGCAGTGAAGACGGTCCTCTTTGCCGTTGTACTTCTCGGCGCAGTGTTTGCCGCGACTATGTGGTGGGAAAAGCACTATGAAATACAACTAAATCCAAAGGCAGACATGACGCCTCCCGCGATTGATTTCGCTAAGAAGATGCACAAGGCGCGGGTCGCGTGGTGCCACCAGTGGGCTGATTCCGATAAGCTCGCTGAGTGCCTAAGCCACTCAGAAGAAACTCTAAGGCTGGAGGTGGAAGGGTTTTGAAGGCAGAAAAAAGAATGATCTGCCCAGATTGCGCGGTGCGGGAAGGCGCGGTGTGGCCTGTCGGACAACAGGCAACTCACACTTGGCGTGTTTGCGACTGGTGTTCCCGCCGCTCTGCGGTATGCGAGGCGACTAAGTGGGCTTGGCCAGAGGAGCTAGATAGCTATGTCGGACAATAGATACCTATGGTGGGCGGTTATCCCCTTGGCGATATGGGCCTTCCATTTGCCAAGCGCAGAGGACTTCACAGCCGCAGTCCGGTATTCGGTCTACCAAGACGGCATACCGATAACGGGCAGTGATGGGGTGCCGTTTCTATACGCCACCGAAGTCGAAGCAGGTATGGCCTTGCAGAAGGCCGCCAATGAGAACCCGCAGAGTCAGTTCTCTGTACGGCCCGAAGGGCAATGGGTCTTAGCCCCGCAAGAAAGCGGAGAGCCTTATACCCCGACGACGGCGACGCCGCCGCCGCTGGAAGACCGGCTGGTATGGGATTACGCCTGCACGTCGGACAACGCCCCCCAAGTACCTAAGCGGCTTGATGGCGCAGTGGTCACTAGCTCTTATATCTGCGTCGAGGTCTTGCTTAGCTTCAAGCCGCATCACGTTATATTCAAGAGCAATGGGGCAACCCAGAGGCGAGAGAATTACTATCCCTACACCTCGGGCTACGAATATAATCCGGGGCAGACCGTAGTCGAAGCCGTGGTGTATTCCACGGAGGACAGCATCCAAGAGGTTATAGAGGCGACTTTTGTTATCGACTTGACCGCTAACACTTCGCCCGACCCGGCTCCCCTAATTTCAGTCACATTTGAGTGGACTGCCCCCGATAGCCGGGAAGATGGGACTCCGCTGCGTCCAGACGAGATCGCTAACTTCGCCTTGCTATGGGCGGGGAGCCGGGTATTATTAGACGGTACAGCGCGAACGACGACGCGGGTGTTCCCGCCCGGTGATTACACGTTCGCAATGACTGCTATTGACCTCGACGGGCGAGAATCAGTTCCATCCGAACCAGAAAGAGTCTCATTATAGCGCTACTTTCAGCCCTGAGTGGGTGCATAACCACACAGGTAGACACGCTGCGGGAGTGCTCATGGAACCAACTCGCATTCTTCGGTTGGGTCCT
>Ga0180438_10004498_pt1 | contig 20050 bp, 20 predicted proteins | sample SS_ome_12_FD_132455 | JGI IMG/M metagenome (GOLD analysis project Ga0180438, IMG submission 132455) | Hypersaline lake sediment archaeal communities from the Salton Sea, California, USA - SS_3_D_2 metaG | ecosystem: Environmental > Aquatic > Non-marine Saline and Alkaline > Hypersaline >... | reverse complement strand
CAGGTTCCTGCATGGGATGAGGAGGGCGGAAGTCCAAAACAGAAAGGGAGTACAAGAATGGCAGTAGTAGAGATGAAGGAACTATTGGAGGCGGGAGTGCATTTTGGGCATCGCATCAAGCGATGGCATCCCAAGATGCGTTCTTACATCTTCACCGAACGAAATGGTATCCACATCATCGATATCCAGCAGACCGTGAAGCGGATGGAGATGGCCACAGAGATGATCCGCGAAGATGTCGCTGATGGCGGCATGCTGTTGTTTGTGGGAACCAAGAAACAAGCGCAGGAAAATATCGCCCTGGCGGCTGAGAGATGCGGTATGCCGTATGTTAACCAGCGTTGGCTCGGCGGCACACTCACCAATTTCCGCACCATCCATCAGCGCATAGACTACCTGATCGACCTCGAACAACGGTTCGAGAGGGGGGAGTTCCAGGGGTTGACCAAGAAGGAGATTCTGGGTCTGGAGCGGCAGATGGCCAAGCTCAACCTCAGGCTTGGCGGCATAAAAACCATGAATCGGCTGCCCAGTCTGGTGTTCATAGCTGATGTGAGGAGGGAGCAGATCGCCGTCAAGGAAGCGAACAAGCTCGGCATCCCCATCTTGGCTATGGTGGACACAAACTGCGACCCGACCCCCATCGATCTCGTGATCCCTGCCAACGATGACGCCATCAGGTCCAATAAACTGATAGCGAACAAGCTGGCCGATGCGGTCGTCGAGGGGCGACAGATGCGGGCGGCCCTCCTGGCCGAGGAGGAGGGGGAGGACGCTGAGGTGGCGGAGGATTGGGGCGAGTACGCCAAGGAGGAAACGCCGGTTGCGGTTGAGGAGTTCACTGCCGTCGAGGCGGCTCCTCAGGCGAAGATGGAGCCTGAGGGGGAACAGGAGAGGGCAGATAACGGCGAAGACAAGGATCTGGATGCGGAGTCTGCGAACGTAGAGCAGACAGACGAGGGAGAATAGATGGCTATCAGCATTGACATGGTGAAGGAACTGCGAGAGTGTACCGGCGCAGGGGTTCTGGATTGCCGGAATGCCCTTGAGGAAGTAGACGGAGACTTCGACAAGGCGTCGGAGTTGTTGCGAAAGAAGGGATTGACCATCGCTGCGGCCAAGGCTGGGCGCGAAGCCAATGAAGGGTTGGTGGAAGCGTACATCCACGCCGGAGGGAAACTGGGTGTCCTGGTGGAAATAAACTGCGAGACAGATTTCGTGGCCCGGACGGACGATTTTCAGGAACTTGCCCATGATTTGGCCATGCAGATCGCGGCAGCGGATCCCAGATATGTGGCGCCAGAGGACATACCCGCAGAAGTCCTGGAGCAGGAACGACAGTGGCAACGCGAGCAAGTGGAAGGCGACAAGCCGGAAGAGATCATGGAGAGGATCCTGGAGGGCAAGCTCAAGAAGTTCTACGGAGAAGTCTGTCTCCTCGATCAGCCCTTCATCCGGGATGGTGAGTTGACCGTCCGCGATCTGATAACGGCCAGGATAGCCAAGCTGGGTGAGAACATCAAAGTCCGGCGATTCGCGCGTTTTGAGCTTGGTGGAGAGTAGGGAACCGGTGTGCCAGTCTGCATCCTAGCTAGTGCTAGCGACGCAATCGGTGCGCGGTCCAAGGGTCAGTGTGGATAGTCGTGAGTGAGCACGCGCTGAAGTACAAGAGAATCCTGCTCAAGCTGGGGGGCGAATCGCTTGCCGGCGCGGAAGGCTACGGAATAGACCCCCTCAGGCTTCGTGAGGTGGCATCGATCATCCAAGAGGTCAAGGACAGCGGCGTCGAAATGGCCATCGTCATTGGAGCAGGGAACATCTGGCGTGGTCAGAATGGCATGGCCCAGGGTATGGATAGGTCCACGGCTGATCACATGGGCATGTTGGCCACAGTGATCAACTCGCTGGCGCTGCAAGATGCACTGGAGAACATAGGAGTCAGTACGCGCGTCCAGACTGCCATTGAGATGCGTGCTGTGGCCGAGCCTTACATCAGGTTGCGAGCGATCCGGCATCTGGAGAAGGGTCGGGTAGTGATCATGGGTGCTGGCACGGGCAATCCCTACTTCACGACAGACACCGCGGCCGCGCTCAGAGCGATGGAGGTGGACGCCGAGGTTGTAATCAAGGCCACGAAGGTCGACGCCGTGTACGATGCCGATCCCGAGGTGAATGCCCATGCCAGGAAACTGGAGCGGCTTACGTACCTACAAGCACTAGAGCTGCGTGTGGGGGTCATGGATAGCACGGCGATATCTCTGTGCATGGAAAACAATCTGCCCATAATCGTCATCAATCTCTGGGTGCCGGACAGTCTGGCGAGGGTCGTTCGCGGAGAGAGTCTGGGCACACTGGTGTCCGCGGGTTGACAGTTGTTGGCTTGAAGGATAGGGAGGCCCTGATGATCGAAGACGTACTGAAAGAGACCGGAGCGCGCATGAAGAAGGGCGTTGACGCTCTGACGAGTGACCTGGTCAACATCAGGACTGGTCGGGCATCACCTGCGCTGGTGGAGCGACTACAGGTTGAGTACTATGGAACAAACGTTCCTCTCAACCAGTTGGCTACCATCTCGGTGCCAGAGTCGCGACTTCTCGTAATCCGCCCATATGATCCATCATCCTTGCCCCAGATTGAGAAAGCTTTTCTCAAGTCTGACCTGGGATTGACCCCCGCCAACGATGGCAAAGTCATCCGGCTAACGATACCACGATTGACGGAAGAACGTCGTCTTGAGCTGGTCAGGATGGTACAAGGGAGAGTGGAAGAGGCCAGAGTGTCCATCCGCAACTGCCGACGTGACGGTCTACAAGACATGAGGGATCTGGAGAAAGAGAAGCTAATCACAGAGGACGACTACTACCGTGGCAAGGATAGGATGCAGGAGCTGACGGACAAGCACATCGAGGAGATAGACGAAATCGGAGATAGCAAAGAACAGCAGATCATGGAAGTCTAGGGTGCAAAATGGACCTCACTGAGCCGCTGTCATCGGTCCCCTATCACATCGGTATCATTATGGATGGTAACGGTCGATGGGCGCGGGAGCACGGTCTCCCGCGGCTCGAAGGCCACCGTGCTGGCACGGAGAACATCCGTCGGGTGCTGCGAGCCTGCGGTGAGCACGGGATCAAGGTGGTCACTATTTATGCTTTCTCCACTGAGAACTGGTACCGCCCTCGTGACGAAGTGCGTGGGCTTATGGGAATCCTCGAGAGGGTACTCGAAAGTGAGGTTGAGAACCTTCACCAGGAAGGCGTGAAGCTGCAACACGTGGGGGAGCTAGCCGGACTGCCCGACAAACTCCGAGAAGCGGTATTGGACGCCATCGAGTTGACTAAGCACAATGATCGACTGACGCTTAACGTGGCCTTCAACTATGGGGGACGAGCGGAGATAATCCGCGCGGTGCAAAGGCTTCTTGAGGATGACGTGGACCCGAGCAGTATAGACGAAGAAGTCTTCGGCCGCTGTCTGTATACAGCGGGCTTGCCTGACCCGGACTTGATCATCCGCACTGGTGGTGAGATGAGGCTCAGCAACTTCCTCATCTGGCAATCTGCCTACGCGGAGTATTACTCCACGCCCACGTATTGGCCGGACTTCGACAAGGAGGAACTCACCAAGGCATTGCACGCCTATGCTCAGAGAGAAAGGCGCTTTGGCAGGCTGAAGGTGTAGATTGTCGGTACTCCGCCGCCGCTTAGCAAGTGGTTTGATCTATGGGCTCGTCAGCCTCTTGGGGGTATACCTCGGGGGCGTGCCGTTCCTCGGAGTGGTGCTCGTAGCGTCCCTCTTGGCCGGTCGCGAGTACCAGCGGATGGTCACGCATGCTGGGCACCGGTCTCTCCACGCCCTACAACTCGGACTGACTACATTTCTGGTCTTGGGAGCTGCCTGGCTTCCGCCTGATGTGATTCTTGGCGGGTCTGCGCTGATTCTCGTGTCTTCCCTCGCTTGGCAACTGACGCGCGTGGGCGAGGGTGAGCAGCCCTTCTTGGACTGGTCTCTGAGCCTGACTGGGTCGCTCTATGTGGGAGGGTTCTTCGCCTACTTCGTGAAGCTGCGGGGTCTGCCGGACGGACTGGGCTGGATGATCCTAGCGTTGGCAGCCACCTGGAGTTGTGATAGCCTGGCATACGTATTCGGCAAGGCATGGGGGAGACGGAGTTTCTTCTCCAGCGTGAGCCCCAAGAAGACATGGGAAGGAGCGCTGGCGGGGTTGGTGGGAGGCACCGTCGTGGTCGTGCTAATCGGCCGCCTGCTGGGATCGCCCGGTGTTTGGTGTGTAGGCCTTGGATTGGTGGCGTCCCTGGCTGTCATCTGCGGCGATCTGGTGGAGTCCATGATCAAGCGGCAGATGGGTGTGAAGGATTCGGGTGGACTGGTGCCTGGACATGGGGGCATACTGGACCGTGTCGACAGCCTGCTTCTCGCGGTCATCTTCACCTACTACTATGTCACGCTGGTGCCTGGAGGGTAGAGGAAGTTTGCGTTCGGTACAAAACCACAGTGGGTGGGCGGAAGCCCCCGCTCCACGGTGGAGGCTGATCCAGGACGTGCGGAGGATGCCATGCAAGGAGTGACCCTTACGGGCGTTCTGTCGCTAGGCAATCTCATACTGGCGGCCACGAATGTAATCGTCGCCTTCTCGCTGCTGGTCTACATCTTGAGCCACAACCTACGCAGCTCGGTGGCGCGCGCCTTCTGCGCTCTGCTTGCCTTTGTGACCATAGTCCACGCTGCCGACGTGATTCTCATCAACGTTGAGGAACCGACCACGAGGTTCATGTGGCTCAAGTTCCAGTGGCTCGGTATCGCCTTCATACCAGCTGCCTACCTCCACTTCTCCGATGCCTTGCTGAGAGCCACCAATTCATTCTCTCGTCTGCGCAGGTGGCTCGTGGCGATGACTTATCTGTTCGGCACCGCTCTGGTGGCGCTCACCGTCTTCACCTCTCTGCTGGTGAGAGATGGTGTTGACACGTCTTGGGCAGTCTATTTTCAGGCTGGACCATTGTTCTGGATCTTCTCCGTCTACTTCTTCGTGGTCACTGGCATTGGCGTGCTCAACATCGAGCGGGCTCGCCGCAGAACAGTGACGTCTACGTCGAGGCGGAGAATGACCTATCTGGCGGTGTCGTTCATCGCTCCCGCATTGGGCGTCTTCCCGTACATGCTGCTGGCGAGTCTGGCAAGTCCTTTTTCACCGAACATCGTACTGTTCATCGCGCTCGTAGGGAACGTCGGTATCGCCCTTATGACTGTAGTCCTAGCCTACAGCGTTGCCTTCTACGGAGCGCTCACGCCGGATAGGGTGGTCAAGCGAAGCCTGGTCAACTATTTGCTGCGCGGGCCCCTTGTGGGCATCTGCTTGCTGGCATTGATGCTCGTTGTTCCGAGAGTAGAGAGCATTCTGGGGCTGCCGCGCGACACCGTGCTGGTCTTCGCAGTGGTTGTGGGCATAGTGTTGCTTCAGGTGCTTATCAGCGCCATCGCTCCATTCATCGATCTTCTGATCTACCGCCGCGACAGTGCTGAGATAACGTGGATCCGAGAGCTGGACACACGTTTGCTCACCACCACGGACCTATCCCAACTTCTGGAGAATATCCTGGCTGCCTTCTGCGATCTACTGCGCGCGAGCGGTGGTTTCGTCGTGACCAAGCGAGAGGGCAGGGCGCAGGTGCAGGCCATGTGTGGATCGCGAACGGAGGCGATGCTGTTTGCCCGGCAGTATGATCTGGAGGATCTTGCGCAGCTGCTATCGGAGAGTGGCGAAGTCGGAGATCAGCAGCGGGTGGATGAGCTATTCACCCCACAGGGCGACTATTGGCTGATTCCTTTGCACACACGCTCGCGCGAGCAAATCCTGGGCATCCTTGGCATCAAGGCATCGCCCCATCAGCTGCTACTGACGGAAAGGGAGAATGAGATCGCGCTCACCCTCATCAGCCAGGCGGCGCTGGCTCTCGAGGACTGGCAGCTGCAGCGGGGGATCTTCACTCTCCTATGGGAGCTTACACCGGAGATCGAGTCCATCCAACGCTGGCAGAGTCGTCCGCGCTACGTCGATTCGCCCATGTTGGAGCCCATCGAACAGAGCCCTGTACATGCACCGGATTTTCCCAGGGTGGTGAAGGAGGCACTGGCCCACTACTGGGGCGGGCCGGGCCTGACGGAGAGCCCGCTCTTGAGGATGAAGCTAGTCAGAGCGTACGCGAGGGAGAGCGATCAGGTGCCTACCAAAGCTCTACGCTCCGTGCTGTACAAGGCTATCGAGGCACTCAAGCCCCCCGAAGGAAAGAGAAACCTCACCACCAAAGAGTGGATTCTCTACAACATACTGGACATGAAATTCATCAAGGGCTTGCGTATCACCCAGATCGCCACACGCTTGTCCATGAGTGAATCGGATCTCTACAGGAAGCAGAGGGCTGCCATAGAGGCCGTGGCGAAGGTGCTGGCCAGTATGGAGGAGGACAGCTGAGTGGCCAAGGTGGAATTGCTCAAGGGCGATATCACGGGGGTGGAGACGGATGCCATCGTCAACGCGGCCAACAATGCACTGTGGATGGGTGGCGGGGTGGCGGGGGCGATTAAGCGAGCCGGTGGAAAAGAAATCGAGGACGAGGCGGTCAACCGGGGGCCCATTCCGGTGGGCGAGGCCTTGGTGACGGGCGCCGGCACGTTGAAGACGCGATACGTGCTTCATGCCGCAGTAATGGGCACTGATTTGGCGACCGATGCTGGGAAAATCAGGACCGCCACGAAGAACAGCTTGTTGCGAGCTGAAGAACTGGGGCTAAGGAGCATCGCTTTCCCGGCGTTGGGGACCGGGGTCGGTGGATTCCCCTACAGGGAAGCAGCCGAGATCATGCTTGACGTCGTGAATGATCACCTGAGCGGCGAGAGCGGCCTGGACGAAGTGTTATTCGTGCTGTACGACGAAGAGGCGTTCGAGTGCTTCGAGCAAGAGCTGCGGGCACAGGGGTTGGACGCGGAGAGGATCGAGTGAGGGCCACAGGACCGGGGTTGGCTGACTGCAGCGCCGGGGTGTGGTTCCGATAGCTTCGGAGTACGCCACAGGCGTGTCCGGGCTCTGGGCATGCTCTGGCTTCTCAAGTTCATTCTTGACGCGTCTTCTGCGTTGTGGTATGATGGCTGCGGCGCGGATACGGAGCTATCCTAAGGAGGCCGCCCGATGAGGAAGAATCTGTGGTTGACAGCCGTCTTGTTGATCTCACTGGCGTTGGCGATCGGACTCGCGGGGTGCGAAAGGGCGAAACCGACTCCAACGCCGACCCAAGGGCAGCAGCCGGGTGGGGCGACCGGCACACCGGTCTCGCCGACCGAGACTGTGCCTGCAGGTTCTCCAGTGGCTTCCCCGGAGCCGCCAGCAGCTGCTACCGAGGAGCCGCCGGCAGAGGAGACGCCGACCAGTGTTCCTTCTGAGCCGACTCCCGCGCCCGAGGAACCGCCAACTTCCACCCCTGGTGAGGGGCTAGAGCACGTCGTAGCCTGGGGAGAGACCCTGGACATAATCGCCAGCCGGTATGGGGTGAGCGCGCAGGACATAGTGGCGGCGAACAACCTGGTAAACCCCGATCTCATTCGGGCGGGCGACGTGTTGATTATCCCTGGGGCGACCGCACCCTCTCCCGAACCAGGGGTGCATATCGTGCGCCAGGGGGAGACCTTGAAGTCGATCGCCAGCATGTACGGTACTACCGTGGATGCCATCGCCATGGCCAACGGGATAGTCAATCAGAACTACATATGGGTGGGACAACGGCTGACCATTCCGGGTGGTGGGACCAGTCAGGCCAGCGGTCAAACCTATGTGGTCCAGCAGGGTGACACGCTTTCGTCCATAGCTGTCCAGTTCGGCACCACGGAGTGGGCCATCGCCTATGCCAACAATCTGCCCAATGTGAACGTGATCTACGTGGGGCAGACGCTGCGCATACCGTAGTCGGTGGCGGACAGACGACGCGGCCTGCGCCGCCGGGGTAAACGCAAGCGTTTCAGCAGAGGAGTCGGTAGTAAAGGGATGGCTGTCGGGCTCTGGTCCGTTAGCCGTCTTGTTGTGTCTGGGAGAGTCGTGTGAGTGACGAACTGATTTCGAGCCGCCGAGTCTTCGATGGCAGGATCGTCAGTCTGCGTGTCGACCGCGTGAGGCTGCCCAGCGGTCGAATCACCGAAAGGGAGATCGTCGGGCACGCAGGAGCAGTGGGTGTGGTGGCTCTCGACGAAGACAACAACGTGGTGCTGGTGAAACAGTACCGCTCGTCGCTGGGCATGATGTTGCTGGAGATTCCCGCTGGGACCCTCTCGGAAGGGGAGGACGTGCGGGCTTGTGCATTCAGAGAGCTTCGGGAGGAGACGGGATACTCGGCGCAAGAGCTGGAGGAGCTGTACGCCTTCTATTCTTCACCTGGCTTCTCAAATGAGCGTATCTGGCTTTTCTTGGCCACCGATTTGAGCCCGGGTTCCCAGCAGGTGGAGACGGATGAGGTTATCGAGGTGGTCAAGCTACCATTTGAGCGAGCGCTGCAAATGGTGGAAAGTGGTGAGATTTGTGATGGTAAGAGCATCTTGGGGCTCGTTGCAGCTCGAGCAAAGATGAGTAATCTCTAGTACCGGACTGCCTGTGCACAGGGAGCCTGGGACGGAGGTCTGTGAAGGGAGATCATCAAGTATGGAACCGACAGACCGAAAGTACACGAAGGATCATGAGTGGGCGAAGCCGGAGGAAGAGCTGGTCGTGGTGGGCATCACCGATTATGCCCAAGAGCAGCTAGGCGACATGGTCTACGTCGAACTGCCCCAGCCCGGCGACACCTTCGAGCGGTCCGAGTCGTTCGGTATCATCGAGTCGGTGAAAGCCGCATCGGATCTGTTTGCCCCGGTAGGTGGCGAGGTGGTAACCATCAACGAGGAACTCGTGGATAGGCCGGAACTGGTGAACGAGGACCCGTTCGAAGGTGGATGGATGATCAAGCTGCAGCCCCAAGAGGAGACGCAGCTTGATGAGTTGATGACGGCAGAAGAGTACGCCGCTCACCTGAAGACGCTAGAGTAAGGACTATGAGTTCATACATCCCCAATACTGAAGGTGATCGGGCCCGAATTCTGGACACCCTGGGTGCGAACACTGTGGAGGAGCTCTTCGAAGCAGTCCCTGCCGAGAAGCGATACCCGAGTCTCGAGCTACCTCGTCCTCTGTCTGAGATAGAGGTGAGGAAGTTGCTTCAGGGCATGGCCGAGAAGAACGCGGATCTCAATCATCATCCGAGCTTCCTGGGTGCAGGTTCCTATCACCATTTCGTCCCCTCGGTGGTGGACCATATCATCGGTCGAGGCGAGTTCTATACGGCCTACACGCCCTACCAGCCTGAGGTGAGCCAGGGTACGCTTGCCGCGATTTACGAGTTTCAGACCATGGTATGCGCGCTGACCGGTATGGATGTGGCGAATGCATCGATGTACGACGGAGCCACGGCATTGGCTGAAGCGGGGCTGATGGCTGTTAGGGCAACTAGGCGGCACAAGCTAGTCACGATGACCAGTGTGCATCCGACGCATCGCAGAGTCCTGGCAACATACACCCAGGGCATGGGCGTGGAAATCGAGGAAGTTGGCCGCGCTGAGGACGGAAGCGCCGACATCCCCCATGTAGAACGAGCGCTGGATGGAGCAGCCGCTGCTCTGATGGTTCAGCACCCCAACTTCCTGGGTAGCATGGAGGACCTTGCTCGCTTGAGCGAGCTGGCGCATGGCGCGGGCGCGCTTCTGGTGGCCTCTGTCGATCCTGTGGCCTTGGGGATGCTCAAGACCCCTGGGGAACTGGGGGCGGACATCGTGGTGGCGGAGGGACAGTGTCTGGGCAGCCCTCCGAGCTACGGCGGTCCCTACGTGGGACTCATGGCGTCGAGGATGAAGCACTTGCGCCAGATGCCAGGGCGACTGGTGGGCATGACCACCGACACAGAGGGACGGAGAGGCTTCGTTCTGACGCTGCAACCACGCGAGCAGCACATTCGTAGAGAGAAGGCCACGTCCAATATCTGTTCGAATGAGGCTCTCGTCGCACTTGCGGCAGCCACCTACCTGGCGGTGATGGGCAAGCGGGGCCTGCGGCAGGTGGCCGAGCTATGCTACCACAAGGCTCACTACGCTGCTCAGCAGATAGCCGCCCTGCCTGGATACGAAAGGCTGCTGGGGAGGTTCTTCAAAGAGTTTGTTATCCGGACGCCGGTGCCTCCGGCGGAGGTGAATGAGAGGCTATGGAAAAAGGGCATCATCGGTGGGTACGAGCTGGGGAAGGAGTATCCTGACCTGGGCGATTGTCTCCTATTCTGTGTCACCGAGATGAACAACAGGGATGAGATAGATCTGCTCGTCGCGTCGCTGAAGGAGATAGGCATAGGGAAATGACGGAGTCTCTGCTATTCGAACTGTCCGCTCCTGGGCGAGTGGGCTGCCGGCTTCCTGAGCTGGACGTGCCCCAAGCCGCCCTGCCAGAGGAGTTGTTGCGAGAGGAGTTACCCTTGCCGGAGCTGAGCGAAGGCGAGGTAGTCAGACATTTCACACGGCTATCCCAGCTCAATTTCAGTGTCGACACTGGATTCTACCCACTTGGCTCTTGTACGATGAAATACAATCCCAAGATGCACGAGGAGGTGGCCCGGTACGCTGGCTTCACCCAGGTTCATCCGTGGCAGGACGAATCCACTGTCCAGGGTGCTCTGCAGCTGATGTACGAGTTGCAGGGGTACCTGGCTGAGATCACGGGTCTGCCTGCTGTGAGTCTCCAGCCTGTAGCAGGGGCCCACGGAGAGCTGACGGGTATGCTGATCATCCGCGCCTATCACCAGGAGCGCGGAGACGAGGGTAGGAGCACCGTCCTGGTGCCGGATTCTGCGCATGGCACCAACCCTGCGACCGCCGCCATGTGTGGGTACAGGGTGGTTACCGTTCCGTCAGACGCACGTGGCAACATTGATGTTCAAGAGCTGGGCACACTCATGGACGACAGTGTGGCGGCCATCATGCTCACAAATCCCAACACTCTGGGTCTGTTCGATGAGCACATACTTCAGGTAGCGGAGATTGTCCATGGTGCCGGGGGACTGGTCTACTGCGATGGTGCCAACATGAATGCCCTACTGGGCGTTGCGAGACCCGGAGAACTGGGCACCGACGTCCTACATCTCAACCTCCACAAGACCTTCAGCACCCCACACGGAGGTGGAGGGCCCGGGGGGGGCGGCACGGCGGTGACGGAGGAGTTGAGCGCTTTCCTTCCGCTGCCCGTCGTATCTCGTCGCGGACAGGACGGCGCTGGCGGCGATGGTGTGGAGTACTACCTCGATTATGAGCGCCCGCGCTCCATCGGCCCTGTCAGTGGGTTCTATGGGAATTTCGGAGTGATGGTCAAGGCTTATGCTTATCTCCGATCTCTGGGGGCCAAGGGGCTGAGGGAAGTGAGCGAAAACGCGGTACTGAGCGCAAACTACATCCTTCGGGGGCTCAGGGGCTACTACGATTTGCCTTATGATCGTAGTTGTTTGCACGAATGTGTGTTCTCGGGCAAGATACAGGCCAAGCTCGGTGTCCACACGCTCGACATCGCCAAGAGACTGATCGATCTGGGCTTTCACCCGCCCACGGTCTATTTCCCGCTTATCGTAGACGAGGCGTTGATGATAGAGCCCACAGAGACGGAGAGTCTGGAGACTCTCGATAGGTTTGTGGAGGCCATGCGCCAGATAGCTCATGAGGCCGAGACGGAGCCTGAGGTTGTCCAGGGGGCGCCCCGCAACACCCCGGTGAGCAGGCTCGACGAAGTCGGCGCCGCGCGCAAGCCAAACCTGAGATGGCAAGAATAGCATTGTGTGGTAAAATGAACCTTATGGGGTGGTTTCTGGTGGGATAGTATAGAGGGGGCGCCTCATGCTTGACGATGCGGAGCTTGTGCCTCGCATCCAGAACGGGGACCTGGATGCGTTCGAGGCTTTGTACGGCAAGTACAAGAACGAGTTGTTCAGAACTGCCTTGGCCATCACCAGGGACCGGGGCGTGGCTGAGGAACTGCTCCAGGACTGCTTCCTCAGGGCGTACGACCACATCGATCGTGTGGATGCTTGTTCGTCATTGCGCCCCTGGCTGCATCGCATCGTCGTCAATCTGAGCTACAACTGGTCGGCGAAGAAACGTCTGCGGTTGGTCTCGTTTGAAGACGCGTTCGATCGGTTGCTGTCGCTGCCGCGTAGCTCCCCTGAGCGGGCGTTTGAGAGACAGGAAGTCATGAAGGTGGTCGACGATGCAATCAGGTCTCTCAGCATGCCTCAAAGGGTGGTGGTTGTGCTTTTCTATCTGCAGGGTTTCAGCCTGGTCGAGATTGCGCACGTTCTGGATTGTCCTGTGGGAACGGTGAAGTCAAGGCTGCACAACGCTCGGAAGGGGTTGAGGCGCAGGCTGATCGCGGACTCGCGGATATCCAGAGAGATGGCCTACGACCTATTGTCTTCGTGATCGACGCCGTGCTGAGTCGAGGTGCAAGATGTGCGAGAGCAGGCATGACGAACTGGACGTGCTGTTGGAGAGGGCCCTGAGAGCCTGGGCCGCCGATGAGGCACCCTCAGACCGGGTATGGGCCAATATCAAGATTGGACTTCGGGAGCGGGAGCGGCGGTATTCAGCGCCATCCAACTCGCTGCGCCGTTGGTGGATGGATGCCCTAGCGTTGGGCACCGACGTCTTGATGTCTGCTCGTATCATCCTCACACCCAGTCTGAATGGCGGCGACCGTGAGTGGACGCGACGCCTCGTCGTAGTTGGCCAATCGGCCGTCTCGTTGCATCTATCGATTCATCGCTGACGTGGGAGTGATGCTGCCAAATTGAGCGTTGGACGACATACTCTGATCATGACCGCACCTCGCTGCCCCCCGGCGATCTCTGCCTTCATCGTCCTTTTACCCCCCAGCCACGACGGGATCCCCCCCGGTTTCTCGGTGTGCGAAGCGGCTGACAGCGAAGCTGGTGACAGGAGACACGCGTGAGCAGTGCGCCCTTGCTGGAGGTCAAAGAGCTCAGAGCTCAGTTCCGCACCTCGGAGGGCATAGTCCGTGCTGTGAATGGGGTCTCTTTTTCGTTGAGTGAGGGGGAGACTCTGGGTATCGTGGGTGAGAGTGGGTGTGGCAAGACCGTGACTGCCCTGTCCCTCGTGCGTCTAATACCAGAACCTCCGGGCGAGATCGTAGGGGGTCAGGTGCTCTTCCAGGGGCGCGACCTGCTCTCGGTCGGGGCTCAGGAGCTGCGCGAGATCCGGGGATCCAAGATAGGCGTGATCTTCCAGGATCCAATGACCTCCCTCAATCCGGTTCTCACCATAGGGGAGCAGATTAGGGAGTCCCTCGAGCTTCATACAGGATTGCCCGCCAAGGATCTCACGAGAAGAACGATCGAGCTACTGCAACTCGTGGGCATCCCGGAAGCCGAAGAACGCATCGACGACTATCCGTATCAGTTTAGCGGCGGGATGAGACAGAGGGCCATGATCGCCATGGCCCTGGCTTGTGATCCGTACCTACTCGTGGCGGACGAGCCGACCACCGCTCTGGACGTGACGATCCAGGCGCAGATACTCGATCTGGTCAAGAGGCTGAAGCGCGAGCGAGGACTGTCGATCCTGTGGATAACCCACGATCTGGGAATTATTGCTGGATTGGCTGATCGTGTGATGGTCATGTATGCCGGCTACATAGTTGAGTCGGCTGACGTCAAGGATCTGTACACAGATCCCCATCATCCGTACACGCTGGGACTCCTGGCCTCCGTCCCGAGGTTGGACAACGAGGACAGGAAACCCCTGACGCCCATCGAAGGCCTCCCTCCTGACCAAGTCAATCTACCTCTTGGGTGCCCATTCCACCCCAGGTGTGTATACGCCCAGAACCGATGTCTACAGACCATGCCTGAGCTTCGCAAGGTTGGCTCCGGTCACATGGTGGCGTGCTGGGTTGATGTGCCCAGGGCATGTGTCTCGGTTCCGGAAGCGGAGGAACTGATCTGGTCGCGCGAGGTCGCCTAGCGGCCATCCGCAGCTGACTTGACAAGTCTCTCTCAATACCTTATATTCTTGCTTTGAGTGAGGATGCGCCGTCCCTGCCGCCAGGGTTCGGAAGCTAGGCCATACACCTTTGACGTGGACAGCGTTGATGGGGCGGGATACTGGTAAGGAGGCACGAAAGTGGCATTGCTCGAGGTGCGAGATCTGAAGACGCGGTTCTACACTGATGACGGTGTAGTGCAAGCCGTGAACGGGGTATCCTGGTCGATAAATGAGGGAGAGACCCTGGGCATCGTGGGGGAGAGCGGCTGCGGGAAAAGCGTCAGCGTGCTTTCTATCTTGCGCTTGATTCCACAGCCGCCAGGCAAGATCGAGTCTGGCGAGGTCATGTTTGAAGATCGGGACCTCATGCAATTGAGCGACGACGAGATGCGCTCGATCAGGGGCAACAAGATGGCCATGGTCTTCCAGGATCCGATGACCTCTTTGAACCCAGTTCTCACCATAAACCAGCAGATCAGCGAGGCCCTGACGCTCCATCTGGGCATGAGCAAGAAAGAGGCCCGCGAGCGTACGGCAGAGCTGCTCAAGACCGTGCAGATACCTCAGGCAGAGGATCGGCTAGACGACTATCCTCACCAGTTTTCCGGCGGCATGAGGCAGAGGGCGATGATAGCCATGGCGCTATCATGCAATCCCCAGATTCTGGTGGCCGATGAGCCCACGACCGCGCTTGACGTGACCATCCAAGCCCAGATCATCGAGCTGGTCAAGCAGCTGCGAGACGAGATCGGAATGGCCATTATCTGGATCACACACGACCTGGGTATTGTTGCTGGGATCGCAGATAGAGTGGCTGTCATGTATGCGGGCTTTATCATCGAGTCGGCCGAGGTGAAGGATCTGTATGCAGATCCTCGGCATCCCTACACGCTCGGACTGCTGGGCTCGGTGCCTCGACTTGATATGAAGAAGAAGGAGAAGCTGACCCCCATCTTCGGACTCCCGCCCGATCTCATTGACCTGCCGACCGGCTGTCCGTTTGCCCCCCGCTGCGACTACAAGATCGACCGCTGTGCCGAAAGGCCGGAACTGAGGACGGTGGCGCCCGGTCACGAGGTGGCATGCTGGGTGGACATCACGGAAGAGAGGAAGCAATAATGGGTTCAGAAAACAACGTGTTGCTCGAAGTCAACAATCTCAAGATGTATTTCCCCATCAAGCGCGGGGTCTTCCAGAGGCGGGTCGGCGACATCAAGGCCGTGGACGATGTGAGTTTCTTCATTCGGCGCGGCGAGACGTTCGGCCTCGTGGGTGAGAGCGGGTGCGGCAAGACCACGGCCGGACGGTGCATACTGCAACTCTATCGTCCCACGGCTGGTGAGGTCCTCTTCGAGGGCGAGGATCTGACCCAAATGAAGGGGCAGAGCCTCCGGTCGATGCGGCGCGAGATGCAGATGATCTTCCAGGACCCGTACGCTTCTTTGAATCCGCGGATGACGGTGGGCAGCATCATCGGCGAACCCTTGGAGGTGCACAACATGGCCAAGGGCAAGGAGAAGCGAGAGCGGGTACAAGAGTTACTGAAAGTAGTGGGGCTGAATCCCTATTTCGTCAACCGCTATCCCCACGAGTTCAGTGGCGGGCAGCGGCAGCGTATAGGCGTAGCCAGGGCACTAGCACTCAATCCCAGCTTCATCGTTGCGGACGAGCCAATCTCAGCTCTGGACGTCTCGATTCAAGCACAGATCATCAACATGCTCGAGGATTTGCAGGCCGAGTTGGGACTGACCTTCTTGTTCATCGCCCACGACCTTAGCGTGGTGAGGCACATCAGTGATCGCATCGCCGTCATGTACCTGGGCAAGATCTTCGAGATTGCAGATAGGGACGAACTGTACAAGAACCCTCTGCAGCCGTATACTCAGTCGCTCTTGTCCGCGGTGCCCATTCCCGACCCAGTTGTGGAGGAGACCAGGCAGAGGATCATCCTCGTCGGCGACGTGCCAAGTCCGGCGAATCCTCCGATCGGCTGCAACTTCGTGACGCGCTGTCCCGTGAAGATGGACGTCTGCGAGGAGCAGGAGCCGGAGTTCAAGGAAGTCTCACCGGATCACTGGGTGGCGTGCTGGCGTATCAACTGAAAGGCGAGTGAACCTACCGGGCGCGAATTCGGTATAATAGAGAGTGGACCTGCTGGTCGATCCGACTAGCGGGGATTTCGTGGCGTGCCGATAGCGCAGCGGAAGGGGTCTTGATTTGGCACCGTACGTGCTTCGAAGGTTACTCGTCCTCCCCGTAATCATTTTCCTCGTCACCTTGATCCTCTTTTCCTTCATGTGGCAGCTCCCGGTGGAGTTGCGCGCCAGGATCTACGTACCGCACACCAACAGATTCCTCTTGCCCTCCGAAGAGGCCGAGCTGGTCGAGAGGTCCATTCGCATCCACGGTTTGGACAGGCCGTGGCCAGTCCAGTACTTAGCCTGGGTGCGCAGCTTGGCTAGAGGAGATTGGGGCCACTCTCCGGTTTGGCAGCAACCGGTGCTGGAGGGGTTGCTGCAGCGTGCACCTGCGACGGCTGAGTTGCTCTTGGCGTCCATGGTGCCCTGCGGTCTGCTGGCGATCAGTCTGGGCAGCCTGGCCGCACGACACCGTGGAAGCTTCCCAGACCATATCATCCGGGCAGCTACGTTTCTGGGCTGGGCGTTCCCTTCCTTCGTCCTCGGCCTCATTCTGATGAATGTGTTCTACGCCTGGCTGGGGTGGCTCCCCCCTGAGCGCCTGAGCCTCTGGGCCAGCACTGTCGTCCACTCCGATCAGTTCCACAGCTACACCGGACTGCATACGGTGGACGCTTTGCTGAATCTGGACCTGAGGGTGTTTTGGGATGCGATCAGGCACCTCATCCTGCCGGCCATCTGTCTGGCTCTTGCTGAGTGGGCTCTTCTCGCCCGGATCATGCGCTCTTCGATGCTGGACATCTTGAGACAGGACTACGTCACCACGGCAAGAAGCAAGGGAGCACCTGAGCGGCAGGTGTTCGCTCGTCACGTGCGCCGAAACGCACTGTTGCCAGTGATCTCCACGGGCGGCGTGGCCATCTCGATGCTCGTGAGCGGCGTCGTTGTCATCGAGAACGTCTTCAACATCAATGGCATCGGCCGTGCGGCGGCGGATGCCATGGCCTCTACAGACATCCCAGTGGCTGTGGGCTTCGCTGTATTCACGTGCGCTGTGACAGTTGTGGCCAGCCTGGTTGCAGATCTGTTGTACGCTTTCGCTGATCCTCGAGTCAGGCTGTACTAGATGGATTGTTACTGAAGGATGGCAGCAGTAGAAATGAGCCGCCGTGGAGAACTCCACAGGCGATTAGTACATCTAGATCTGCACCGTCACTCTCTGCGTTTGATGGGGCAGAAGTTGGCTGCGGGTCCAGCGCTATCCTCTACGGACTCTTCTAGCCTGCTGTACGAGCGGGCGCTACGATTTGGCAAGGACTGCTCGGATGCCCTTCGCCTTGTGGGCGAGCGGCTGAACTCGGAAGACATAGACGCCTGTGAATCCACCGTGAGCAGGGTCGATCTGGCTGTTAAGCGAGCTTCTCAAGCCAGGGAGCACACGGTGTTCGCCGCGAACATCTGGCGTGTCATAGCGGCTGTGGAACAGTTTCTGGAGAGCATCGCTGCGAAATACGACTACACAACCCTCGCTGAGAGCCCGGCGCTGGGAGGGCTGCCCGTCGCCGGGATCGAGTCCGCTCCAGTGGGCCCAGGCTTCGGGCGGTACGGGGAGGTGGTCGCCGCAGAGCTCCAAATCGGCAAACCAGTACCTTTCCCCAAGCTACGATCAATGCGCCGCTGGCGTCTCAGACGGATGCTCAGGCCTGGATTGCTGCTGGGTGTCATCATTGTGTTGGCATTCGCGGTGGTGGCCATCGCGGCGCCCATTCTGGCACCCCCTGACGGAGACGATCCGTATACGATGCCCAGGGCTAGTTACCGGATTCAGCCTCAACCACCTGGCCCGGGGCATCCGCTGGGGACTACAGAGCGGAGCTTTGACGTGTTCCATGGCCTGGTGTGGGGGACCCACATCGCCTTCCGCATAGGGCTCTCCGTAACCATAGGTAGAGCGCTCATAGGGGTTATCGTAGGAGTGGTTGCAGGCTACTATGGTGGATGGCTGGACGCTGCGATCATGCGCATCACCGACGCCTTCTTGGCTTTCCCCGTCGTGCCTGCCACCCTGGTGATGCTAGCCTTCTTCAGCCCCAGGGGTCTGGGGCGCTTTGCAGCCGCGAGTGGCGTCGACTCGATTATCATCCTTTCACTGATCCTGTTTGGGTGGATGCAGTACGCTCGGCTCGTACGAGGGAACGTGTTACTCGAACGTTCAAAGCAGTATGTGGAGGCAGCGACCACCCTTGGGGCCCGGGGTGTGCACATTATGTGGCGCCACATCCTGCCCAATGTGCCCCAAGGGCTCTTCGTACTGATCGCATCCGACATCGGAGCTATGGTCGTGCTGGCCGCCATGTTCACCTTTCTTGGTCTGTCGGGCCGGACTGGTCTTGCTGATTGGGGCTGGATGCTGAATATCGGGCGCAACTGGATAATCGGGACGCCCAGCAACGCCTTCCAGTACTGGTACGTCTACTTGCCGCCGATAGCGGCCATCGTGCTGTTCTCAGCGGGATGGAATCTCATTGGCGATGGGCTTCGGGATGCGTTGGATCCTCGAGTGCGCTGACCCCCCCGCCCAGCGTCTCATCGCGGTTGCGCACCGTATTGCCGGCGAAAGATACCCTAGCCTGCCCGCATTGGCAGCAGGCGGGGGTGGGCAGCTGGACGCACCGCGACCCCGCACCGAAAGCGGCCGTTCCGGTCGGAGCTCCGATTCCTTCCTACTCTGTTGTTTCGAAGTAGCGAGTCAGAATGACGAGGTTGCGGACTAGAGAGGGCAAGCTTTCGTTCTTCCTGCTCATGCTGATGATGCTCAGCATCGCATGGAGCATGGAACTCTCCGGCTGGGTGGAGGGGCTATACGTCGTGGAGTGGACCGCTCTGGGAGGGCTGACGCTAGGCTTTCTGTTGACCAGACTTGGCTGGCGCAGGGTGTGGAGTCATCTTGTGGGCACGGTGGTCGGAGCGTTCCTGATACTCGCCGTGGTGGGCCGCTTCTTGGGTCCCGGACTGGATTTGAGGGACGGCGTGGGCATGGTGGCATACCACTTCGATGCTTGGCTCAGCGTAGTACTTGCGGGGCAAACCAGCACGGATGCTGTGACTTTCGTGCTGCTGGTGACTCTCCTAGGTTGGTGGCTCGGGTATGCTAGTGCCTGGATGGTGTTCGGGGCACACAAGGTTTGGCAGGCCTTGCTCCTCACGGGAGGGGCGATGCTACTAGTAGCGTATGCAAGTCCCCCTCAGGGTGCTCCGTTCTTCGTCCTCTACCTGTTCTGCGCTCTGCTGCTGGCTGTCCGGCTCTACGTCTACACGCAGGAGCAAACGTGGACGGGGCGCCAGGCGCGTTACGATAGTGACATCACCTTGAGCTTCCTACGTGATGGGGGGCTGCTAGTACTGGCTGTCCTGATGGCAGTGTGGATAGTGCCTCTGCTGTCGTCCAGTTCTGCCGTGTCGAATCTGTGGGCCCGCTTTGAAGGGCCGTGGCGCGCTGTGGGGGACGAGTGGAATCGTGTCTTCTCCGGCGTGCTTGGGTACAACAGGGGCTACGAGAACATCCCCTTTGGCGAGAATCTGCCCCTCGGGGGGGCGGTTGACTTGAGCGACGCTGTCGTGATGTGGGCAGAGACCGACGGGCCCCGATACTGGCGGGGTGTGGTTTACGATCGGTATGATGGATCGGGATGGCAGAACACGCGGACGCTCAGAGCCGTGATTCCGGCTGATCGCGCACTCCCCGTGGGCGGGACGTACAAGATGCGTGAACTCGTCGAGCAGACCATCTT
>Ga0180438_10004497_pt1 | contig 20052 bp, 14 predicted proteins | sample SS_ome_12_FD_132455 | JGI IMG/M metagenome (GOLD analysis project Ga0180438, IMG submission 132455) | Hypersaline lake sediment archaeal communities from the Salton Sea, California, USA - SS_3_D_2 metaG | ecosystem: Environmental > Aquatic > Non-marine Saline and Alkaline > Hypersaline >... | reverse complement strand
TTGCGGGGGATCGGAGCGCATTCCTGGTGATGGCCCACATCTCACCGCCGAGACGCAGAGCTCGCAGAGGGTCATAAAGAAGCGATTTTGACTCGGCGTTCTCTGACTCTGCGGTAAGAAAATGTCCGTTGGAACAGGTATCCAGAAATTGCGGGGGATCGGAGCGCATTCCTGGTGATGGCCCACATCTCACCGCCGAGACGCAGAGCTCGCAGAGGGTCATAAAGAAGCGATTTTGACTCGGCGTTCTCTGACTCTGCGGTAGGAAAATGTCCGTTGGAACACGTGCCCAGAAATTGCGGGGGATCGCCACAGCGTATTCATGAGGTGTGAGAAGTGGGTGAGGGGGAAACAGTCTCCAATCGAGCATTTCGGGGGTTGGTGTTTTTGGCCGGTCGGTTGCGGCGAAGGTCTTGCCGAACCGGCCGAACGTCACTGTGCGCTCGACTGTGCCAGGGATACTCCCCTGGCTTTGCCGGGCACACCTGCGACTTGTGGGCGGTATAGTGCGCTGGTCACCAGCCGAACGTTTCGAACCACACCCCGTGCTGATAGTTGTCCAGCGCTCGCCTCACGTAGGGGATCGTGTTGCCGGGCAAGGCATCGACCGGAAACCAGGCCAGTTCGTCACACTTGTCCGGCTCTCGATTGGATGGTTCACCTGGCCAGACCGTCGTGGCCAGGAAGAAGTCCACGCGTTCATCGTTGGATCTGCGATGCATGACCCCCACGACCTCGAGATGCTGCGGCCGGATGCTGACGCCGGCCTCTTCCCTGGCTTCTCGAATCGCTGCCTGGGTGACCGTTTCACCGCCGTTCAGATGCCCGGTCTCATTAGTCGGGTTAAAATGTACCGGGTCTGTGCACCCAAATTGTGCCAGGTGTATTCACCCAAAATGTACCGGCCATGTGCACCCAAAATGTGCCAACGCTGTGCGGCCAGAATGTACCACTCCAGGAGCCTCCAACGGAGTGGCGCGACTCCTGAAGATCGGTTATCCTCTGAGGAAATCTATTCCCTTGGAGGAGCTATGTCTAACAGGAGGAACGTCATGGATATTCGTGAATTGCTGGTCCACATGCGTGCCGGTTCAAGCAACCGGCAAATCGCGCAGGATATGGGCATCGACCGGCGAACGGTAGGCCGCTACCGGGAGTGGGTCAAGGCCCAAGGCTTGCTGGCAGGGTCATTACCTGCCTTGGGAGATCTACTGACCCTGCTGGAGCAGACCATGCCAGGGCATCAGCCGCCCCAGAACATCTCCACAGTAGAGCCGTACCGTGAACTGGTGGCCCAACTGGTCAAGGAGAACGCCGAGATCGCCGCCATCAAGGGTCGGCTGGAAGAACAGGACTACAGCGGCTCGTACTCTGCCGTGCGCCGCTTTGTGCGCCAGATAAAGCCTCGCCCACCGAAAGCGACGGTGCGGGTGGAGCGAAAACCTGGCGAAGAAGCCCAGGTGGACTTTGGCTACGCGGGACAGATGATTGACCCGGTCACCGACACCCTGCGCCGCACATGGGCCTTCGTGATGCTGCTATCTTGGAGCCGCCACCAGTACACGGAGTTCGTCTTCGACCAGAAGGTCGAGACCTGGCTGCGCCTGCATCGCAACGCCTTGGCGTGGTTCGGCGGCGTGCCTCAGCGGGTGGTCATAGACAACCTCAAGGCAGCGATCATCAAAGCGGTGTGGGACGACCCGGAGGTCCAGCAATCGTACCGCGAGTGCGCTGAGCACTATGGCTTTCTGATCGCGCCTTGTCGGCCGCGCACGCCGGAGCACAAGGGCAAGGTAGAGCAAGGCGGCGTGCACTACGTGAAGCGCAACTTCTTGGGCGGTCGTCGGCCGACGACCATCACCCAGGCGAACCAGGACGTACTCGTCTGGTGCAACACCACCGCCGGGTTGCGTCTCCACGGCACGACCAAAGAGCAGCCCCTGGTACGCTTCCAGGAAGTCGAGCAAGCCCGCCTCCAACCGCTCCCGGAGACGCCCTACGACATGGCAGTCTGGAAGAAGGTCAAAGTTCACCGCGATTGCTACGTCGAGTTCGACAAGGCCTACTACTCCGTGCCCTACCGACTGATTGGGCAAGAGGTGTGGCTCTGCGGAGGGACCCAGCAGGTACGCCTCTACACGACGAAGCACCAGTTGCTGGCCACCCACGACCGCGCCCGCCGTCCCGGCGAGCGATTGACCCATCTCGACCACCTGCCCCCCGAGAAGGTGCCGGGATTGACCCTGGACCGAGAGGATTGCCTGGCCACCGCCACACAGGTCGGCGTGGCCACCCGTCAGGTGGTCCAGATGCTACTGGATGACCCGGTGATCGACCGGCTGCCCACCGCAGGGCGCTTGCTCGGGCTGCGCCGCAAGTTCGGCGACGAGCGGCTGGAAGCGGCCTGCCAGCGTGCTCTCTCCTTCGATGACCCGGCCTACAAGACCATCAAGCGCATCCTCACCCAGGGCCTGGAAAACGAGCCGCTGCCCCATCCTGCGATATCGCCCCAAGCCACCGTCTTCGTGCGCAGCGCCGAGGAGCTGGTCGGTGACGTCCTGGGAGGTGAATCATGGAGCTGAAACACCAACTCACCCCCCAGTTGAAGCATCTGCGGCTGTCCGGCATCCTGGAGACGCTGGACGCACGTAACCGGCAGGCCATCGAGGGCAAATGGTCCTACGTCGAGTTCCTTTCGCGCCTGCTGGAGGACGAGGTTGAACGCCGGGCACAGAAGCAACTCAAGCTCCGGCTGCGCCGTGCGGCCCTCAACACTACCAAGACGCTGGAGACCTTCGACTTCCAGTTCAACCCCACCCTGAACCGCCAGCAGGTCCTGGCCTTGGCCGCTGGCGACTACATCCGTGAGCAGCGCAATGTCCTCATCTGCGGGCCAACGGGCGTGGGCAAAACCCATTTGGCTGAAGCCCTTGGCCAGGAAGCGTGTCGCCAAGGCGACCACGTCCTGTTCATCAACACCCACAAGATGTTGCAGCACCTCAACGGTGGCCGGGCGGATGGGTCGTGGGAGCGGCGCTTGAACGTCTACCTACGTCCAGACTTGCTCATCCTGGATGACTTCGGCCTCAAGCCGCTTCAGCCCCCCTCTGCCGAGGACCTGTATGATGTTATTAACGAGCGCTACGAGCGCGGCAGCATCATGTTAACCAGTAACCGTGCCCCGGCCGAATGGCCTGACCTATTCCGCGACCCGCTCCTGGCCTCAGCTGGCCTGGACCGTCTTCTGCATCGCGCCGAGGTGGTCGTCATCCGTGGCGCCAGCTTCCGCGCCCAGGGTCGGAAACGACTAGAACAGGAGATGCTACTGGAACAAGAATAAGACAGAACGACAACAACAGCAGCAGTATTGGTGTATCGCCGAGCTGCTGTCTCGGCGAAGGAGTTCCCATTCCGTAGACTTCCCGCCTGGGCTCAGAGCCTGCCTTGGGTACGGTCAGGGGCAGGCCCTGGGTAGAGTGGTACATCTCGGCCGAACATTCGTGGTACCATTCGGCCGCACACAGGTGGTGCATTCTTGCCGAACATACCTGGTGCATTTTCGGTGAACATCGGTGGTACATTTACGTCCGGCTCTTGACACCCGGCGACGACGCTATACTAGCCATCTGCGTATCCCGTATTGAACCGGCGCGACAGAAGCACCTTCCCATCGCGCATGAAGAAGATGTGGATGGCGACAGGGAACTTAAGCATTTCTCTCATCCGTGTCCTTCACATCCGCCGGCCGGGTGAAAGTGCGGCGCTTATCCATCAGGTTTCCCGGTGGGCCTCGGCCCGGCTTCCATAAGCTGCGTTTCCGCTCTGAGCAGCGTCGCCGGCGAGGATCTGGGCGCCCTTGGCAGGTATTTCCCGAGAAATACCGCCCCATTTTCGGAAGTGATCGCCGCCGCAGCCCTGGCCAGGCCCAGCTCCAAGGCGGCCACCAGTGCGCCAGCATTCCACTGGCTGGCATACGACAGCTTTGCAGGACACAACAGCAAGTTGTTGGCCTCTCCAGGATCCCTGCGGTATCCTTCTTTCAGCAAGTCGCAGACTCGGTCAGCGACTCAGGAGGCGCTCTTTGTCCTGGATCTAACGCTGCACTCATGTGGTAGTGATGTTCTTCTTAGCACCACCAAGGACCCGTGATGGCAATGAGGACAAGGAAAGTGAATGCAAACATGGCAATAAGCAATGGCACAGATCGGCGTGGGGGTATGCAACGCGCCAGTGCTGGAAGCCGAAGTTTCATATCTCCTACTCTGATTGCCTCCCCCGAACTCAACTTCTGTCCTTCCGACAACAGAGTCATACCAAGAGCTGACTCGTGACGTCTGGCTTGCTCCACACGCAGTCGGTAGTATTGGTAGTTGTGTAGAAAAGTAGCATACCAGGGGATACACAGAAGAAAACCAAGAATCGACCCAGAGAATAGCACTAGGTTTTCAGCAACAATCGCCTTCGTCTGTTGTGCCGCAGATAACAGGGCCGTTCCCAGAAAACCAGTAAGCACTGTCTCCGCTAAGAGGAAGGCGCCGAACTCTTCCCACAGAAGCTCCGTATGATATACCATTAGTGAAATGGCACGCTCATATTCCTTGTCTGCCGAATTATCACTTTTATTGATTGGTTGCTGTGGATCACTATCTGCCATATCTCTGATTCCCCTTTCTTGACGTGTCGCGTTCTGATCTTCCCAAGGAAAAGTGGACACCGAGAAAAGAGATAGCCCCTAACACCCTGGAAGTTGACCAGCCCAGAGCGGCTTGGCGCCCTGAACCGCCAGGGTGAGGAGACCCATCCCTGGTGACGAGTCATATCCAATGATATATTGACCAGACGCCCGAACGGATCGCAGAGCGATTTGCCGGGTGGGCTCTTCCCAGAAAGGTTTGTTCCTGTGAGCCTTTTGATACTTCATGTATCTCTGAATAAAGCTAGCTCTCATCGAAATCGTCTGGCTTGGCAGGGACGGCCCAAACGGCTGCTCCCGTGAGGCGTTTGGGAATCTCATTCAACCAATGCTCTGCATCCTTGTTTGGACCGACTACAAGTAACATCGAATCGGCATTCGGAGAGGTCACGACTGCATACCAGTCTTTATTGAGTTCAACAGGATCACTTGGTGCGTTTCGATAGACTTCTATGCCGCCAATGAGAGAGCCTGACGGGATGGACTCGTCGGAGTAAGCAAAGCCGGGAAGATGCGTTCCACTTGCATAAACAGAGTGCAAGGTATTCTCCGGTATCCCCTGTAAGAAGTCCGGAATGTTTCGACCAGAAAGTTGAACTGGTGCCCATTCGAGCTTCATTACCTCAAGAAACTGGCCTTTTGGCATTCTCTTCAACCGCATGATTGACTCTCTTTCTGGTAATGCTATGACCTGCCCGCCTATCGGTCTGGAGTTCAGCCGCACGCGAGTGAAACGATACGCCCAACAAGAATTAAAACGGCTCAAAACGAAAACCGGCAACAACAAAATCCTCGATCAGCGTATCGGCTGCAACCGCTGGTTATGCGGCTAGTCTTGATGAGAATCAGTTCCAATCGTACCTTCCGGTCTACTGATCTTTACCATGCTCCAGTATTCCGCAAGAGATTTCTCTGGTAGCATGGGCGGCAGCAGTACGACAGATTCGACATTCCTTGGTAAACTGCAGATTACATCTCGCCCAGTTTGGGTTTTAAATACTTGAGATGCTCCAATGGTTATGGAGATCTTTCGTGCAGGATTGAGTGAAAGCTCCTTCGACACCAGAAATTTGTCCTCAAACTCGTAGATTATGGCATTGAGAGACAGAAGTACGTGAGGTTGAGAGAAAAGGTGCCCCGCTCTAATCCAATCAACTAGTTCCATATCGCTATATGCAGCAAAATGGCCTTCTAAATCGGTATACAAGAACATGTTGAAGCCTAAATCTACTTTCAGAAAGATGTAGTTGAGTGCTTTTTCCTGAGATAACCACTGTCCTAGTTTCTCAAGTTGTTCTTGCGCCACTCCCAGACTTCGGCACTTTGATAGCACTGTTGTGATGAAGATTTGTGCATAGCTGACCTCACGGCTTTCCACTTCATCCTTGGAGAACACGTTGATGCCATGTTGTTTGCACCAGTTGAGAAAACTGGTTGTTGACAGTTTTGCCCTGAGCATACGTTGGAATTTTGCTTCTTCGTCACCGGCAATGAGTTCTCTTAGTTTGAGGTAGCAGCTCATAGGTGGATCCTCGAAGAGTTCACCTATGAAAACAAACGGGAACGTGTCGTCTGGGTTCTCTCTGAGAAACCGGTCGAATACTCTGGCTTCAACGGCTTGATCAATGATTACGGCGATTTTAACATCGGCCTGCGTCTTGTGCAGTATGAGCAGGTCACGAGAGACTTGGCTGTATGTTGCAAAAACCTCAAAAACCACTTTTTTGCCGCTAAACTCGAACAGCATCAAGTCATTTCGCCCACCGGCAAGACCTTGTGGCTCTTTCAATGGGTGCAAGTCTGGGGTTACGTTGCCAAGCAGTTTTATCAATCTATTCTCTACCATCGGATGCAATTTCCTGGACTTGCGAAGAGCCAACAATTGCTTCGAGTAGTCTTCAGATTTTGAGTTTAGAGCTATGTATTTCATAGTACAATCTCTGTCCATTGTTTGAAAAGGAGTCCACGTAGCCGCATAACGGGTGCGGTTGGTGAAGTTCCACTCCCTGCGAAGAAGTGCGGAATTTGGGCGGCGCCGCCAACCGCGGGATAGGCGAAGTTGCGCTCGCGTGATCTCTCGCGGTACTGCGTATAACACTCATCTGGCGCGCGATAGGCGCAGTATTGCGTCTATTGCGGGACTCATCACGAAGGAATAGAACGGCACTTCGCCTCGACAACTCCATACGTGCCTCCTCACTCCTTCGGGGTTAGTCCATCCAGCAACACACCTTCAGGACAACTTCCTACATCAAAAGCAAAAAAGCCCCACCCTGTAAGGTGGGGCAATACGAACCTATTGCAACGCGCAACAGGTTTCTCAGGCCGAATGGCCGGGAGCCTCGGTCATTCCAATGTAATGCCAGCGCGCAGGCTTCCTGAAACTCCAGAAGGCTCCGCTTCTCGATCAGCCCGTCAAGGTTCAGGTCAACGCCGCCTGCATCGATTATCTCAAGCATGGAGCCAGTGTCCCAGCCTGACAAGTGGCAAGCTTGCTCGACCGTCAGCCAGTCGGGGGCGAAAAGCCGTTCCACAGGAGACGGGGCTGAACCATCGCCGCACCTTCAGGGACGTTGAAGAATACTTCCAAGGCGCGCCCGGCGGGACTTGAACCCACAACATTCGGTTTCGTAGACCGCTCCTCTATCCAATTGAGGTACGGGCGCAACGGCAGAAGTATAGCACAAGAGCCACGAGCGCGCAAATAAGTCACGTCGCTTCGCCCAAATCGGGCAGATTGGGTCTGGTTATATTGACGCGCCGGCGTGCCGGTGGTATAATGCGGGTGGACAGGCTGGCAGCCCGGGCCGAAAAGTCGCTTTGCTTCTGCCAGTCAAGGGGGGAAACCATGGGTCTGAGGGCCGCGATCGAAAGCCCACCGTTCGACGCGCATCGCTATCACGGTGGCGCGCACGCCAATCTGGTCGAGGATGGCACGGTCACGTTTATCCTCACCGCCCCTTTCAAGCCGTACGTGAGCGTCGTGGGGGCGTTCAACGGGTGGGACATCCACGCCCATCCGATGACTTTTGACGGCGATCGCTTGTGGTGGGCCACCGTCCCGCTGGCCCGGCCGACGCGCTACCAGTTCTACGTCGAGATCGACGACGTGGTGAACCGCGCCCTGGTCGGGGACCCCTATGCCCGCCAGGTGCAGTGGGACAACAATGGCCCCAACGCCTATCTGAGCTTCTGCGAGCCGTACCGGTGGCAGGAAGGCGGCTGGGAGGTGCCGGCGCTCGACGAATTGGTGATTTACGAACTGTGCGTGCGCGACTTTTGCGGGCGGCGCGAACCGCACGCCGATGTGTACGGCACGTTTGCCGGCGTGGTCGATCGGCTGCCCTATCTGCGCGATCTGGGCGTCAACGCGATCGAGCTGTTGCCGGTGGCCCAGTTTCCCATGAACAGCGCCTGGGGGGCCAACCCGGTGTTCTTCTTGGCCCCCGAGCGCACCTATGGCACCCCCAATGAGTTCAAGGCGTTGGTCGACGCCGCCCACCGCCAGGGCGTGGCCGTCATCCTCGACCTGGCGTTCAACAGTGGCTGGCAGGATCATCCCTACTATCTGATCTATCCGCCCATGCACTCCCCCAGCGGGCGGCCTATGGCGGATTGGAACCCCTTTTTCCGCCACTCGTGGCACGCCGACGACCCCTCGGTGCATTTCGACTGTTACGCCGACGTCACGCTGACCTATCTGCGCGACGTGGTGCGCTTTTGGCTGGAGGAGTATCGCGTCGACGGCCTGCGCTTCGACAACGTGGCGGCCCTGGACTTTGACCCTGCCGACCCCCGGCGGCCCACCTTTGACCCCGATCATGGCATCGCGGCCCTGGCGCGCGAGGCGCGCCGGGCCAACCCCGATGCGATTCTCATCGCCGATTACACCGTCGTCTCCGGTTCAAATCCGGCCAAGTCACCGGCCCGCCTGGTGAGCGAGACGGACATAGACGCTGTGTGGGGCGAGATATTCCCCGGCGTGATGGCCAGCGTTCTGAGCGAGGGCTGGCAATGGGAGCGAGAGCCGTTGGCGCGCGCCATCGGCGAGTGCCTGGACGTCGATGGCGGCGCTGGCTCCGGGCTGGTCAAATACCTGGCCAATCACCGCACGGCGCGGCCGGTTCACACCCTCAAGTTTCACCGTTTCTACCACATCCAGCCCCATCCGTCGGTGGCCGGGCAGTATGCCACCTCGGACGACGTGGCCTTGCGGAAGGCGCGCCTGGGCCTGCTGGCGCTCTTGACCTCCGTGGGCTCGCCGATGCTCCTGGCCGGGCAGGAATTCGCCGAGGACAGCGCGACGACGATCTATTTTAACCCGCTGGATTGGACCCTGTTGGAGCGGGACAGGAACCAGGCGCACCTGGATTTCGTGCGGCGACTCGTCGCTTTGCGGCGCGAACACGCCGCGCTGCGCACGGCCAACGTCGAGTTCTATGCCCACGACTTTGCCGCCGATAAGGTGCTGTGCTACAAGCGTTGGGACGAGACCGGCGGCGTGGTGCTCGTGGCCCTCAACTTTGACCATCGCCCCCGCCAGGTGAGGCTGGGTTTTCCAGGGCCGGGCCGTTGGCGCGAGGCCTTGTCTGGGGGCGTGGTGGAGGTCGAAGGTCGCGAGGCAGAGGTGACCCTGCCCGAGTGGTATGGCGCCCTGTTTGTCAGGGAGGCTTCCGGGCTGACTGACAGATCTGTGGAACGCAGATAAAATAAGACCAAAATCAGCGTCCATCTGCGTTAATCTGCGTTCCATGTCTTGCTCTCAGGGCCAACCCAGGGTTTTGTCAGTCAACAACGAATAGAATCACACATTGTCAAGATGTAGTTGGGATTTTCCGCGATGACCACCATCAGCCCCGTATCAAACCTCGGCTGTAGGGGAGCACGTACGCCCGCCGGGCGCAGGGAGGCCCGGAAAGGCAGCGTTCTAACCCAATTCTAACCTCTCTTCTACTTTTTTCTAACCGTGAACACCTATAATACAGGTCTAGGGGAAAATCGCCCTGACCGTCGTGTTGTCACGCGGGGCGTAGCCATCCCCGAATGGCTGCACGAATACACAAATGAGAGGTCGCGAAAGTCCATGAACAACAGAAATCCGTTACAAACAATCGTCTGCCTGGCCACCATCTTGATCCTCCTGGTTGGATGCGGCTCACCAACAGCAGCGCCGACGGTGACATCACCGGCGGCGGCTCAAGCAGCAACAGCCACGCCAATCCCTCCAACCTCTACCTCCACGCCTGTTCCGGCACCCCCGACGCAGACGGCTGTTCCTCCAACCTCTACGCCGACGCCTGTTCCGCCAACACCGACGCCCGAGCTCGAACCCGGCCTGGGGCTGGCGCTGCTGGAAACCCTCACCGTCGCCGCCGATGGCGCGCCCGTGAGCGACGCCCAGGGTACCAGCCTCCAGGTGCCGCCCGGTTCCCTGGGCGACGGGCAGCAGGCTCAGATAGAGGTTCACGCAGCGGCCGGCGAACTGGCCGAGGCGCTGCGTTACGCCTATGTCATCGAGACCCCGTTTTACGCCGTGAGCGCCCAGGGGCAAGACGATGGCACCGGCCGGGTCACGCTGACGCTGCCGGCCGCCGATCCCAGCTCCCGCATCCTGGCAGTGTTCGACGAGCAGTACCCGGTGCTGCTCGAGGTCACTCCCGAGGCAGGGACGCTGCGACTGAACCCCCGGCTGGGCCCGTCGGACACGAGTGGGCAGGAGGTGGTTGGCTCGCTGGCCCCGGGCGGCTCGCTACATTACGCGGTCATCCACCCCAAGGACGTCGCAGGCAACAGCAAACGCGCCCCCGGCCTGGCCGCGCCCGCCCAGCAGGCGGACCGCAGTTGCCTGCCCAAATTGAGCCCGGCCGCGCCCATGGCCCAGGTGCTCGCTTTTTGCACCAGGAACGCCGCCGGCACCGTCTTTGTTTACTCTCCCCCCGGCCTCGACCCGTCCAAGGTCGACCCCGGCCGGGTCGCGGATGAGGTAGCGGCCATGATGGCGCAGTACGCTGACCTGGGCTTTACGGCCGCCGGGTTGACCCCCAGTTCGCCGGCCTACATCAATCTCGTCACAGGCGGCGGCGATCCCAAGTACCTGGTCGCCAGCGGTAGCATTCACCTGCCGGCCGATAGCGCCCAGGCCGTCGTTTCCGGCAAGACCCACGACCTGTTGCACGAGATGGCCCACTGGATCCAGGACGAGGAATATGTCATGTCCTGGGCCTACTGGCGCGGCAACCAGACCTGGTGGCTGGAGACAGCGGCCGAGAACATGGTCATGCTGGTCGATCCCGCTTACATCGAGGAAAACCTCACCTATTACGGGACCATCACGCTGGGCAACACCCTCGCTTTCCAGAACGCGCCCTACCAGTGGCCCGGCGACTTTTACATCCATGCCCAGTTGGTCAAGCTGAACATGTGCGACGACCCGATCGTTTGCCCCTTGAGCCAGGCGAGTTTTGTGCGGGCGATCAATGAGGGCAGCTACCCCTTCGACGACGGCGGCGCGCGGGAGAAGCTCAGCCACAACCTGGACGCCTTTGCCCACTATTTGCTGGGGGTGGCTCCCGGCCGGGGGAATGGGAACATGCCCCTGGCGGGCGCCGTGCGGTCCGGCGACGGCTACGGCGAGTATGTGAACATCGCCGAGGGCCACAGAGAAGGGGCGTGGACGGTGACCTTTAACGGGGTAGACCCGCAGATGAAGAAAGGATCGGAACGGGACATGACAACCGTATCCATCCAGGCATCGCTGCAAAAAGATGGCGTCTATCCGCTGGTGGTCAACAGTGGTGCCAGCGGTGGAGCCCATCCGGGCCTGCCGGCCAAGCTGACCATCTCACCCGGTGCGCCGTTCTGGTACCGGGAAGGGGATGGCGAGGCGCAGTTCCACGACGGGAGCAAAGAACTGGTGCTCCAACCCATTCACGCGGTCATGGGCCTGCCGTCGGTGCGGATGGTGGCGCTGGGACGGAACGGAGGCGAGAGTTTTCAGGCCAAGGTCGAGTTCGTGGACCTGTCGGGTGTGTGGATTATCACTCCACAGAACGAGGTGAGCAACAACGTCGTGTGCACGACCAGCGACTCGTCGGACGACAATGGGGACCGGGCCGCCCTGGCGCCGGCGCTGATCACCTATGGTGCCCTACTGGGCGACCTGGGCCACGATGAGGGCGACAACAGTCTGACCTGGACGCTGGTCGAGGAGCGCCTGCCGCCGGATATCAGCGCGAGCTCGTTTACCTATGCAGCGAGCGCCATCATCGGCGGGCAGGACGTCCAGCTCCAGGCGCGGATGGACATTCCCAACCAGGCGAGCCGCCGGATGGACCCTCCTTTTTCCCCGCCAGTTGCCACGCTGGGCGGCGCGCTGCCGGTGGCGCTGGTAGCGGGGTACGGAAAACGCCGGCGGCGCTGGTTCCTTCTGGCGCTCGTGGTGGTAGGGCTGGTTGCGCTGGTGGGGTGCGGTCTTTACGTGAACCTGTACGGCAACGCCACCGGCGAGCTGACCTTCAATCAGCTCGAGTACGTGGGTGGAGAGCAAGCCGTCGTCGTCAACTTTGGCGATGAGATCTCGGGCGAGCCGTTGTGGCGTCTCGGCGGCGGCCGCGGCACCTATCAGCTTGATTTCACCGTTGTCGCGGGCAGCACCGATGACGAGGGCAAGCCGATCGAGAGTGTGACCCACTGCACCGGACAGTCCGTTTTTGAGCTGACCGCTTCTATTTACCAGGACGCGACAGTCCAGTTTCCAAAGCAATAGCCCGCGCCCGGGAACGCGCGGACGTCGCGGCCTGTGCTGGCTCCCTTGTACCTGATGCAAGACAGAGGGCACAACGGTCATCTTTCCGTTGTGCCCTCTTTACTTTGAGTCTGGCTAGAATCTGTGGAAGACATGACGAGTGCCATGACCGCCTGGCGAAAGTCGCCAGGCTACGAAGCTGCGGGCGCTAAAAGCGCCCTGGAAGCCCGGTTCACCGGGCGTTGCATCGTAGCCGGGGCGGTTCATGCCCCGGCGGGCGGCATCGGGAAATACTTTCTGGGATGGAGAGCGCTAGTCTGATCGCGAACCGTTTCCCCCCAGGGGAACATTGAGCGAGACGATCGTTCCCTGGCCCAGTGCCGACGAGATGGATAGCTCTCCGCCGAGCATCTCGGCGCGCTCGCGCATGTTGATCATGCCCAGGCTGCCCTCCCGGCCTCTGGTGGGATCTATTTTTGTGGTGTCAAAGCCGATGCCATCGTCGCGCACGATGACGCTCAGCCGGCCGTTGTCTATGGACAGGTTGATCCACACGCGGCGGGCTTTGGCATGCTTCCTGATGTTGCCCAGGGCTTCCTGTACCACGGAAAAGATCTCTTTTTCCTTCCGGCCTGCTAACCGCCGGTCAAAGCCGCCCGGATCCAGCATCACGGAAAATCCTTCCGTGTCCTCGAGTTGCCGGGCATAAAACTTGAGGGCTGGTACCAGGCCCTCTGTCTCGAGAGTCACCGGTCGCAGGTCGAAGAGAAGCGTACGCACCTGTTTCAGAGCGCGATCGACGATGGGCAACAGACCGGCCAGTTCATTGTCTACTTTTTGTGGTTCGTGAACCAGCAGCTTGCGCGTGAATTGCAGATTCATGCGGATGGCGGCCAGCAGTTGCGTGGGCCCGTCGTGCAGGTCGCGAGCCAGCCGCTTTCGCACGTCCTCTTCCAGCGCGACAATGCGCTCTTTTTCTCGTCGCAGCGCCTGCACCAACCGGGCGTTCTGAATCGCCGTTGCCGATTGGGCGGCAAAGGTCATCAACAAGTCCAGGTCGGCCTGGTTGAACGGTTCGCCGCTGACCCTGTTGAGCACCTCGAGCACGCCAACGATCGTGCCCCGTGTAATCAGGGGAACGCAGATGATGTTCGCTGTGTGAAAGTCGCCGCCGTCGAACTCTTTGTAGAAGCGCTCGTCCCGGCTGACGTCGTCTACGATGAGGGGGGCGCGTGTGTGCAGCACCCAGCCGGCAATGCCTTTGTCTTTGGGCATGCGCCGGCCCTCCAGCGCCTCTCCGCTGCCACCGACGACCACTTCAAAGACCAGTTCGTCGGCCCGCCTGTCGAGCAATATGAGCGAGCCAGCCACGGCGCCCACCACCTTGATCGCCGAGTTCAGGATATTCTCGAGAAGCGTCTCAACGTTTAGCTCCGAGGTGAGCTTGAGTGTCATCTCCTGCAAGAGCTGGAGGGCCATGGCCCGCTCCCTGAGACTCACATATTCTTGCTGGAGGTGGATGGTTCTTTCCTTGAGGGTGACGAGTTGCCTTTCAACGATCTGTTCGTTCAAGTGTCTTTCCCCTGGCTTTTCTCCCTGGCCCGCCTGGTGGAGCGGGCGACACAGGAGACCAAAGAAGATTATTCTGAAGGAGAGCGTGGATGCAAGAGACTCTGAATTTTGGGCAGCGCCTCCCGTGCAGCCTGTTCGCCCACGCGGATCAACTCGGCGGCTTTGTCATAATCCATTGTCGCAAACGTTTCGATGCGCGGGCGGATGAGTACGTTGACCGGGCCCATCCGTGTCTTGATGATCTCTCGTTCCATGATGGCCATCTGCCGGGTGACGACGTCGAGGATGTTCAGATCTTTACCGCTGGTTTTTCCCCTGAGGCGAGCTTCTTCCTCAAAGCCGGCGATGACGCTACAGCCGATGATAATGTTAGCCCCGCGCTCGGCCAACACGCTGGCCGGCAGTGGATTGACAGCGCCTCCATCTATCAACAAGTGATTCCCTACCTGGGTTGGCGCCAGGATGGGGACCATGGACACACTGGCCCGTATGGCCGGTGCCACCGGCCCTTGCTCAAAGATGACTTCCTCGCCTGACAGGATGTCGGCGGCCACGATGTACATGGGAATCTTGAGGTCGGCAAAGGTACGGCCGTCCAATATCTGGTCGAAGTAGCGAGTCGCCTTGCGCCCCCAAAAGAACCCTGATTTGGGAGGGAACTGGGGGTCTACAAACCCGCCTGTTGGCCGCCACATTTTTTTCAGATCGATGGCAAACTTGGCCACGCGATCCAATCCGAGACCCGCGGCATACAAGGCGCCAAAGAGCGACCCCGCGCTGGTGCCAGCGAGCAGGTCGATGGGGACGCCCGCTTCTTCCAGCACGCGCAGCACGCCGATGTGCGCAATGCCCCGCGCGCCGCCGCTGGAGAGCGCCAGCCCCACGACACGCCGCGAGATGCGCCGGGCCAGGTGGTCGAGCGAGCGTTGGTCGGTGGCGCTCTGCCAAAGATTGCCTCGAGACGATTGCACCATCCACGGTTCTGGCTTGCCGTCGAGCAATATGCTGACATCTGCCAGTTCCATGGCTTTGGCCGTAATCTCCCGCTTCTGAGGAGAGCCGCTCATCAGCACCCAGTCGAATTTCTCGGCCAGGTAGCCCAGGGTCTCTGCCAGGCCACCCCGCCGCAGATAACTGGTGGTCTGGCTGTCCAGAACGATGATGCCCGTAGCCTGAATGGCCCTCTGCTCGACGCGGGTGAGGGCCAGCCCACCCATATCGTACAGAACAACTCGCTGGCCCGTCTGCCGGACCAGGCTCATGCCCAACTCGCCTATTTTGAGGCCGACGACTGCGACGAGGTTGTACTCTTCCAGCCGACTGGGCGTGTGGCTGGTTTCGACAAGCCGGCGGCTCAACTCCCGGCTCATCTGCAGGGCGATAATGGGATGATCCTCTAAAAGGTCTTCCAGTTCGCCTTTGCGGAGTACCCACACCTCCACGTCGATCACGACTCGCACCGTGGCCGAGCGTGGCTCGTCCAGCAGCAGGGCCAACTCACCGAAAAAGTTGCCCGGTCCCAGGTAGGCGAGGATCTTTTCTTCTTCCGCCGGCCCGGTGACCACCTTCACCTGTCCCGAGTCAATCAGATACAGGGCGTCGCCCTCTTGTCCCTCGGAGAAAATGACCTGGCCCTTCAGGTATCGCTCGCGTTGAAGCCGCTCCGAAATGGCTCGTAGTTCAGTGTCCGGCAGACTGCTGAAAAAAGGAATTCGGCGGAGGTTCTGCAGCATGGGGATCCCCTCTCTTCCCCCCCTTGTCATACCATAGTCAGGGTATGCCACGTCCATTATAGCACAAATTGCCCGTTTCGCCAATGAATCCAGTAAGTGCAACGCACTTGATTTCTTTGCGATTGTCTGGCAAGTGTGGTACAATAAGGCGGGGCAGAGTCAGAGGGGTGACGCGTTCGTTTGTCGACCACTTGCCGGGCACTTTTGTCAACGATCCTTGGCTGACAGGCCCTGGCTACGGGAGAAAACACAGTGACGGATGATCTGAGTCGTGGAGAGAGGCATCGTTCCCATTCTTCGTCGGACTCTGAGCCTGGGATCAGAGGGCCCGAGATACCGCCGTCACCGATGGTATCGGAACAGGATCTGCGCCGACAGCTTCGCGGTCTGTCGACTCTCACGGCTGTCTCTATTCTGCTCAACTCGACGCTCGATCCTGAGGAGGTGTTGCGTACCATTGTCTCGGCCGTGACACAGGTCATTGGTTGCCAAAAGTCAGCTATCTTTGACCTGGACCCCACCGGCACCGTGCTTTCCCTGCGGATGAGTCACGGTTTCAGCAATAGTTTTGCCCAGGCGGCGCAAAGCCTGCCTGTCGGTGATTGGTGGACGGACGTCACCGTGACTGGGGAGGTTGTTGCCGTCACCGACATCGCCGCCGATTCGCGTTTCACCGAGTTTGTCGCCACGTCGGAGGGCTTTCGATCTTTTGCCGATCTGCCTCTCGTTGTGCAGGGCCAGAACATAGGCTGCCTGACGATTTTCTTCAACGAGCCACGCACTTTTACCGAGTTTGAGCTGGAATTGCTGGCCATTTTTGCCAATCAGGCTGCTTCAGCCATGCACAACGCTCGTCTCTACAATCGGCTGGAACGGCGGGTGAGAGAGTTGTCCGGCCTGGTCGAGATAGACAAAGCCTTGACGGGCGTCCCGCGCCTGAGTACGGTGCTGTCTGGCCTGGCCGAAGGGCTGTGTCGCGTGCTCGATGCTGCTGGCGGACTCATCCTGCTGTGGGATGCGGGGCAAAGGCGCAGAGGTCTTGGGGCGGCGGTTGGGCTGCCGCGGCAGGTCTTGCAACTGATCAAAGACGCGCCCGATGAACTGTTGCTGGTGGCCGAGACCGCCACCAGGCGCGAGACGGTGGTCGTCGAGGATGTCCGCACAAGCCGTCTGGTGGGTGAGCGTCTGGCGGCCCAGCTTGGTTTTAGTTCACTCCTCGGATTGCCCCTCATGACCGGAGGGGAGATCGTAGGCGTGATGGTGCTGGGCGATCCCCGTTGGGTGGAGCAGGGATCCCTGGAGCGCGCCACGCTGGTGGCCCGGCAGGCGGCCCTGGCCATCGCCAATGCGCTGTTCTTTGAGGAAACCAGTCGTCAGGCGCAGGACCTTATGGCTCTCAGCCGTGCAGCCTGGACGGTGGCTTCCCTGGGCGGATTGGACACCGTGCTGTCTCAGTTGTTGCAGGAGCTGGATCGCATTGTGCCCGCAGATATATCGGCCATCTATCTCCATACCGAGGAAAGCGATGCGCCGGTGCTGATGGCGTTTAGAGGCCTTTCGTTGGAAAGTGGGTTTGGCCTGGAGGACGCGACGTGGCGAGGTCTCGTGGAACGCGTGACCCGGCAGAAACGGCCCTTGTTGTTAGACGAGCGGGAAGTCGAGAGGGTCGTTGACGGTGTGGCCTTTGGTTCTCTGTTGTGCGTTCCCATTTTGTACGAGAACCGTACGCTGGGGGTCATCGCTCTCGAACATCAGTCCAAGGACAGCTTTGACCAGCGGGAGCAATCGCTGGTCACCTCTTTTGCCGATCACGCGGCCGTGGCTATTGAGAATGCCCGGCGGTACGATGCCGTTTTGCAGGAACGGAACCTGATTCAGACGATCATCGCCAGCATGGCTGACGGCCTGGTGGTGACGGATGCTGAGGGCGCAGTCGTCATGCACAACCAGGCAGCGCAGGAGATGGTGGATGTGCAGATGGGGCTGCGGTGGCCCCAAGACCGGATGTTGGACGAACCGGCGGGCTGGGTCAGTGCCTTGGCGAAAGCGGATGACCGTGCGCCGGTCAGCGGCCAGTGGCAGACCACGCTGGAGCGAGCAGGCCGGGTACTCAGCGTCAGCGCGACGCCGTTGCCGACCGGCAACGGTGAGAACCAGGGGGCAGTGTATCTGATTCGCGACATGACGCGTTGGGCAGAGCTGGATCAGATGAAGTCCGATTTTATCAGCCAGGTATCACACGAGTTGCGTACCCCGCTGACCACGGTCAAGACGCTGGTGGGCTTGATGAAAAAGGCGAGCAAGGGCAGCGACGAGATGGGCGAATACCTGGATATCATCGAGTCCGAGGTGAATCGGCAGTCGCAATTGGTGAATGACCTTTTGGAAATGGGACGCCTCGAGGCGGGTGAAGTGAGTTGGACGCTGGTAGAGGTCTCGTTGAGTGAGGTGGCTGAACAGGCGATGCGGGCCTGCCTCCCTCTGGCTGCCGAGAAGCAGATCGGATTGATTGGCCACCTCCTGCCAGCACTGCCCAAGGTCATGGGCAGCCCTCGGCGTCTGAACCAGGTCTTGGTCAATCTGTTAGACAACGCTATCAAGTATACCTCACCTGGCGGGCGCGTGACCCTGGAAGCGGGCAGCGATGAGGAGACTGTGTGGATAAGTGTGCGCGACACCGGAGCAGGCATTCCCGAGGCGGATTTGCCGAATGTTTTTGAAAAGTTCTACCGGGTGCGGCGAGGCGGGCGGAATGCCAAGGGTGTCGGTTTGGGCCTCGCCATCGCCCGCCAGATCGTCGAGGCATTCGATGGGACGGTCGAGGTAGAAAGTAAAGTAGGAAGGGGAAGTTGCTTCACGGTGCGTTTGCCCAGGGCTCGAAAGATGGTCGTACAGATGAGGGAAAACCTGAAGGGAGCCGATGATGAGCGCTCGAGTGCTATTGATTGATGATGAGCCTAACCTGCTCTTGGCTCTGGGTGCATACCTTCGCGAATCTGGCTATGAAGTGGTGGCTGTATCGAGCGGTGAGGAAGGGCTGGAAAGGCTGCGCGATTGGCAACCTGACGTGATCATCTGCGACATTATGATGCCCGGCATGGACGGCTGCGACGTGCGCCAGGCATTGGAGGAGGACCCTCGCCATCGCGATACGCCGTTCATCTTTTTGACGGCGAAAGGACAGCTTGACGATCGCCTGGCCGGATTGCGTTCCGGGGCAGACGATTACCTGGTCAAACCTTTTGAGCCGGCAGAACTGGAAGCGCGCGTTGAAGCGTTGTTGCGGCGCGTCACGCGCGACCACACCGCGGCGGCGCAGGAAGTCGAGGTTCTGAAGGAAAATATCCTGGCCACCGTGACCCACGAACTGCGCTCCCCGGTGGCTGTCGTACGCAGCACACTGGAATTGGCCTTGGAGGACGCTTTTGGGAACGACGTGGAACAGGAACGCCTTTTCCTGTCGCGGGCCCTGGAGAGTACGCGCAGTCTTCAACGGTTGATAGATGACCTGTTGCTGATGGCGGCCCTCGACAGTGGTGATCTGGAGATGTTTGTGGAACCCGTCTCGGTGGCCGACCTCTTGGAGCAGGTCCAGATTGCTGTCTGGCGTGCAGAAGCCGCCGATGGGCTCGTCGTTCACGAGCCGGTGCCGCTGGATCTGGCCGTGTGCGCCGATCGGCGTTATCTGCAGACGATTGTTGGACATCTGGTGGACAATGCGCTCAAGTTCTCTCCCGCGGCACCGGTCGAGATTCAGGCCGAGGCTCGGAACGGTGGTGTGGCCATCATGGTGGCCGATCGCGGGGAAGGTATCGCCGCCGAACAGCTACCGTATATCTTTGATCGTTTCTATCAGGGCGACATGTCATCCACGCGGGCTCACGAGGGGATAGGGTGCGGTCTATACCTCGTTCGGGCGTTGGTGGAGGCGCACGGCGGGCACGTACAGGTCTCGAGCCGGGTTGGCGAGGGAAGTCGGTTCACCGTGTGGTTGCCTCAGGGGTTGCCGGAGGGGCTGTATCGGGTGGTGGATTTGCAGGCAGAGATCGAGCGTCTGCGGGAAGATTAGGCTCAAAAACATCTTTGGGTAGGGCTTTCGCAGCGAATAGCGCAACCCAGATAAACTGAAGCCGCAACCCAGCAAAGTGAAGCGGCGCACTCTCTTGTTGAGGTGCGTCGCTTTGGCTTTTGTAGTGAGATTCCCCATAAGCTGAGATATCGAGGCCCCAACTTGGTCAATCTCAGAACAGAGGAGGAATCTCATGAGCAAGTGTACACGCAAAGCACTGACAGCACAAGCTGTCCAGCAG
>Ga0180438_10004494_pt1 | contig 20056 bp, 9 predicted proteins | sample SS_ome_12_FD_132455 | JGI IMG/M metagenome (GOLD analysis project Ga0180438, IMG submission 132455) | Hypersaline lake sediment archaeal communities from the Salton Sea, California, USA - SS_3_D_2 metaG | ecosystem: Environmental > Aquatic > Non-marine Saline and Alkaline > Hypersaline >... | reverse complement strand
TTTGCCCTGGCCCGCTACAACGCCAACGATGGCTCGCTGGACACGAGCTTCGGAACGGGCGGCAAACTCAGCACGGATATCGGTGGCGGTTACAGCGAGGCGTCCGGCGTGGCGGTTCAGGCCGACGGCGGAATCCTGCTCGTGGGAACTTCGCTCGACGTCAGCGAGTACGACTTCGCCCTGGTCCGCTACAACGCCGACGGATCGCTCCACGCCGAGACGCAGTTCGCGATCAGCGTCCCCTTGACGCAGGACGCGGCAAACTACTTCGTGGTTACGGCGACCGATGCGGCGGAGAACGTCTCGGGCGTGGCCGCCGTGCCGACGATCACCGAAGACTCGCAGCCGCCCGCGGCCCCGGCGGTGAGCAGCCCGGCGTCGGCCGTGACAGTCAACGCCGACACGTACCTGATCGAAGGGACGGCCGAGCCGGGCAGCCTCGTGAGGGTCTACGTCGACGCGAACAACAACAACCAGGTGGACGTCGGCGAGACGTTGGCGGGCGAGCAGCAACTCAGCGGCGGCAAGTTCACCACGGATTTCGGCGGCGCGAATGACTTCGCCCTTTGTGTCGCCATCCAGGCCGATAGGAAGATCGTGCTCGGCGGCGTTTCCCGAGTCAGCGGCAGCCAGACGGACCTTGCCCTGCTCCGCTACAACCTTGACGGATCGCTCGATACGACGTTCGGCACGGGCGGCAAGCTCACCACGGATTTTGGTGCTGAGATGGCTGGAGCGTCCGGTATTGCGGTTCAGGCCGACGGCAAGATCCTGCTCGGCGGGTCTGTCTGGTACGGCAGCAACTCTGATTTTGCCCTGGCCCGCTACGAAGCAAGCGGCACGCTGGACATGGGCTTCGGTACGGGCGGCAAGGTCACCACAGCTTTCGGTGTCGGAGACGACGGCGCGTCGAGCGTGGCGATCCAGGCCGACGGCAAAATCCTGCTCGGCGGGTCTGCCTCAAACGGCAGCAACTCCGACTTCGCCTTGGCCCGCTACAACGCCAACGGCTCGCTGGACGCCGGCTTTGGCATCGGCGGAAAAATCACCACGGACTTTGCCGGAGCGGCAGACTACGCCCTTTGCGCCGCCCTTCAAGCCGACGGCAAGGTGCTGCTCGGCGGGTACACGTACGACGGCAGCAACCACTACTTTGCTCTGGCCCGCTACGACGCCAACGGGTCGCTGGACACCAGCTTCGGCACAGGCGGCAAGCTCACCGCAGATTTCGGTGACGGGTACAGCGCGGCGTCCGGCGTTGCTGTTCAGGACGACGGGAAGATCTTGCTCGGCGGGCACGCCGGCGGCGACTTCGTTCTCTTGCGCTACCACGGTGATGGAACACCGGACACCAGCTTCGGCACGGGCGGAGGAGTCACTGCGGACTTTGCCGGCGAGGACGATTACGCGTATCGCCTGGCCCTCCAGGGCGATGGCAAGATCCTGCTCGGCGGGTATTCCTATCGGGGCTTGAACGCTGATTTCGCCCTCGTCCGCTACGACGCCGACGGGTCGCTTGACGGCACCTTTGCCGCCGGCGGAAAACTCACGACGGATTTCGACGGCTTGACGGACCGTGGCGTTGGATTGGCCGTCCAGGCTGACGGCAAGATTCTGCTCGCCGGCTCCTCTCTAAAGGGCAGTGACTGGGACTTCGCCTTGGTCCGCTACAAAACCGACGGCTCGCTCGATGCCGAGACGCAGTTCGCGATCAGCGTTCCCTTAATGCAGGATGCGGTGAACCATTTCGTGGTCACCGCGACTGACGCGGCAGGAAACGTCTCGGCGGCGGCGGACGTGCCGGCGATCACGGAGGCGTCGCAGCCCCCGGTCGCCGATGCGGACGGCCCGTACTGGATCGACACCGGTGAAGCTCTGTTGTTGGATGGCACCGGCTCGTCTGACCCGGACACAGCATCCGGCGATAGCATCGTGGCCTACCGCTGGGACTTGGGGGCGGACGGCAGCTACGAGTATTTCGGGGCGACGGTGAGCGTGCCGTGGGCCGACTTGGCAAGCCTGCCTCAACCGGGGGTGGCAATTCCGATCCGCCTGGAAGTGGAAGACAGCGTCGGGTTGAAGAACACGGCGGATACGGAGCTGAAGATCTTCGACAACCAGCCGACGGCGTCCTTCACGGCCGATCCGACCCCGGTGGCCTGCAACCAGGCAATCGCCTTTGACGCGAGCGGCTCGTACCATGGCCGTCCCGACCGGAGCATCGTGTTGTACGAGTGGGACTGGGACTACGACGGCCAGACGTTCGACGTGGAAGGCACCGGTGTGACCACCACGCACAGCTACGCACGGTTCGGCGACTACACGGCGGCCCTTCGGGTGACCGACGACAACGAGCCGGTCAGAACCGACTTGGCAACCGTGCTGGTAGGGGTCAGCTTGGGGAACCATGCCCCAGTGGCCCATGCGGACGGGCCTTACTGGGTCAACAGTGGGGATGATCTGCAGTTCAATGGCAGTAAGTCGTGTGATCCAGACGCAGTTCATGGTGACAGCATCGTGACGTATGAATGGGACCTGGGCGGCGACGGGAGCTATGAATATGCCGGGGTCCAGCCGCTGGTTCCCTGGGCCGATCTGGCCACCCTGCCGCAGGCGGGCGAAGCCATTCCGGTCACACTGCGCGTGACTGACACTTTGGGCTCTCAGAGCATCGATACGAGCGAGCTGCGGATCTTCGACACGGCCGCCGATGTGGTCCTCGTCGGCCGCACCGTATGTGTCCGCGGCGACGACGACGCCGATACACTCCGCTTTACCAACAGCCAGTCCGCGTATGAGGTGAAGTTCAACGGCGTCTCCCACTCCTACAATGTGGCCGACGTCGACGCGGTCCTTTTCGACGGCGGCGACGGCCAAGACACCGTGGTCTTCAACGGCAGGGACAACCACGGCGAGACGGTCGAGATGTGGCCGGATCGGGCTACCTTCGGCGGCAGCGCCACCGTCACCGCCACCGGCGTCGAGGCGATCGTCGCAAACATGGGCAGCGGCGACGGTGACACGGTCACGATGCACGGCACGGACCTCCTCGACGGTTACGACGAGCTCCGCGCTTGGTGGTATTCTGCTACCTTTGTCGGCAAGGGGCGGGCCGTGCCGGGGCTGAACATGACCGCCAGCGGCTACGAAACGCTGGCGGTCCACTCTGAGGCGGAGACCGGCGACGCCGCCTTCCTCACCGACTCGCGCGGAGCGGACCACTGGTACGCCGATCCGGATGGGTCGATCCTCACCTGGGAGTCGGGCTCCTCCGTCGAGACCTTCGGCTTCCGCTTCACGCACGCCTATGCCGGCGACGGCCACGACACGATGGAGCTGCACGACTCGCCCGGCGACGACGAGCTCTTGTTCTACAAGGACCAGGTGAAGCTCAATTCGATCGCCGTCAACGGGGACGATCACCTGGCGCTCTACGTCCGCCGCGGCAAGTACTTCGAGGAGGCCGATGTCCACGCCGACGGCGGCCGCGGGCCGATCGGCGACCTTGCCTACCTGGCCGACGGCAAGAACGTCGACGACGTGTTCACCGCCGACCCCTACGTCACCACGATGGAGCTCAACGTGCGGATGGAGGGCGGCCAGCGGAAGGTCGACCGCAAGGTCACGGTGCATGATTTCTACGCCGCGTTGGGTTACTCCATCTCCGGCGGCACGGACACGGCGATCTTCACCGATTCGTCCGGCAACGACGAGCTCGACGCCCGGCCAAACATGGCCAAGATGTATCCGGCCGACGAGAATCCGGCGTACGACTACCGCCTGCGAGCCAAAGAGTTCGAAATCGTCGAGGCGCACTCGGTCACCGGCGGCCGCGACACGGCGATCCTCCGCGAGTCGTCCGGCGACGACGTCTTCACGGCCACGCCGGAGTACGCCCAGCTCTACGGACTGGACGTCACGTTCAACAACACGGTCCACAACTTTGAGAAGGTCTACACCTTCGCCAACTCCTTCACTGACGATTGGGACGTGGGCACGCTGGTCGACTCGGAGTCGCACAAGGACATTCTGGAAGCGGACCTGGCCCTGTCGAACCCGTTGCACTGGGCTCGCTTTTTCTCCGATGCCTCCTCGCCGCTGGATTACTGGCATTACCTCCGGGGCCTCAACCAGGTCGACTCGGAGGCCCGCAACGCCGAGGACGACGACAGCGGCGTCAACCCCGCCACCGCGGACTGGCTCTTCAGGACGGGGTGGTAGAGAAAGAAGATTGAAGATCCCGTATGGTCAAAGAACTGCGACGAGCATGAAAACGAGGTAGCTTCCCAAGTTGCGATCGGCTACAGCTACGGAGATTCCGTCGATGTGTCGTTCGGAGGCCGCAGAGCTAGGTCTTGTGGGTCGAACACAGAAATCCGTTTCAAGACCTCGGGATCGATCCCCGACGCTTTCTGCGCCAACGGCGCTCGGTTCAAAAACGTCGACCAGCCATAAGTCCTCGCGCAGAAGGGTGTTGATGATATCAGACTACGGACCAACGTTGCCCGCGTGTTCGCACGATGGTAGGAGTGTCCGGCGATGCGGGGGGACGTTCCTTGACAAGTGACACAACGGCTTGCACGTTCTGAGAGCATCCCTTCGTGCTGCCAGCGGCGGTAGCCGGCTAAGGGATTGCCGCCCAGCAACGGCGCCGCTCAGGCCGCCTTCCGCTCGTAGTGCCTGAGCAGCCCGCCGAGCCACTCATGGCAGACCACATCGTCCGGCCCGATGGCACTTGCCTCCTCCGGCACCTCGCGCATGTCCGGCGGCAAGTTGCCCAGGGATTGACGGGGCCGCGCGGCGTGATCGTAGCGGACGTATTCCTGGACCAGATACCGCAGATGCCGTTCGCCTGGAATGATGAAGTGGTCGAGGCACTCCTGACGAAGGGACTGAGCCCAGCGCTCCGCGTAGGCGTTCTGATTCGCTGCCCGGACTGCGGTCTGCACCACCTCGACGCCGTCATCTTTGAGAATCTCCTGGAACTGTTTGGTGAACTTGGTGTCGCGGTCGCAGACGACGTACCGTGCTTTCTCCGGCTGTTCATCGAAGAACATGCAGAGGTTCCGAGCCTGCTGCGCCATCCAGGCACCGTCGGGGTTGGCCGCCAAAACAGCCTGCGAGCAGCACGTCGTCACGCCCGCCCTTTCCCACGTCGTCGAGGCGAACACGCTGCTGAGCGGCCTCGGATTCGAGAGCGGCGGGCTGGCTGCCGCCCATTCGATCCACAACGGACTGACCACGCTCGAGGGCACGCACACCAGCTACCACGGCGAGAAGGTAACCATCGGGGTTCTGGCCGGGCTGTTGCTGAGCGATCGGCCGCCGGCAGTGATCAACGAAGTCTACGAGTTCTGCGAGTCCGTTGGGCTCCCGACGACGCTGGCCGACATCGGCATCGGCGATGCCACCGATGACGACTTGCGAGACGTGGCCCTGGCGGCATGTGCCGAGGGGGAGACAATCCACCACGAACCATGCCCGATCTTGCCGGATGAGGTGTTCGCCGCCTTGAAGATGGCCGACAGACTCGGGCAGGATCGCCGTCGTCTCCGTGACGAGACGGGCTAAATGCACTCGCGTCATGTTGCTTGGCGGTAAGGGGACAGGCACATTTTTCGGGCCAAAACGGCCCGGAAAATGCGCTAGTCGCCGGCCCGTGAAGGATTACGCTAGAACTGGTAAGCCCCGATGTCGCAGGCCTTGCCATGCGGGCGGGGCTTTCCGTCGCGGTCGGTAGTCAGCCCGACGTCTGTACCGGCATTGATGCAAGGCGAGCCGGCCTTCAGGTGAAAGTCGCCTTTGGCCGGGTCCATGCAGAGAACGCTCAAGTCGCCGAGGACGATCGAGTGAGGGCCTTCCTGCGGAATGGCCCAGTTTCCACTATGGGCGTTGTAGTCGTTGCTAACGGTCTGGCAGTCTCTGGCCTGTGCTCCGCCCTTGTTGCCAAAGACCAGGTTGTTCACGACGACAAGGCTCTTTGCCGACAGGGCCAGCGCCGAGCCGTTGTCGTAAACCGTGTTGTTGTAGATTTCCAGATCCTGGACCTGGTGGTCGCCGCTTCCCAGTGTTTTGATGCCTTCTCGCGCGTTGCCGTAGACGACGTTGTTTCTGACTATTACCCGGTTGGTGTAGCTCCAGCCCCCTCCCATCCTGAGCGCCGCCGCGGCCTTGCCGCAGGCCCGGATGATATTGCCCTCGATCAGGGTGCTTTCCTTGCTGTCCTTGACAACCATGCCGTTATAGGCGATGCCCATGTCCGTGCCGTGCTCGACCACGTTGTTGCGGATGGTAACGTTGGACAGGCCAACCTTGATCTCGATGCCGTCGCCTTGAGCGCCGTTGACTCCGGCATAGCGGACGACGTTGTTCTCGATGAGGAAATTGCCGTGCGCGTTGCCGAGGCTTTTTTGAGGTTCGTACACGCCGCCGATGTACATCGCCTCGCCATAGCACCTGTCGATGACGCAGTTGCGAATTATCACGTTGGAATAGCGTATGTGCGGGCCTTCCAGGGAGGTTTCTCTGCCAGCGACAAGGTTCCGCGTGTGCAATGCCGGGCCGATGCCGGTAATGTCGTGCGAATAGGCGTGCTCAAGGATGACGTTGTTGCCGCCGAAGATGATCCTGGCGGCTTCGCCGGTGATCTCAAAGCCGCGGAAGGTGATGTTGCTGACTATGCCTTCTGCTCCCGGCCGGCCGAGGGCCAGGGAACTGTGGGTCGTCAGCCTGGCCTTGTTCTTGCCGGTATTCGGCTGCCAGCTCGGGGCTGCATCGTCGGCGTTGTACTTGCTCATGCCATCGAGCGTGATCCGGTTGACCTCGTGGCCGGAGAACGGCACGACCAGCGGCCCGCCCAGGTCCTGGGCAACGTCGCCGTCGGCCTGTCGGGCGGAGAAATACACGGTTACGTTGCCTTCACTCAGGGCGTTTTCCACGACCGCCCATTCGGCCCCGGCGAGCCTTGTCCAGGGCTTCGCCTCTGAACCGTCGCCGCCTGCCGGGCAGTCGGGGTCGACATACAACTCGCGGCAGTGCTGCCTGGCGTAATCGGAGTCCCGCGAGAGCTTGACAGCCCATGCCAGCCGGTCGTTGTCAGGCTGCTCCTGAGCCACAGCGAAACCGGCGACGGCGCCCATCAGAACAACAGCAAACACCGACAGCAGCGACGGGCAAGCGGAATTCTTCATCGCCATTCTCCTTCTGAGAAAAGTGCTTGTAGTACCGCCTCTTACCTTCCAGGTTCTAGCGCCGCCTTCGGCCGCAAAGAAACAGAGAGCACGCTATTGGAATGATGGAATGATGGAATGATGGAGCACATCGGTGCCGAATCCCATCATTCCAGTATTCCATCACCCCAGCACCTGGTTGACCCAGCCGTGGATTTGGCTGGGCTGGACCCTGAACTCCTCGGCCAACGCGGAAACCGCCTCCTTGCCGGCCAGATGCCGACGGACAATCTCTGCCTTTTGCTGGAGGGTAGAGTGTCTTCGGGTTCGGTCGCTCATGGAATCTACCTCCACTTGGGGCTATGCTAACCCAAGCGGCGGAGAATTCCAGTTCCAAGAGAGGCGAGACAAGGGAAGCGACGACTTCCACCTCATCCGCATCCGGCGCTGCCAAACCACTCTTCCGGGGCACTCGCGCTCGCGCAAAGCTGTAAACCCGTGGGGCAGAATTCCGAGTGCTCGGAAAATCGCCCCAATGGTTAACAGCTTTCCTCTCTCTGTGCGTTAACCCGCAGGTCCCGAGTTCGACAACAGTTCGGTTCGTTTTCGGACCACCGTACAGAACTCGAACTCGCTAAGTTCTTGCCCGGCAATCAGATCGGGATTTCGCTCCAAACAGAGTGGTTACGAAGAGCGTTTTGAACGGGGAGGACTGCGGCAGTTTCATGCACGGTCGTTAAACGATCTTCACTTCCACGCTGCCAAACGGCGGGGCATCGACCCTGATGCGGCAGTCCTCGCCGACGGCAATCAAACTCGGGATCGACCCGGTCAAAATGATCTGGCCGGCTCTGAGCTTGTCGCCACGACCCCGCACAATCTCCATCAGCCATTTCAGCGATGAACTGATCGTCCGGATCAGCGTGGGGCCCTCGCACTCATCGAGCAATCGATCATCGGCGAAGATCGCCAGCGACGGTTCGCCACGGGCATCTTTGGGGCTGACGCCGCACCCTGCGACAAACCCGGCGTGAAGCGCGTTGTGAGCGATCAGCTCCCCCGCCGACGGCCGCTCACCTCGCATCACGTGATTGTGCAACTCGATCACGGGAAATACGCGCGCCACGCACGCGGGAACCTCAACCCCGGAAAAATCATCCGCGGTCGGCTCGCGCGACAACTCCACCGCTAACTCACCCTCGATCGCGAGGTTTGCGTATCTCTCACGCGAGAGCACCGCGCCCGACGGGTGTTGTTCCGAGTCGTATAACCTGCCGGTGACACAATGATCGATCCCGAGTTGTGCCCGAATTCTCGGCGATGTGCAACCGACCTTGTACCCGATAATCCGCTCCCCCCGGCGCTGGCGCAACTCCGCCACGGCGGATTGAAGCTCATACCCCCGGGCGACGTTCAGCACGACGCCCTCGGCAAACACCGTGCCGGGGTCGTGCGCGTCGTAATCGGCGAGCTGACGAGACGCCCACTGTCCCATCCGTGATGTGACAGAGGTTTCGGATTGATTCATCGGCTCGTCGCGTCCGTAAGTTGAAATGACCGCTTGAGGTCTTCCTTCAGGTGATGCATCTGCCGCTCGATCAGGTTGAGATCGCGATGGGTGCGGGTGAGCATGATCGCACCTTTCGATCACGCTGACGATGCACCTGGCCATCTCCCAGGTGTCCTGATCGCCCGACCGGGGTAGAAACCGGCCAATCGGCGGTCGCCGAGGCGATCGATTACTCGCCGGATCACCGTCATCTTTCCGCACCCCGGCGGGCCTCTCAGCAGCAAGTTCCTCGCCAACTCTCTTCTCCTCGGTGGACAGCTTCAAGTCTACCAGAAGGCCGCAGCTCGTGCTACGATAGGCGCGTCGGCAGCCCTGACGGTAGAGATCGCCCATCGGAGGCCCAAAATGCACGCAAGATGTCGGACTCTCGCACTGCTGGCGGCGCTCGTCCCGATACTTTCCCTTCATGCTACGGCGGAAGAGGCGCGCCCACCCGAACAGTCCGGGCTGGTCGCGATTGGGGACGCCTACTTTTTGGTTCCGAAAGGAAGCGTCGAGATTGCCCTGCCGGCGAGTGACTTCGAGACCGGGGGCCAGTGGCCGCAGGGGTGGGTGCGGAACCGCTGTGAAGTGGTCACGGCAGACGACGCGCCGCAGGGCAATTCGTATTGTCGCATGTCCGCGGCGAACCGAAGTCTGTTTCGGCTGCCGGCGGAAACCAAGGGACAACCCGGCCAGCCCAACCTGCTCTCCTTCTGGGTGAAGTCGCCGGCGCGGGCATGGGCTTCGATCTCGTTTACGTCAAGCGAACGGCTACGTTCCTTCGGAGCCCACTATCCCGGTCTGCCGGCCACGGACGACCAGTGGAAACGCGTTGGCTACTACTTCCTCATGCCCACAATGGCCGATACCATCGGCTATTCGTGTTATCTCCTGAAACTGGACCTGCCGGACCAGAGCATCTCGTTCGATGACGTCCGGCTGCGGACGGCGACCTGGGACGAGATGTCGGCCGCGTACGAGGCGGAACGAGCGAAGTACCCCGAATACGACGACGCGCCGCGAGTAGACGACGGCAAGAACCTCGCCCTCTCGGTTGTCAAATGGGAGGGCCGAGGCGTTCCGGGCAAGCCATTTTTGATCTGGGCAGTCGGTTCGAGCTGGACGAACTTCCAGGGCGACGGCTATCCGTTGATCCGTGCCATCCGAGAGCGGTTCCCCGCAGCGCCGCCGATCATCTACAAGAAGCACGCCGGCAGTGGAACGCCGTGGGACTTCGCCCGCGGCTGGGTGCGGCAGTTCGTGATCCCCCAGCAGCCGGACCTGGTGCTCACGTACACGAACGGAACGCCGGCGGGGTTGGAACAGTTGATTCTGGAAGTTCGGCGGCAAACCACGGCCGACATCATGGTGCCCAGCCTCCACTTCTTCCAGCGGAGCAAGCTCAGCGAGCAGGAGATCGAGCGAGGGGTGGTCGACTGGGCCGAGGTTCGCGCGATCTGCAAGAAGCACCAGGTCGAGTTCGTGGAGAATCGCCGCGAGCTGGCCGCGTATTTGGAGCGGATTGGGCAGGAACCGCCCGTCCTGGTAGGCGATGCGGTCCACCAGAATGCCCACGGCCGCGTGCGCATCTGGGACAACATCGTACGGCACATCGCCAGACATCCCAGCCCCGTCTATGACCCGCAATCGCGCGAGCGACGGCTTTCGGCAGTCTCGCCGCCCAACGGGACAGAAGAAGAGATCACGGTCGTCGGCCAATGGAAGGGAACCAGTGATGGCCTGACGACGCAAGAGAGGGACGCTCGGATTCGCGTCCGATTCCGAGGCAACCGCCTTGACCTGATCGGCAAGAGGATCGCCGCCGGCGGCACGGTCAAGGTCGTCGTCGACGGCACCCCGGGCGACGAGGTCCCCGTCTTCTTCACCAATTTCATCAAGCCGGCAGCGGACAACCGGCGAGTCCTCGAAGGCCCCGGACTTGGCGATGTCGCCCCGCACGCCGTGTCATTGGGAGAGAACGTCGCTGCCCAGTCGTGGACGATTACCATGGCGAGCGACCAAGGGGACTACCGACTGGAGGGCAACGTCACCGGCCTCGACGGCCAGGGAAATGCGCTGGAGGCGTTCACCAGCAGTTCCGGGCAGGTTTTGATCGACCCGGAGCTATGGCGGCACACGCGAATCGATCCCAAGACGAACGAGCCACGCTACGCGAACCGGGCCGGGGACACGTTCCAGTTCGACGTCTATCGCTGCTGTGACGGCCAGGTCTCTTTTCAGTCGGAACGGGCTGAGCCGTTCTTCGTGCCGCTCGTGCAGAACCTCAAGAACGGCTCGCACACCGTTGAAATTATCGCCTCCGGGGACGGAGACGTGACCGTGGACGGTTTCTACGTTTACGAACCGCCCTTGCAGGAGGAGTGAGAAAACCATGATGATTAATCCTACGCCTCTCGAACAACTGAAACCTGGGAGATCCCGCCAATGCCAACGCCGCACATTCGAGATGCTGTTCTGAGTCTGGCGATCTGCGGCCTGCTGCCCGCCACGCTCTCGGCCGAGCGGCCGAACCTCGTCGTGATCATGGCGGATGACATGGGCTACTCCGACCTCGGCTGCTACGGCGGCGAGATCGAGACGCCGAATCTGGACCGATTGGCTGAAGGCGGTCTGCGGTTCTCGCAGTTCTACAACTGTGCCCTCTGCGGCCCGTCGCGTGCCGCACTGATGACGGGACTCCATCCCCATCAGGTCGGGATATTCCAATGGACCGGGTTGTTGAATGATCGTTGCGTGACGGCGTTCGAGCTGCTCAAGCGGGCCGGCTACGCGACCTGCGCCGTGGGACGGCTCGACATGGTCACGGCGGACAACTGGCATGATCCGGCCATGATCGGGCGGTACGTCGACCGATTCCTCGGCAGCACGGGGCACAGCGGGCCGGGAAACTACTTCAAGGAGGTGCGCAACACGCAGTTCTACCGCGACGGCCACCCCTTCACCCTGCCGCCCGAGGGAACTTACAAGACCGATCTGATCACCGACTTCGCAATCGATTTCATCGCCCAGGCCGCGGCCGGCGAAAAGCCGTTTTTCCTTTACGTTTCCCATTACGCGCCTCACTGGCCGTTGCACGCGAAGGCCGAGGACATGGCGAAGTACCGCGATCTGTACCGGATGCTCGGCTGGGACGAAGCGCGGGCGCGCCGCTACGGGCGACTCGTGGAGTTGGGGTTGATTGGCGCCGAGAGCCCTTTGTCGCCGCGAGACCCGCGCGTGCCGCCGTGGTCGGACGCGCAGCACAAAGCGTGGGAGGCCGATCGCATGGCCGCCTACGCCGGCCAGGTCGACTCGCTTGACCAGAGCGTCGGCCGAGTCATGGATGCGCTCCGCCGTGCGAAGGCCGACGACAACACGCTGGTCATGTTCCTCTCCGACAACGGCGCTTCCGACCAGGCCGTGGGCGCGCTGGACAAACCGGGGCAAACGTGGCGCGTCGACGGCACGCCAACCCGGGTGGGCAACGAGCCGACTATCCCACCCGGCGGTGCCGACACTTTCGTTACCGCAGGACCTCCGTGGTCGAACGTCTCGAACACGCCCTTCCGCCGACACAAGCAGTCCAACCACGAGGGAGGCATCGCCACGCCCTTCATCGCCTGGTGGCCCGGCGTGATCAAGCAGGCGGGAGCGATTTCGACCGAGCCGGCTCACATCACCGACGTCACGGCAACGTGCCTCGATGCCGCGGGCGCCGAGTACCCGCAGCAATTCAACGATCGCAATCTGTTGCCGGCCGCGGGCCGAAGCCTGCTGCCGGATTTCGCAGGTCAGCGGAGCGAAGCCCCGAGGACGCTGTGTTGGGCAACCTCGGGCAGCCGCGCGATCCGCGTCGGACGCTGGAAACTCGTCTCCGCCAGAGGTGGACCGTGGGAACTTTACGACCTGGCAACCGACCGCGCCGAATTGAATGACCTTGCGCAGCAACATCCGGAGCGCGTGGAAGCGATGGCCAAGGCGTTCGACCAGTGGAGGCAAGACACGCCGACGCGAATGTAAAACGGCGGACGCTGCTGGTGTCATTCCCGAACCCATTGCACCGGTCGTATGAGTGCCATATCATGTAGGCCCATACGGCACAACTCCTGGCCACAAGGAAACGGAGCTGCGCGATGAGACTCAAACCGGGCCTCAGGTTCCTCATCATGGTGGCCGCCGTTCTGACGATTGGCCCGCTTGATGGGGCAGAAGAATCTCCGTTGACGAAATCGGGTTGCTCGCTTGATCCGCTCGCCCGGCAACTGCTGGGAGCATCGGACCAGACACTTTCCCTGTTTGCTGAGGGGCAGCGGCGGGGAGTGATCGAGATCGCTCCGGTGAACCTGCCCGTCCATCCGCCGGGGGACTGCAATCACTACGGCTGGCCCGTTGCCACGAGGGTTGGCGACACGATCGTCGTCATGCATCGCCGTATCCCCGGCCACCGCCAGCAGGGGTCGGGCAAGCCGCATGAGCAGATGTCCTACGGCATCGTGCTGTGCAGTGAGGACGGCGGCAAGACGTGGTCCGAACCCTACGACCTGCGGGACTGCATGCGGCCCGAAGACCGCAATCGCGGCGGGATCGTGCCGCTCTCCCACCGCTTCAAGTTCGATGAGGGAAACAAGTCCACCGAGGGCTACAAGGTTCATCTGCACGCCGTCGGCACGACGCGAGATGGAAGCGTCCTGGCGATCAACAATCACGGCGTGTTTCGCTCGGAGGACAAGGGCCGCACCTGGAGGCACTTCTCCAGAGCGATGCGCGACGACGCGTTTCCGCATCAAATCGTCAACATCGGCCCGAACATCATTGATCACCCCGATCGCGGCCTGCTGGTGTTCGGCAACTGGTTCGGAAAAGCAGAGGGACCGCAGAAGAACGATAAGTTGGTCGTGTTGCGATCAAGCGATGGCGGCGAGCATTGGGAAGTCGAATCACAGGACGCCGGCTTTCAGCAATATGAGCCGGCGGTCCTGTTTCGCGACAACCGATTTTTCTTTATCACCCGAAACCAGACAACCGGCCGCGAACATCAACAGATGGCATGGTCGACCGGGAAGAAGGCAACCGTCATCGAGACGAACATGAAGGACCCCCGCAACGTGGACACGGCCGACTTCTCCTTCAACCCCGTCACAAAACGCTTTGAGGTGGTGCGTTCCGAGCGTTACCGCATGCAATTGTGGCTCTGGAGCATCGACCCGCAGGATTGGCCGTCCGGACGGTGGCGGCGGGAGTGCCGGCTCCTGGCTCGCGAGGGAACGTTCTATCGCGACGCCGACGGCTTCCATCCCGCCGCTGCGGTCATCGATGCCGGCCGCGGCGTGCAGCACATCTTCATCTACAGCGGGCATCCCAACGGACCGGCAGGCGTCTTCCGCATCACCCGCACGCTTGATACGCCCAAGCTGGTGGACTTCCTCAGCACCGAAGGCGACACGGTGATCGCGCATCCGGTCGAAAACGCAACCTGTACCGGCCGGCTCATCTGCGACGGCATGTCCGAACAACGGCGTTTCATGGAATTGAGGAGTGTGCTTTGAACACAATGAAGCACGTTGGATGGCCGCTCATCATCTTTGCCGTGTGGATGCACGGACCGACGGCAGGGGACGAAAGGCATGATTATCCGCTTGCACCGATGTCATTCGAGAAGGTTACGTTGCAGGACGGGTTCTGGCTGCCCCGGCTGAAACTCCAGGCCGACTCGACCGTTCCGCACGCACTCACGCAGACCGAGCCGGCGGTGGAGAATCTCCGCCGTTGCGGCAACTTCCTGCATGGTCGAGGCGGCGAACTTCCCTTTCCGCACCGCTTTGTCTCGTCGGACCTCTACAAGGTGATGGAGGGGGCCGCCTATCTGTTGATGATCAAACCGGATCCGGCGCTGGAAAAACAACTGGACGAGATCATTGACGTGATTGCAGACGCGCAGCAGGAAGACGGCTATCTGTACGTCTCCCATATCTGCAAGATCGCCCGCCCCCGCGAGATGGGCGAGACGCCCTACTCGTGGGTCGTCCATAGCCACGAACTTTACAACATGGGGCACATGTACGAGGGCGCCGTCGCCTACTACCGGGCCGCCGGAAAAGACAAATGGCTGAAAATCGCCGAGAAGAGCGCGCAACACATCAACAAGGTGTTCTTCGAGGGGGATCCGAACTACAACGGCGGCCGTCCGGTGATGCAGGCGCCGGGACACGAGGAACCGGAATTGGCCCTCTGTAAGCTGTACCGCGTGACCGGGAATCGCATGTATTTGGATATGGCCAGGCGGTTTCTAGACATCCGCGGCGTGACCTATCGACCGGAAGGCGAAGGCGTCATGTCGCCGTCTTACGCACAACAACACATGCCGGTCGTCGAACAGACCGAAGCCGTCGGCCACGCCGTGCGAGCGGGCTACCTCTATGCCGGGATGGCCGATGTCAGCGCGCTGACCGGAGACGTGTCTTACGCCCGGGCGGCCGAAAAGATCTGGCACGACGTCGTCGACACCAAGATGCACATCATCGGCGGACTGGGTGCTACGCACGGCATCGAGGGCTTCGGTCCGGCCTACGACCTGCCGAATCGGCAAACCTACAACGAGACCTGCGCGGCGGTGGCCAACGTTCTGTTCAACTTCCGCATGTACCTCCTCCACAAGGACGCCAAATACTTCGACGTCGCCGAGGTCGCACTGCTGAACAACTCGCTGGCAGGCATGGGGATGGGCGGCGACAGCTTCTTCTACGTCAACGTCCTGGAAGCCGACGGGATCAGGAAATTCAACCACGGCTCGGGCGGACGAGCGGCGTGGTTCGGCTGCGCCTGCTGCCCCTCGAACCTGGCCCGCCTGATTCCGCAGGTTTCCGGTTACATGTACGCACACACCGAGAAGGAAATCTATCTGGCTCTTTACGGCAGCAGCCGAACAAGGATTCCTTTGCCCGGCGGCGACGTGGCGATCGAGCAGACCTCGGACTACCCCTTCGACGGAAAGGTCGTCTTGAAGATCGATCCGTCGGCGGGTCGGCAGTTCGCCCTCAAGCTGCGCGTTCCCACCTGGGCCCGCAAACAGTTTGTGCCCGGCAGACTCTATCACTACGTCGACGACCTGCATCCGAAATGGACGCTGAAGGTCAACGGCAAGGATGTCGACGGCACGCCGACCAACGGCTTCGCAACCATCGATCGCTTCTGGAGGCCCGGCGACACGGTTGAACTCGATATCCCCATGCCGGTCCGCTACAGCACGGCCATCGACCAGGTCGCGGCCAATCGCAGCCGCATCGCAGTCACTCGCGGCCCATTGGTCTACTGCGCGGAAGAGGCCGACAACCCGGCCAAGGAGACGACCGGCGAGCGCGGTGATATCGTGCAGCGCTTCTTCATTCCCGATCCTGCCGACCCTTCGGAAATTCAGACGGAAATCATCCGGGATGGGCTGCTCAACGGCGTGGTCCGCCTCACGGTCCCGGCAATGGAAATTGCAGGCGATTCCGTCAACGCGTCAACCGTCAAGCTGATTCCCTATTATGCCTGGAACAATCGCGGCGAGGAGTCGATGGTCGTCTGGTTGCCGCGGAATGAACGGCTGGCCCGGGAGAGCATGATCAGCAACCAACTGACCGCGGCGGACTACGGCAAAGTCCAGGCGACGCACACGCACGAAGGGGATACCGTTGCCGCGGTCGTCGATGGTCGCGTGCCTGACAAATCCGCCGACCAGGAGCAGCCGCGCTGGACCAGCTTGCCCTTCAAGAACCGAGGCCAAAATATCATCTTCGAGTTTGACGAGCCGAGAACCGTCGGCAGCATCGCGATCTACTGGTACGAGGAAACCGGAGGCGAAGGTGAAAAGGTGCGGCTGCCCCGTGGTTGGTGGGTCGATTACCGGATCGGCGATGGCGACTGGACGCGGATGAAGAAGTACGTCACTGACGATCACGGCTTGGACCGAGACAAGTTCAACGTCGTCCGCCCGGAGGCGCCCCTCAAGTGCGACGCTATCAGTATCCGTATTTTGCCTCAAACCGGATTCTGCATGGGCATCCACGAGATCCAATTGGAGTTCAACGAGTGAACGGTCACGGCGGCGCAAATGCTGAGCTGCCTTTGGTGCAGCCTTCCGATGATCCCCGCATCGGGCGGAGTGGCGATACAACGCCATCTGCGTGACGCCCGCCATGGCGACGGCCCCAGCGTCGTGGTTCGCCGCAGAGACTGGAAGCTGATTCGCCTTTTCGAATCCGGAATACGACGCGAACCGGCAGAGAACAAGAGGCCGCTAGCGCTTGGAGGTCTTGAGATAAACTCTTGGTGGACGACCTCCCTGAGTGGTTGGTGCCTTCGTCGTTTGACAACGTCACTTGGTCGCATCGCCCCTTGTTGCGCCGAGGCAGACGACCGATCCGTCCGTCAGCGGCAGATAAAGCTTCTCGCGGGACGACGCCATGCCGTCCCACACAGGGGGAGACGCCAGCCTCATGCGGCCCAAGGTCGCGCCGTCGCTGCACGCGACTATTTGCAGAAGCCCGTGCTCTTCACCTTCAAGCGCCGCAATGCCGGGGGAAGGAGCACGCTCCGGATCAGCCGGGCCTGAAGTGCCTGCGACAAACAAGTGTTCGCCTCCGCGCAACATCGCCCTCGGCCTCAAAGGAAGATCCACCTTCCAGAGATCGGCGGCAGGGTTCTTCTGCCCCGACCGTGCCGCAAAGTCAGGCAGCAGCGTCTCCGCGTCGGAAGCATCGGGCCGAGCGGAGGCGAAGACGGTGTAGCTCAGCCTCTGTCCCTTTTTCTCCTCGCGATGCACGCCCCAGACGGTCCGCTCGTCAAACGCCAGCATCACGCCGTAAGGGACCGCCAGACTGCTTTTTACAATCCACGGATAGGCGACGGGAGTCCGGCTGAAGTCCCCCGTGCCGAGGACCCAGTACGAACGATTGTGCTCCGTGTCGTCCAGCAGCCTGGATGTCGAGAACAGATGAGGGCGTTTCTCTTCTTGCTGCACAAGGCGCCCGTCAAAACGCAATTGCCGCATAAAGATCGACTCGCCGTCGGACACCATGACGTCAGTCAGAGCGCCGCGCATGGAAAAGGCATCGCTTTGATCCGGAGCGAGGAACGTCTTGTAGTCGGTGTTGTTCTGCCTGATTTGCGTTCGCATCGCGGCCTGATCGAGTTCGGACGGCGCGTCGAGGGCGCCGGCGTGCTGGCTGACAAGACGCGTCGTAGAGCGTACTTCACCCGTCACGGGGTCCAGGCCATACACGCTGATCCCGTCGTCGAGATACGAGGAGCGCCCCGCCGCCAGATACACGGTCCCCTTGTCGACGAGCACGCTCCCGTGCACCGGCCAGAGCGACTCCACTTGCTCAAAGGCCACGGCGCCGACTTCCCGCGGCGCCGCCTGAAACCGCCACAGCAACTCGCCGTCCGACGCCCGAAGGCAGTACACGCATCCATCGCTCGAGCCGAACAGGACGAGACCTCGATAGAGAGTGGGCGGAGAATCAACCCGCCCCCCCGCCGTGAAGCACCATCGTGCCTGGCCGGTCTCGGCTTCCAGGGCGTGGACGGTGTGCGCGTCCACCTCGGCGACGAACAGCATGCCGCCGGCGACGGTCGCCGCACTGAGGCGTCCGCCGATGTCGGTTTTCCAGAGTTCCCGCAGTTCGGACGGAACCGGCGCGGCCGTCGAACCCGATCGGGCCGGATCACCTCGATAAGTCCACCATCCGGACGGCTTGCTGCCTGCTGCTTGGGTCTCGCCGGATTGCCCGTACGCCGGCCCCCGCTTCAACCGCTGTTGGACACTCAATTCTTGCCCCTGGTGCGTCGACCCGCCGGCGGCCAACGCCCAGAAGCCGTAGAGTTTCGCCTCCATGTAACAACCGCAGGAATGGGGCGGAGCGTAGAGGAGTCCGTTGCAGGGAGTCACGCCGACCCGGCACGTCGCCCGCACCCAGTTATTGCGAGAGTGGTCTTCTCCCGCCAAATCGATCAATTCGATGCCTCGCTTGGCAGTAAGGATGTACCGGCTGGTTGCCTTGCCCGGATAGCATCGGTAGTGATGACCGGTCGTCCAAAGGCGGTCGAGCACGGGGCGAGTGCGGATGACCGCGCCCGTCCGCAAATCACGTGGTTCGGCGAAATCGGGACCGAGCCAGACGATTCCGGCGGAGACGTAGATCTCGCCGGGTGTGCTCTCCAGTCCGGGCAGGTAGTCCGCTTGCCAAAGCATGCTGCCGTCTTCGGCGGCCAACGCGGCCAATTTCCCGCCGTAGTCGTGAACGCGGGGATGCGAGCCGAGATATTCGAACGTATCGCGATCCAAGTCCTTGGGGTCCTTGCCGGCAAAAGAACAGAGGACGACGCCGTCGCTGACGAGGAGTTTCTCGCGAGGCCATTTGAGGGCGACGTTCTTCTCCGGTCCTTCCAGGTCAACGTGCCACTGCACTTTTCCTTCGTCGGCCGCGAGGCAGCAAATGCCCCGCTCGGTCTTCACAAAAACGCGCCCCTCGGAGGCGGCGAGCGTGAGCGGCACGACGGCGTCGCCCTCGCCCGGCTCCCATTGCCAGAGCGGCTGGCCCGTTTCGGCTCGCAACGCCCGGATGGCATTCTGCCGCCCGACGACAAATAGGACGCCTCTGTCCAGGATCACTTCCTGCAGCCCATCGGTGCCCACGTACTCCCGCACCACCGCGCCGGTCGCGCTGTCCAGCGCGGAAAGCGGCAGGTCCACGCCAAGCGGGGCGTAGACCCGCTCCCCGTCGGCCACGAGCGTCCGCCACACCTGTTCCAGGCGCCGCTCGAAGGTCGGGGCCTCAAGCGGCCTTTTCCACAGCAGCACGCCGCTGAAAGCGTCGCGAGCGGCCAGGAACCAGGTGCTCGGGACTTCCATGTCCGACGAATTCGTCTCATCGACCATGTAGTAGAGCCGCCCTCGAGAGGACACGACGGCCCGGATCGTCGGGTACGTGCCCTTGTCGGCGTGGTGGTGCCGCGTCCATGCGGGGCCCGCCAGCCAGTGCATGCGGCGAGGCGGCCCCACCACGACGTCCTCTGCCACCGCGTTGTTGTCCGGCCCGTGGAGATAGTGGGACCACTCGTCGATCCCGTCCGGCCACGGCTTTACCGCCCTCCTGCCGCCGACGATCGCCACGCCGCGCGGCGCAAGCACGCGCAACACCTCCGACATCGGCACGTCACCCAAATCCTCGGCAACCAGCAGATTCACCAGATTGTCCACGTACGGAAGGTGCCTGCCGGCGAACGAACGCACCGACACCTTGCCGTACAGTCCAAGTGCTTGTACAGCCTGGCGGGCTTTGGCCACGCGTTC
>Ga0180438_10004493_pt1 | contig 20057 bp, 24 predicted proteins | sample SS_ome_12_FD_132455 | JGI IMG/M metagenome (GOLD analysis project Ga0180438, IMG submission 132455) | Hypersaline lake sediment archaeal communities from the Salton Sea, California, USA - SS_3_D_2 metaG | ecosystem: Environmental > Aquatic > Non-marine Saline and Alkaline > Hypersaline >... | reverse complement strand
GGTTTTAGGTCTGGGAAAATTAAATAAAAAATTAACCATTAAAGTACATAAAATATCTCAATCAGCTCAAGAAGCAGTAGAAAAAGCTGGTGGTAAAGTTTTATTATTGGGTAAAGTGAAAAAAAAGGAAAAAATAAAAGAAAATACAACTAAAGCAGAAATTTCTTCTGAAAAAAATAAAGATAAAAAAATAAAAACAACAAATAAAATTAGCAAAAAATCAAAATAAAAATTATGTTAGATAAAATAATTCAAATTTTCAAAATTCGTGATCTTAGGAAAAGTATTTTATTCATTATAGGAATGTTAGTAATTTTTAGAGTTGCAGCGCATATTCCTGTTCCAGGTGTTGATGTCGCAAATTTAAAAGAATTTTTCGCCTCTAATCAGATTCTTGGGCTAATTAACCTGTTTTCTGGTGGTGGTATGGAAAATTTTTCAGTGGTTGCTTTGGGTGTTGCCCCTTATATTACTGCTTCAATTATTTTTCAATTATTAGTAATGATTATTCCAAAACTAGAAGAGCTTTCTAAAGAGCCTGGTGGTCATCAAAGAATTAATCGTTGGACAAGATTATTAACTGTACCTTTAGCTGTATTACAAGGTTATGGTATGATTGCAATTTTGAGACAGCAGTCTTCTTTTGATATTATAGGTGATATTTCTGCTTTTAATATGATGACAACTATAATCACTATTACTGCTGGCACAATTTTTTTAATGTGGATCGGTGAATTAATTTCAGAAAAAAATATTGGCAATGGTATTTCCCTGTTAATATTTGCGGGTATTATTGCCGCTTTGCCTGGCGTGTTACAACGCACACTCTTAGTTTTTGATCCTAGTCAAATTGCTAGTTTAGTTTTGTTTGGCGTAATTGCAGTGATTACTGTTGTGGGTATAGTTATAATTAATGAAGGTACTCGTAATATCCCGATCTCCTATGCTCGCCATGTTAGAGGTAATCGTATGTATGGTGGTGTAAATACATATTTGCCATTAAGAGTTAATATGGCTGGTGTAATTCCTATTATTTTTGCAATTTCTTTAATTTTATTCCCACCAATGATAGCTAATTTCTTTTTACATGCAAAATCGCAGATATTAGTAAGAGCTTCAGAAATTATTATTCAAGTTTTTCAAAATCAATTAATTTATGGTATTTTATATTTTGTTTTTGTTTTTGGTTTTACCTATTTTTATACTGCTGTGATTTTTCATCCGCAGCAAATTGCTGAAAATTTACAAAAACAAGGTGGTTTTATTCCTGGTATTAGACCTGGGCAAAATACTGAGCAATATTTATCAAAAGTCACTAGTCGGATAATTTTTACTGGCGCTTTGTTTTTAGGTTTAATTGCTGTTTTGCCTTTGGTTATGCAAAGCTTTACTGGTGGCCTTAATTTAGTTATTGGAGGTACTAGTTTATTGATTGTGGTTTCAGTAGTGATTGAAACAGTTAAGCAAATTGAGTCGCAGTTAACCATGCGTGATTATGAAGGTTTATAATTAGTATATTTAGAAATATTTGCTATAATAAAAAGGGATTTTCCCTTTTTATTTTTTAACTAAGAATTAATAAAAATAAAAATGAACATTATTTTAATGGGACCGCAAGGTTCAGGCAAAGGCACGCAAGCTGAATTATTAAGTGCTAAATTAGGTATTCCAACAGTTTCCATGGGGCAATTATTAAGAAATGAAATTAGTAAAAAAACTACTCTTGGCAAAAAAGTTGAAAAAGCTGTAACAAGTGGTGCTTTAGTACCACAAGAATATACAGATCAATTAATTAGTAAGGAATTTAAAAAAACAAAATATAAAAAAGGTATTATCTTAGACGGTTATCCTCGTAGTTTATCTCAAGCACAATTTTTAAATAAATTAGTTGATATAGATTATTTAATAATCATAGATATACCACAAAAAGAGACTATAAAAAGATTAGGTGGTAGGCGTGTTTGTCAATGCGGGGAAACCTATCATATAATTTACAAAAAACCGAAAAAAGATATGCTATGTAATAAATGTGGCAAAAAATTGATTAAGCGTAAAGATGACTACGCTGAAGCAATTAAGCAACGTTTAAGAATTTATCAAAAAGAAAGTAAACCATTGGTTGCATATTTTAAAAAAAAGGGTAAATATATTAAAGTAGATGGTCAGGCGTCTATTAAACAAGTGTTTTCTAGACTATTAAAATCTTTGTCAGCTAAAGGGATTAAATAATGATAATTTACAAGACTCAAAAAGAAATAAATTTAATGGCTGAGGGTGGTAAGATTTTGGCACAGATTTTAGATGAGGTGATTGATAAGATTAAACCAGGCATTGGCACTAAAGAATTAAATGATTTAGCTGAGTCTTTGATTTTTAAAAATGGTGGGCAGCCTGCTTTTAAAAATTATCAAGTATCAGAAGATGATCAACCTTTTCCAACAACATTATGTACTTCTATTAATTATGAAGTAGTTCATGCCCCTGCTGAGCCTGACAGAATATTAAAATCCGGTGATATTATTGGACTTGATATTGGTATGCGTTATAAAAATTATTATACTGACATGGCTAAAACAGTAGCAGTAGGAAAAATTAGTCCAGATGTAAAGAAATTAATTGAGGTAACAAAAGAAGCCTTGGATTTGGGTATAGCTAAATATAATGAGAATGTTTATTTAAGTGAAGTAGCCAAAGTGATACAAAAACATGTGGAGAATAATGGTTTTTCTATAGTTAGAGAATTAGTTGGTCATGGAGTAGGCAAATTGGTTCATGAAGATCCTCGAGTGCCTAATTATGTTACTGAAGAAAGCAAACTTATTAAAGTTAAAAAAGGCATGACCTTAGCTTTTGAACCTATGGTTAATATGGGAGATTGGCCAGTAAAGGTTGCAGAAGATGGTTTTGCTTTTATAACTAAAGATAATAGTTTGTCAGCCCATTTTGAGCATACAGTGGCCATTGATCATAATGGTAAAAAAAGAATATTGACTCAATAAATTAAAAATTATGATAATTGGCTTGAATAATGGTGGCTTTTATCGACTAACTAAAAACAGAATCTCAGATAATATATTGGATAAAATTATTAAGACAGGTGCTAATGCTATAGAGTTTACTTGTGTAAACATAAAGATGGTTGATGATTTGTTTAGCCTAAAAATGCCTAAAAATAAGGTTAAATTTTTTTCTATCCATGCGCCAATAACTGAATATAAAGTTGATAATGATACTCGTGGTTTATTAAATAAATTCGACCAAATTACAAAGAAATTAGACATAAATAATATTATAATTCATGCTGATAATATCAAAGATAACCAGATATTTAAATCTTTCGCTCACTTACCTTTATCTGTAGAAAATTCAGATAATCGTAAAGATTTTGGCAAGAGAGTTAATGATATTAAATTATTATTAGATAATAGTGACTTAAAGCTTACTTTAGATTTGCAACATTGTTATGTCAATGATAAGACAATGCAGTTAGCTGATGATTTTTATAAAGAATTTTGTGATAAGATTGTGGAATTTCATGTGAGTGGTTATGATAAAGAGTTTAATCATTACACACTATTTAAAACAAATCAGGATATAATTATTGATTTTTTAAAAGAAAAAAATATTCCAATAATACATGAGAACACTTATGATAAATATAGTGAAGCAAAAATAGAACTAAATTATGTTAAAAATAAACTATGAAATATTTAGGCATTGATTATGGTGATAAAAAAATAGGTTTGGCTACGGCAGATTTAGAGACTAAAATAGCTTCACCTTATAAAATTTTATTTAATAATCAAAATATCATTTCTGACATAAAAAATGTCTGTCTTAATGAAGAGATAGACAAGATAGTTATAGGTTTACCAATTAGTTTAAAAGGCACAATGTCTAAGCAGACAGAAAATGTGATTAAGTTTATTAGTAAGTTAAGAAAAAATATTGATTTAGAGGTTATTGAGCAAGATGAAAAATATTCTAGTCAATATGCGCAAAGATTATTAAGAGAAACTAAAGCTAAACATCTTGATGATGATGTGGCTGCCATGCTGATTTTACAAAGTTATTTAGATGAGACGTAAAATTTTCTCTGTCATTCTGAGTAAAACGAAGAATCTATGAAGTTATAGATCCTTCGACAGGCTCAGGATGACAATTCTAAGACAGAGAAAATTTTATGGCGCAGACTTATACAACTGAAGGAATAATTTTAAAAAGAAAAGACTATCAGGAAAATGATAGGCTTTTTACTATTTATAGTAAAGATTATGGCAAACTTGATCTTTTAGCCAAGGGGACTAAAAAAATTTCTAGTAAATTAAACTCATTTCTTGAACCTTTTTATTTGGTTAAGTTAATGATTGCTAAAGGCAAAGGCTTTGATAAATTAGCAAATTGTAATTTAGTAAATGCTTACCCTAATTTACATAATAATTTAAATGCTTATTATTTATTAAGTTATTTAGCTGAGACTACGGATGGTTTAATTGTTGGTCAGACAGAAAAACATGATAAGTATAATTTACTTTTAGAAATATTAGATATCCTTGAAAAAGAGATTAATGAATTAAGCAAAGAAAAACTATTGCTTTTACTTAATATATATAATTTAAAATTATTAAATTTGCTGGGCTATCAGCCAGAAATACAACGTTGTTTAATGTGTCACAAGGGTTTACTTTTAACTAAAAATATTTTTGATTTTAGTCAAGGCGGCATAATATGTGAAGATTGTAAAAATGTTTGTCTAATAACAGATTATATTATTGTGACTGATAATGTAATTAAATTGCTAAAATTAGCCCAAAAAGACGACTTGAAAAGTTTTATTAAAATTAAAATTCAACTTCAAGATATTAAACTTTTTAATCAGGTAATATTTAAATTATTAGAAGTAAACTTGGAGAAGCAACTTAAAACTGTTTCTGTTTTAATATAAAAATTGTTAATATATTATTTATCCTGTTATATCCTTTCAGGATATTTTTATTTGTCCCAAAGGGATTGACTTTTTATAACTTGTTTGTTAAGTTTCAAAAATAAGGAACATTGAAAATTAAAAAGGAGGTAAAGATGGAAAAGTCAGTGATACTATTTTTGGCAACAGTTGTTTCAAATCAACAACTGACCCATAATATTTGGGAATTAGTTTTATCTCCTAGAGATAACTTTGATGTAATGGAATTTTTACCAGGACAATTTGTGTGTCTTGAACCTTTGGCTCAAGATTCTGTAATGGCCAGGCCTTTTTCAGTGGCCATGACTAATAATTCCCATAATACTTTTACTATTATGTATAAAGTTGTTGGGGCAAATACTAAATTAATGAGCCAGTTGCAAAAGGATGACCAGATAAAATTCTGGGGACCATTAGGTAAAGGATTTTTACCTAATTCTTTGGACTATAATGAAGTCTTTTTAATCGGTGGAGGAATTGGTATCGCACCCTTGGTGTATTATGAAAAAGTCGTTACCACAGTACAAAAAGGCATTGCTAGAGTTTTTTATGGCAATAGAACAAAAGAAGAAATTATCCCCATAACTTTTTCTACTCATGAACGAGTGGAAATTGCTACAGATGATGGCTCTGAAGGTTTTAATGGCTTGGTTACTAATTTGGCTATTAGTTTTATAAAAGCTAACAGGCAACAAAATATTTTGGTAATTACTTGTGGTCCTAATATCATGATGCAAAAGATCGCAGAGATTTGCCAGGAATATAAAATTGAATGTTATGTTCTCTTGGAAAGGATAATGGCCTGCGGAATCGGTCAATGTTTAGGCTGTTCTATTAAAACCAAGTCAGGCATGAAAAAGATTTGCCAAGACGGTCCTGTTTTTCAGGCAGAGGAGGTGATTTGGCATGAACTCAATTGATTTGAGTATAAACATAGCAGGTATTCAGATGTCAAATCCTATAATGCCAGCCTCTGGTTGTTTTGGTTATGGTGAAGAGGCTTATCAGCTGATAGGTTTTGACTTACGTAAATTAGGAGCGATTATAAGTAAAGGTACAACTTTACTTTATAGCCAAGGCAATCCTCAACCAAGGATTTGGCAGACAGCCAGTGGCATGATTAATCGTATTGGCTTAGAAAATCCTGGTATTGCTGTAGTAATTGTAGAAAAGATTCCTTTTATGGCACAGTTTGGAGTGCCAGTGATTATTAATATATCAGGTAAGGGAATTGAGGAATATGAAAGTATGGCCCAGAAATTAAATGAGGTCGCAGAAGTTACTGCGATTGAGGTAAATATTTCCTGTCCTAATATTAAAGGTGGCGGAATGTTGTTTGGTTCAGATGAAAAAATGGCCTTTCAAGTGGTCCGAGCAGTTAGAGAACAAACTGATTTACCATTAATAGTAAAATTGACGCCTAATGTGACAGATATCCAAGTAATTGCCCGGGCAGTTGTTAAAGCTGGCGCTGATGCAATCTCCTTGATTAATACTGTCAGAGGTTCATTTTTACATAATGGTAAAATTTATGATGGCGGATTATCAGGTCCTGCTATTAAACCAATTGCTTTAGCTTTGGTGGCTAAGACAGTACAGGTAGTTGACGTGCCAGTCATTGGTGTTGGCGGAATTAGTTGCTTGCAAGATATTTTTGACTTTTTTAAAGTCGGAGCCGTTGCAGTGCAAGTTGGTACTGCTGGTTTTAAAAACCCCCTAGTTTTAATGGAATTAATTAAAAAATTAGAACAGTATTGCCAGGAAAATGGCTTTCAAAATTTAAAAGAGCTAAAGGAGGCAACTAAATGAGTCAAATCGGTTTTCGTGAAATGCTGAGAAAAAGACAAAAAAAGGTTAATTCCCTGGTTTGTGTGGGATTAGATCCTTTGCCAGAAAAATTACCAGAGGTGCTAGAAGAGCTTAAGGAACATTTTGATGAGGTTACGGCAGTCCTTAGTTGGATGAAAACAATTGTTGATGCTACAGCTCCGTTTACTTCTATGTATAAGCCCCAGCGGGCTCATTATGAAGCAATTGAAGGTGGGGAATTAATTTTAAAGAAATTAATTCAGCATATTCATGATCAACATCCAGGCATCCCTGTTTTTTTAGATTGTAAACGGGGAGATATTGGTCGGACACAAGCGCGTTATGCTGTTGCCCATTTAATTAATGATGGTGCAGATGGTATGAACTTTAGCCCTTATATGGGTAAAGACTGTATGTCTGCACTTGTTTCTCCTGAAACAGCTGGTAAAGCCTTAGTTGGGCTTTGCTATACTAGTAATCCAGCAGCGCGCCAGATACAGGATTTAAGTTTTCCGAACAGAGGCATGCCACAGATTTCTTTATGGGAAGTAATTGCAGGTACGATTCTTGCTTGGGCTGAAGAGTTAAGCGTGACTGCAGATGCTGGATTAGTTATGGCAGCAGCTTATGAAAACCCCAAAGGATCAGGTCAAGTTTATTCTGAACATTTGAAAAGATGCCGGGAAATTGTTAAAGATATGCTCTGGTTTTTAATCCCAGGCATTGGCACCCAAGGCGGTTTTGTTAAAGAAACAGTCAAAGCTGCTTTTGTCGGTTATGGCTCAATTGCCATTAATTCATCTTCTGGTATAATTTTTGCCAGTGATGGCAAAGATTATGCTGAAGCAGCCGCTGGCAAGGCTGAGGAATTGCGTGATCAAATTCGTTCGGCAATGCCTTAAGTAATATAAAAGGGATTCTTATTAAGAATCCCTTTTTGTATTGAATAATTTATTCTTGAGCAAATTCAATTAATTTATCTAAAAATTGCGGGTAAGTATAGCCAGCAGCTTTGGCTGCTTTGGGTACAAGTGAAGCTGTTGTTTGACCAGGAATCGTATTAATTTCTAAAGTGTAAATTTCACCATCTTCACTTAAAATAAAGTCAGTACGGGAAAGTCCGCGACAGTTTAGAGCTTGATGAGCTTTTAAACCAATTTGTTTCATTTTTTCAGCCAGTTCATCACCAATTTTAGCTGGACAAATTTCTTGGGCTCCACCATCAGAGTATTTTGATTCATAATCAAAAAATTCATTTTTAGGAATGATTTCAATTATAGGTAGGGCTTCGGGTTTATCATTACCCAAAACACTAGAAGTAAATTCTCTGCCTTGAATATATTTTTCAATTATAATATCATTTGAAATTTTTTCAGCCTCTGGATAGTATTTGTCAAATTCTTCTTGATTTTTAATAATATAAATGCCAAAACTCGAACCATTGTCATTTGGTTTTATGACAACTGGAAATTCAATATTATCTTTGGTGTATTCTGGGATAATTTTTATACCTGCCTGTTCAAAAAGTAATTTAGTTGTTTTTTTATTCATGCCAACTGCTTGGGCATAGACATCTGAAAAAGTATATTTAATACCAAGGGTTTCTAAAAAGCCTTGGACAATGCCGTCTTCACCAAATTTGCCATGAAAAACCGGAAAAGCCACATTTATTTTTTTATAATCAACTAAAAATTTTTCTAAATCATTAGGAAAATCATAAGTTAAAACTTTGTATTTTTCTCTATCTAAATTATCTATGATTGATTGAGCACTTTTAATTGAGACTGGCCGTTCTTCAGAAGTTCCGCCAAATAATACTGCTATGGTTTTCATATGTTTTTAATTTATTTTATTATTTATGTATTTTACCAATAAACCAATAAACAAATCAACTATTATACATTAATATTACAAACTTGACTTATTTTAGCAATTTGTTAAGGTGAAAATATTAAAGTGTATATTACAATATAAAATATTTAAGGAGGGAAAAATGAAAGTAGAAAAGGTATTAGAGAAGATTTCAACACAAGGCGTCTTTAGTTTAATGTCAGAAGATTTTGCGGGAAGACAGATGACAATAGCAGAAGTAGAAGCAATATTTAAAGAGTTTGATTCTTTTTGGATGTATCAAGGTGATCCATCTTCAGAAAGACCTCATGCGCTTTTAAAGTCTGGCCTGCACAGTAATGGTTTTATTAATTGTCGGGCAGTCTTAGACTATCCGGTTTTTTGTATGTTATTTGCCCAGGAGATGTTAAAAATAATCGAAGCAACTTTAGCAAGCAATGCCCTTAGGCAAATAGATGGGATCGCTTGTTCTGCTTACTCTGCTTTAGATTTGGGTTTTTGTTTGTCCTGGCTTTTTAGCCAAAAATATAAAAAACGGATTCGCCATATAATTGTCGAGAAGGACAAAGATGGCAATCCGACTATAATTCGTGGTGGGCTTAATATTACTTTAACTATTTTGGTGATTAATGAATTAATGACTACTGCAGCTGGGTCTATACAGGAAACAAAAGATGCGGTTTTGTATTGTAATGGTAAAGATGATGGACCGTTCGTTTTTGAAACATCTTTTGTTTTAATGCATCGGTCGAGTGATTTTAATTTAGCCGATGGATCTTTAGTACAACCTGTTTTTCATTTTGATATAGAAAATTTTGAGCCCGATCAATGTCCGTATTGCCAGGCTGGTTCGCAAGCAATCAAACCTAAGCATGGTAATAATTGGCAGCTTTTACATGGGTTAGCTTAATAATCTAAGCCGCTCGTTTCAACGAGCGGCTTCTTCTTGACTAAAATATTATATTTGTTAAAATATAAGCACAAAGCCATTTGAGCTTGGCCAACACCAAGTAAGGTCTGGGAAGAAAGCTTTAAGCAAGTAGACCCCAGCGTGAATCTGCGTTAAGGATATAATTAAGGGTTTGTTTCATTGTCGTACTTCGACAAGCTCAGCATGACAATGAAGCGAGAATCAAGGTGGCACCGCGAGAAAAAATCTCGTCCTTGAATTTTAAGAGTATTAACTTTTAGAATTTTAAAGACGAGATTTTTTTAATATTAATTATAATAATATGTTAAGAACACATACTTGTGGTGAATTAACCAAAAAAGAAGTTGGGAAGCTAATTATTTTGAGTGGCTGGGTAAATACCAGACGTGATCATGGCGGAATCATTTTTATTGATTTACGTGACCGTTATGGTTTAACCCAAATTAAATTTGATCCTGATATTTCTAAAGAGGCCTGGAATCAAGCTGATAAGGTTCGACCAGAATGGGTCTTGCAGGTTACTGGTGAAGTTTTGGCTCGGCCTAAAGATATGATTAATAAAAATTTAGCCACAGGAGAAGTTGAGGTAGCGATTTCTGAAATTAAAGTTTTAAATAAAGCAAAAACTCCTCCTTTTGAAATTTCCCAGGAAAAAGCAGTTAATGAAGATATACGCTTAAAACATCGTTATTTGGATTTACGTCACCCGCGTTTGCAGGAAATTATGAAAAAAAGAGATGAATTGATTACCTACGTGCGTGAATATTTTCATAAAAAGGATTTTATTGAAATCCAGACACCGATTTTAGCAAATTCATCACCAGAAGGAGCACGTGATTATTTAGTTCCTTCTCGATTATACCCAGGCAAGTTTTATGCTTTACCTCAGGCACCTCAGCAATTCAAACAATTATTAATGGTTGGCGGGTTAGATAAATATTTTCAGATTGCGCCATGTTTCCGGGATGAAGACCCAAGAGCTGACCGACATCCGGGAGATTTTTACCAGATTGATCTGGAAATGTCTTTTGTTGAGCAAGAAGATGTCTGGAATATGGTTGAACCTTTGATGCTTGAATTGTGCGAAAAATTTTCAGATAAAAAAGTAACACAAAAACCTTTTCCGCGTATTACTTATAAAGAGGCCATGTCAAAATATGGATCTGATAAACCAGATTTACGATTTGATTTTGAGATTAAAGATTTGTCTGAAGACATGGAAAAAACAGGCTTTAAAGTCTTTGCCGATGCTTTGAAAAATGGTGGGATTGTAAATGCTTTAAAAATTACTGATGGAGCTAAATTTTCCCGTAAAGATATTGATGAATTAACAGAATTAGCTAAAGAAAAAGGTGCCAAGGGCTTGGCTTATATTGTTTTTGAAAAAGAACTTAAATCTCCTATTTTAAAATTTTTATCAAATCAAGAAATCAAAGCAATTACTGATAAAACAAAAGCTAAAACAGGTGATATTGTGTTTTTTGGCGCTGATGATTGGAAAATAGCTTCACAATCTTTGGGCGCTGTCAGAGAAGAATGCGGTAAAAGGTTGGGCTTAAAAGATCCTAAAAAAGCTGCCTGGTTATGGATTTATGATTATCCTATGTATGATTATTCTGAAATTGAACAAGATAAAATAGATTTTTCTCATAATCCATTTTCCATGCCCCAAGGCGGTTTAAAAGCTTTACAATCAAAAGACCCATTAGAAATTTTAGCTTATCAGTATGATTTGGTTTGTAATGGGTATGAAATTTCGTCTGGTGCTATAAGAAATCATGATCCTGAAATTATGTATAAGGCTTTTGAGATTGCTGGTTATAGTAAAAAACAAGTTGATGATAAGTTTGGGCATATGATCAAAGCTTTTGAATACGGAGCACCGCCTCATGGCGGGTTTGCGCCTGGCTTAGATCGTTTATTAATGGTGTTATGGGAATGTCCGAGCATCCGTGATATTTATGCTTTTCCTAAAAATGGCCAAGCGCAAGATGTAATGTTGGGTTCGCCTAGTGAAGTAAGTGATAAACAATTAAAGGATTTAAAATTAAAATTAGATTTGGATAAAAAAAATTAAAGGAGGGAACCTTTAAAATGAGTGAATTTATTTGGCTATGGCAGATAAAGAGGAAAAGAATAAGACCTAAAATGCAAGCGCCAGGTTGCCGTGTAAAACCCAATGACAAAAATTGTCAAAGGATACGTAAAAAACGACTTAATCTATGTCGTAATTGTGATTATGCCTCGTAATAGAAATATTGCGAGGTTTTAAATTGACAAATTTATTAGATGGTGTTAGGATAATTTATTATAAACTTTGGTCAAACGTTGTTTTAAAAAGGAGGTTAATATGAATTTTGTTAGTTCGGAAGTTATTGTTATACCAGATGAAACAAAGGGCCAATTACATGGTGAGCAGAAATTAGTCGTTTTGGAATTTGACAGGCCAATAAAATGTGAGGTGGCAAACAATATATTATCTAGAGCAGGCTTAGTAATGGCGCCCCCTGAATTATTAGTAGCTTATGTTGAGAAATTATTTCCTACTAATAAAGAATTGTTGCCTTTAATTACTATTTGTTCTCAAGCCATAAAAGATTATTGGTTAATTAAAAAACTTGATTGTGTTTGTGACGGCTTGCTTTATGGAGATCTTTATCAAGTAGTTGTTTGTAAGGGAGAAAAAATATTAGTAATTGATCCACAAAAAGTTTTTTAAATAAAATTTGAACCTGTAGTAACATAACTACGGGTTTTTAATTTGCCCTTGAATTAGTCTTAAATTTAAGTTAAAATTAAGTATATGCGACTTTCGAAACTGCAGAAATATATACTTTTGCAGTGTTTTGATAAGAAATACTCGAAGCTGGATCGGACAGATTTAGTTAAGTTTTATAGTTCACTTAAAAAAAAGCCTAAAAAAGAAATACAAGTGAATTCAATCACTGTTAGTTTAGACCGGTTAATTAAAAAAGGACTGTTAGTTGGGTTTGGTGAGATAACTAAAGAAAAAGTTTATATTGATAAAATTCGTTTGACACGTTTAGGTCGGGAAATTGCTAAGAAATTACTTGGGGAACAAAAAAGCTTGCCTTTAAAAATAAAAAAGCAAAAATAAAAAATTATAAATGCAGAGCAAAAATAAAAAATTTTAGTTTTTAAATTTTACTTTTACTTTCTAAATTTTAAATTTTTAATTATTTAAAATATTAATAAACCAATAAACTAATTAACAAATTTATGCCTGTACCAAAACAAATTATTAACCATTTGGATAAACGGGGTGCAAAATATGCGATTGTAACTCATCGTAAAGTTTATACTGCCTATGATGCTGCCCAGACAATGAAAAAAAAGCTTGATGAAATTGCTAAAAACTTATTAGTTAAAACTGATAAAGGTTTTGTTGTTGTAGTTTTGCCGGCTTCAAAAAATATTAATTTGCAGAAACTTAAAAAGGTAATGAATGCCAGAGGGAAAGGAATCAAAAAAGTAGAAATCCCCAAAGAAGGTGCAATGGTTAGGTTACTTAAGGTTAAACCTGGCGCTTTGCCAGCTTTTGGTTCTTTGCATGACCTAGAAGTATATATGGATAAAAGTTTGAAAAAGGTTAAAAAAGCCGTGTTTCCTACTGGTAGTTTTACTGATAGTGTAGAAATGGCTATTAAGGAATTTGAAAAATTAGAAGAACCAGTTGTAGAGGCTTTTGCTGAAGCAAAGAAGTTTAAACCTGTAAAAAAGGCAATTGGTAAAGCAAAAAAAGCTAAGAAAAAGATTAAAAAAGCAATCAAAAAATCTAAAACTGTTAAAAAAATTAAAAAGAAAGCCAAGAAGCCAGTAAAAAAGGCAGTTAAGAAGGCTAAAAAGATAGTTAAGAAGAAAAAATAGGAATTCATAAACATTAATTTATTAAATTTAGTAAATTTGTATATAATTCGTAATTTCGTAAGATTATGGAACAATACAAAGTACAATTAACTGATTGGCAGGGTCCGTTAGATTTACTATTGCAATTAATTGAACAGCAGGAGATGGATATTACTAAAGTATCTTTAGCAACTGTTGCTGATCAATTTATTGAGTACATGAATGTCAAACCAATCAAACCTGAAGAAACAGCTGATTTTTTGGTTATTGCTGCAAAGTTATTATATATTAAATCAAAAGCTTTATTGCCTAGCATTGATTTGGAAGAGGATGATGTGATTGATTTGGAAAAACAATTAAAAATGTATAAAGAATACATTGATGCTTCTAAGAAAATGAATAAAATTTTAAAAAAGAAAAATATCAGTTTTGCCAAAGATAAATATCCTGAAGACATTTTAACTCAGGGATTTTTTCCGCCAAAAAATATCAATCAGCAAAAAATGGCTAGAGTCTATGCGCAAATAATTAATAGGCTTAAGCCCTTAATAATTTTGCCGAAGAAAATAATTGAAAGATCAATAAAATTATCTGAAAAAATTCAGCAAATTAAAGATGTAATTTTACAGGAGGCTTGTACTAGTTTTAACAAATTAATCTGTGATACAAAGACTAAAACAGAAAAAATAATTTCATTCTTGGCTATACTCGAATTAACAAAACAAAAGATAATACAGGTTGAGCAAGGAGATTTGTTTTCGGATATAGATTTGAAGAAAGCAAAAAATTAATAATTAAAAATTAAAATAATGGAAGATTTTCCCAAAACACCATTTGAAAGCAAGGAAAACCCTAATGAAGTAAAAAGAAAAGAGCTTGAAGCTCAAGGCTGGCAGAGAGCTAGTGGCGGATTAGGAGAGATGACTCATCAGACAAAATTAAATGATCAAACCAGGTTTGTGCCTGTTGAATTTCGTAAAAAGCAAGATATTGAAAAAGAATATCTTGACAAGTATGGCGAACATGGTTTTAATGAAGTTTTATTGGTCCCGCGATATATATATAAAGAAAAACTGGGTTGGATTGTTGAAGAACATACCTATGATGTTTATCTGCGCAGGCCACAAGATAGTAACGAATAATTTATATAATATAAAATATCATGTCTTTAAAATCACAAATTGAATCAATGCTTTTTGTCTCGACTAAGCCAGTAAGTTTTAAAAAAATTGTTGAAATTACTAAGAGCAAGAAAGATGAAGTAAAAAAACAGATTACTAATTTAATGGCAGAATATAATCAGCTAGAAAAAGGGATTAATATTCAAAAGATTGGTGGTAGTTATCAAATGGTAACAAATGCTGAAAACAGTAAAATGATTACAGCTTATTTAAAAGAAGAAATTACTGGAGAATTGACTCCTGCTTCTTTGGAGACTTTGACTGTAATTGCCTATCGCGGACCAATCACGAGGACAGAATTAGAAATGATTAGAGGAGTTAATTGTAGTATTATTTTAAGGAATTTATTAATGCGTGGGTTAATTGAGGAAAAAAATGACAAGAAGCAGATGGTAAAAAAATACAGAATTTCTTTTGAATTTTTGCAGCATTTAGGTTTAACTGAAACAGCACAATTACCTGATTATGAAAAATTAAATAGTGCAGAAGCTTTAGATAAAATTTTAAATCCTAATCAGCCATCAGTACAAGGAGAAAAAGAATAATGCTTTTAGATATTTTTATTAGTTTAGTAATTTTACCGCAATTACTTCAAAACAATTTATTTTTTGAAGATTTTTTAGCTTTGGATCCTGCTTTTGAGGTAGCAGCTGATTTAAACTCGCCTTATAGATTGTATACAGATGTACTTGATGTTAATATAAGTGCGCAAAACGCATTGGCAATCGATGTTGCGACAGGCAAAATATTGTATAAAAAAAATAGTCAGGAGATAAGACCAATTGCTAGTATCACTAAATTAATGACAGCTTTAGTTTTTTTAGATTATAATCCTGGCTGGGAAAAAGAATTTTATACTATTGCTAGTGATCGTAAAAATGGTGGCATTATTCATTTAAATACAGGCGAAGTTTTAAGTATTAGAAATTTATTTAATACTGTTTTAGTTGCATCTGATAATGATGCAGCTTCTGCTTTGGCTAGAGCAACAGGTCTAAGTCCAGAAGAATTTGTACAGAAAATGAATGAAAAAGCAGAAGAACTAGAAATGAATGAGACTATTTTTTTCGAGCCTACTGGATTAAATCTAAATAATAAATCAACAGCAGAGGATATTACTAGATTATTAAATTATGCTTTACAAAATGCAGATATTAAAAATGCAACCAGTATGTATTCTTATCAATATGAAGTGCAAAGTAAAGAAAAGACCAGACAGGTTAAGCTAGTTAATACTAATATGCTAACAAATAGTTATTTGAATGTCTTAGGAGGAAAGACAGGACATTTAGAAGAAGCTGGATATTGTTTAGCAGTAAAAATTGCTGGCAAACAAAATCAAGAAGTTATTATTGTTATTTTGGATAGCGAAACAAATTTTACACGCTTTCAAGATGTCAAAGCTATAGCTGATTTTGTTTTTACTAATTATCAATGGTAAATATGTTTAATTTAAACTATTTAGAATTATTTAGAAATTTTTCTCCTGAATTATCTATCTTTTTTATTTCCATGATTCCTATTGCTGAATTAAGAGCGTCAATTCCTATTGGTTTAACAGTATATAAATTAGATGTTATAACTACGATTTTTTATGCTTTTACCGGCAATATTTTGCCTATGTTTTTTATATTATATTTAATTGATCCGGTTTCTAAGTTTTTAATGAAACATTTTAGTTTTTTTAATAAGTTTTTTAAGTGGATTTTTAAAAGAACACAAATAAAATTTGAAGGAAAATATGCTAGATATGGGTCTTTAGCCTTAATTTTATTTGTAGCAATACCTTTACCAATTACAGGATGTTGGACAGGTGCTTTAGCTGCTTTTTTATTTCAAATCCCAAGACATAAGGCCGCATTATTAATTTCTGTTGGAGTATTTATTGCTGCTTTGGTTGTAACTTTTATTACTAAAACAGCTCTGGGGGCTACTTTATTATTAATATAATCTTATGCGAATAGGAATTGATTGTCGGTATATTCTAGATGTTAAATATGGTGAATTAGCTGGAGTTGGGCATTATACTTATTTTTTAATTAAATATTTAATACAGCTAGATAAGGAAAATCAATATTTTTTATTTTTTTATAATAAGAAAATAAAATGTGAAGAATTTGAAAAAAATGATAATGTAAAATGTGTTTATTTCCCTGGATTAGAAAATATTGGCAAGATTCCTTTTTTGTATCGTCATATTATAATTCCTCATATATTAAGCTTATATAAATTAGATATTTACCATAATCCAGCCAATATTATTCCATTTTTTTATTTTAAAAAGTCTATTATCACAATTCATGATTTAGCTTTATATAAAAATCCTGATTGGTTTCCAGAAGGACAAAAGTTTAGTAAATACATTTTAACACCTTTTAGTATTTATAAAGCAAAAAAAATCATTGCTGTATCTGAAAATACTAAGACAGACTTGATAGAAATGTTTAAAGTCAACAAGGATAAAATAGAAGTGATTTATGAAGGCGTGGAAGATTATAATAAATTTGAGATTAAGGAAACAGAGATTAAAGAGAAATTTAAATTTAAACAGCCGTATTTTTTATATATTGGCACTTTAGAGCCCAGAAAAAATCTTGTTAGATTAATATCTGCTTTTGCACAATTTTTGCAGGAGAATAAAGGATCAAAGTATTTGTTATTATTAGCTGGCAAAAAAGGCTGGAAAGACGAGCCAATTTTTGAAAAAATAAAAGAATTAAAATTAGAAGATAAAGTAATCTATTTAGGTTATGTTAGTCTAAAAGAAAAAGTTTATTTATTAAAAAATGCTTATGCTTTTACTTTTCCTAGTTTATATGAAGGTTTTGGCTTGCCAATTTTAGAAGCTGTAAATTTAGGTTTACCAATTATTACTTCAAATATTGCGTCTATCCCTGAATTAATTATTGATAATGCGTTGTTAGTTGATCCTTATGATGTTACTTCAATTAAAAAAGCTTTGGCAAAGATTGTAAAAGATCAGAAATTGAGAAATGAATTGTCGCATAAAGGGAAAGGGATTGCTAAACATTTTACTTGGCAAGAAGCAGCTAAGAGGACATTAGCATTATATAAAGGTATTGCTAGACAATAATTAAACAAAACAAAAAGTCCCGAGTATTGTGAGGGACGTTTTTTATTTTTTTAAATTTATTTTAGTATTAGATAGATAATAACTAGCTGTAATAAAAGACCTAGTCTTAATGGCATTGTCCAGTTTAATTTTTGTCCTATTTTAGCATGTGTCCAACAATGGAATTTTTGAGTTCTACAAAAATGTTTATGGGTAATTTCATTTATTGCAACCATGAGATCTGGGATGACTCCGCCCATAATACCCCAAATAACAGTTTTTGTGAAACTAACTTTTTGAAAATAAAATAATAAAAAGAGTAAAATAATTGTAGAAACTAAATCAAAAATAATTAAATAGAGCATGCCTCGATTTTTAAAATTATTTCTATAGGCTTTGATTAAGGCTTCATCTCCATGGGGAAACATATCTAAGATAAAATGAGATATAAAGCCTAAGACAAAAGCAAGAATAGGCGTAGAAACATTATCACCAATTACAGCCCCGACAGTAGCATGAACAGATAATAACATATATTAGATAATAATTAGTGTAAGAATAATTAAGATAATAAATTGGAAGATTAAACCAGGGATTAAAGTCATGTCGTGCTTTTTAGAAATCATATCATGAAATAGATTATGGATATATTGAGTCTTTGTAAAAATTTTGCCACGGTAGATATAATAAAAAGCTTGCAAGATGTCTGGTAACATGGCACCAAAAGTAGCAGCAATAATACTGAAATTTAGTAAATCAACTTTTAAGCCTAATAAGATTATTAAAAATAGTAGTAAAACAATAAGGTCAATAATACCTGCTAACGCTATATGAATAGGATTTTTGTATTTTTCTAATACTCGGGTGTCCCCATGAGGTATTATATCAAAAATATAATGAAAAATTAAACCAGTAATAAAAGCTAGTAGCGGGTTTTGTAAATATTGGCCAATAACTATGCCAGATGCAGCATGAACTGTTAAAAACATAAAATTAGTAATTAGTAATTGGTAATTAGTAATTTGTAAATACTCTTGCTCAATACTAATTACTCAAACTTTTTAGTAGCAGGGGAGAGGATCGAACTCTCGACCTCGGGCTTATGAGTCCCGCGCTCTAACCGACTGAGCTACCCTGCCCAGTTAAAAGTATCGCTTATAAAAGTTACTTACATTGATTTTTTGTAATATCAGTTTAATAGCTATCAGATATTAGTTAACCGATATTAGTTAACCGAAACTTTTAACTGGGCCCTGCCTGATTTTTTTGCATTATATATAAATATTTAAGTATTTGCAAGGTTATTCACTTCCTCGTCCAAAGGACTCGTCAGTAACTTCGCTCGAGGTGTCGAAGACACACTGAGCCGAGCCAACGGAGAGGCGAAGTGTGGGCGAGGAGGGACTCGAACCCTCACGATATTGCTACCACAGGATTTTGAGTCCTGCGCGTCTACCAGTTCCGCCACTCGCCCTTAAATATGTCTTATTTTACATTAATTTTTTAAATTTGTCAATTTTACAAAACCAAATAATTAATGTAAAATATAGTTAAATTTATTTCTTAGCTATGGCTCAAATTATTTCCATTGTAAACCAAAAAGGCGGTGTTGGTAAAACAACAACTGCCATTAACCTAGCTGCGTATTTAGCACGTTCAGGCAAATTTGTGTTATTAGTAGATTTAGATCCGCAAGCTAATGCTACTAGCGGAGTGGGAATTGATTATAATAAACTTAATAAGGGAATTTATGAAACTTTGGTTAATCAGCATAATATTAGGGATGTCATACTAAATACAAATATCCGTGATTTTAAAATTGCACCAGCGAATTTAAATTTAGCCGGAGCAGGCGTTGAATTAGTAAATTTAGATAATCGTGAATATCGTTTACACCAAGCTTTATTAGAGATTAGAAATGATTATGATTATATTATTATTGATTGTCCACCGTCATTAGGTTTATTAACTTTAAATAGTTTAGTCGCTGCTGAAAAAATTCTTATTCCAGTCCAAGCAGAATACTATGCTTTAGAAGGGCTTGGTCAGTTGATAAATACAATTAATTTGGTTAGACAACATCTTAAACCTGAATTAGAAATTTTAGGAGCTATTTTGACAATGTATGATAAAAGGAACAAGTTGTCTGAAGAGATTTTACATCAGCTTTATCAATATTTTCCTAATAGAATTTTTCGGTCAGTTATTCCCCGCAATATACGTTTAACAGAATCACCGAGTTTTGGTAAAACAATTTTAGAATATGATCCCCGTTCCAAAGGAGCTAAATCATATGAACGTTTAGCACGAGAAATAATTGATTCAATTGAATCAGCTTATAAATAATATAAAAATAAAAAATATGGCATTAGGTAAAGGCTT
>Ga0180438_10004492_pt1 | contig 20059 bp, 22 predicted proteins | sample SS_ome_12_FD_132455 | JGI IMG/M metagenome (GOLD analysis project Ga0180438, IMG submission 132455) | Hypersaline lake sediment archaeal communities from the Salton Sea, California, USA - SS_3_D_2 metaG | ecosystem: Environmental > Aquatic > Non-marine Saline and Alkaline > Hypersaline >... | reverse complement strand
TAAAGGAGATAAGAAGACGTAGACTTCGATACCGGTCAGTGCTAGAAATGCTTGTAGGCAATGAGTATGGTATCATATCTGCTAAATGGATAGGGGCAGCACGGTACCTGTATAGCTTTAAAAAAGGAGACACTATTATCCTCTACGGACGATTTCGCACATCCCCAAAAAAGGTGCTTGAGACTTACCATCCTGAGATCATAGAAGATGGAAATAAATATGAGATAGGAAGGGTATCACCTGTTTATCCTGAAATAGGGGGAATCTCACAGCGAAGGATACGTAGGATTATGATGGATGCCATAAACCAATTTATTCCAAACTTGGAAGATCCATTGCCTGCGATGATTAGAAAGGCACAATTGCTCCCAGAACTGGGTGAGGCAATAAAAGAAGCTCACTTTCCATCAAAATCAAGGCTTGAGGATCTTCATATTCGAAGATCTCCTGCACAGAGAAGGCTCATATTTGACGAGTTCTTCATGCTCCAACTTGCGCTCGCACTCAAAAGAAGCAAGACTTCCAGGCAAAGAGGGATAGTATTTGAGATACGAGGCATTCAGGAGCTTTATAATTTTCTTCCTTTTAAGCTCACGGGATCACAAGCACGTGTAATTCATGAGATTATCACGGACATGAGCAGACCATTTCCAATGAACAGACTGCTTCAAGGTGATGTAGGCTGCGGTAAGACCGCGGTAGCATTTATGGCTGCATGGGTGGCAGTAAGGAATGGGTATCAAGTTGCATTTATGACGCCTACGCAGCTTCTTGCTGAACAGCACTATATCAGTACCCTTGAGCTCACCCGAAACATGAATCTCAGAGTAGCACTTCTTACGAGCGGGATGAATAACTTTGCCGATGAAGTGAGGAATGGGGTAAAAAAGGGCACTATAGATATACTCATAGGTACCCATGCCCTTATTCAAGAAAGTGTAAAGTTTGGCAGGCTTGGACTCGTGATCATTGATGAGCAGCACAGATTTGGAGTAGCACAGAGGGCTATTCTCAAACAGAAAGGAATAAGGCCGGATGTACTTACCATGACTGCTACGCCTATTCCGAGAACGCTGGGCCTTACTCTATATGGGGATCTTGACATATCTGTCATCGATGAGCTTCCTCCTGGGAGAAAGCCTATTCAGACCAAGCTGTTTCATGAAAGGGATCGAGGCACGGTATATGAAATCCTGAGAGAGGAGATAGAAAAGGGCAGACAGGCTTATATCGTGTATCCTCTGATCGAAGAGTCGGGAAAGATGGACCTTAAAGATGCCACAAATATGGCTGGAAAGCTCAGAGATATTTTTCCAGATTTCCATATAGCTTTGATCCATGGAAGGATGTCCCTGGATCAAAGAGAAGGGATAATGAGGAAATTCAAAGAAGGACTCATAAATATCCTGGTTTCCACGACAGTGATCGAGGTGGGTATAAACATTATCAATGCTACTATTATGGTAATTGAGAATGCCGAGAGGTTTGGCCTCTCGCAGATTCATCAGCTTAGAGGGAGAGTAGGGAGAAGTGCTTACCCATCAAAGTGTCTTCTTTTGGCCTCCTACAGGAATTCGGCCAGTGCCAAGAAGAGGCTGGGAATCATAGAGAAAACGACCGATGGATTCAGGATTTCGGAAGAAGACCTTGCCATTAGGGGCCCAGGAGAATTTCTGGGCGAGAGGCAATCAGGGTTCTACCAGTTTAGGGTTGCAAAGATTATGAGGGATGCAGAGATACTATCCGAGGCAAGGGAAGAGGCATTTAGGCTGGTTGAACATAATCCTGGGCTTGCTCATAGGATCTACAAACTCCTCAGACAGATGTTCACAGGCAGTCAGAACGGGATAGATGAATTTGTGAGCGTAGCATGAGATTAAGAATTCACAGTACTATTTTTTAAAGCCCCAGAAATCAGACTTTTTTCACTTCCATTAAGAATTCTATCCAAGAGAAAGTTTGTATTTTGTTCAAGCTGGCTCATAGTCTGTGCAAGGGCCTTAAGTTGGGTCAATGTTTTCCTTGATTTTTCCCGAGATGGTATCGTAAGGGCTGAATTAGCCAGTACCTTGATGAGCCGATCAAGGGCTGAATCATCGAATTTATCATTGTTTCTGTACATGAGATTAACCCACTCCTGTTTAAGCTCCTCCGGTATTTTATTATAATGCGCAATGATATCAGGATCCTGGCCAAAATGAAGAGATTTTTTCAATCTATCAATGGTTTCCCACACTACTCTCCTTTTATGATCATCCTGTGGACATTCATAAAGAAGGTCTTTCCATCTCTCCTCTATCTGCATACCTACCCAATTCTCACCTTTTTCCGGTGGAAGAGAAAGTTCTAAGAATTTATTTTGGGCATCTGCTAAATCTTCCTTGAGATCTTCATATCCATCACCCAGACTTGTTAAAGTTTCATTTAAGTCCCTTATAGCCTCGACTTTCATATTATGTTCTTTCCGGTCTTCGATCAATGCCTGTTCCCATTGATCCCTGAGGTACCCTATTTCCTGTTTAACAAGAGAGAAGATCAGCCCTGACTTTGTGATGGCATTCCGTAGCGAATCTGCGAGGATGTTACATGCGTTTAACCTATCCGTTGCCAATTGTTCCATGGTCTTCATAGAATCCTGCCGTAACTGGTAAGACAGTAATTCGGTTCCAAGAGAACGCGAGAGTTTTTTAATGATCTTGGTTTCATGGCTGCCAATCTTTATTGTAAAGGGATGGAAATGTATCTTGATGACAGCAACCACAATATAGTCGCTGTCTTTCCATATGCTATTTCCTTCATAATCATTAGGATATTTAAGGGAGGAATGCATGTCTAATTTAAGATCCGATTTGAGAACAAGTACCGGCTCCATATGGTGGAAATCTTTCGGTATTCCTTCAACCTGAAATCTGAGATTTCGGACATCTTTTTCTGGATCTTCAGATGTCCAGCTTTTCTGTTTCTCAACACACCAGGACATGGATTCCAGGGGGCGATCTGGTTGATCCCTGTATTCAAGCCACGGTTTACCTGGAGTATTGTATCCAGATTTTGCCGGAAGGCCCCATGAAATCTTTCCTTTACCATCGTCAATTATTCCGGAAGTGATTCTTTCTGCAATCAGATCTGGTGGTTTTCCAATGCGATAGATTGTACCCTTGAACGCATTGGGAAGACAGAAAAGAATGGTTTCTATCATTTCCATACAGGCTTTTTTTAATACAGACTTTTCTATCTCTATGGACAATACGTTTCTCCTTGTTTGTGTTTTTTCGTTACATCGCTATAAATAATTATGGAGCCGCTTTTTCGGGATTGGTAATGTACAGCATTTTTTAACTTTGTCAAGGTAATAAATGGATCTGGACTCTTTTGATATGAGGTCATATAATTTATAGTATTATGCAAAGAAAATGCCCGCAATAAATGTGATGTTAAGAATAAAGCTTAATTTCTTCCCCTATGGACTAAAGAGTATAAATTGTCAAGGGAAAAATACTGTATGTTGTAAAAATAGAAGAATAATATACTACATATAGCATGATTATTTCAATTACATGCCGAAAACCGTTGCAATAGTTATAGGAAATTATTGTAGACCACGAGGTTTGCAAAAAGTATCACGAGGTTTGCAAAAAGTGATTAGAGGATTTTATAGAAATTAATAAGGGAATTTGTCGCAGAATGTGTTGGAATAAATAAGTTAGTTGTCATGAGATTTTATAGAAATTAAGATATAAAAAAGGGAGCCTTTTAAGCTCCCTAAGCCGGTATCCATGCCATGCCTTGCCATACCTCATTTCCGTGGCAGTGTGTGTTGCCTGGCAGGCAGGTAAGGCAACCTCTTGTAAGGATAATCCTTTTATGAGGTGTCCAAAGGCCAGGTCGCCAAATGGGAGATAATAGCTCCCCACCGGCACGCTGGTTAACTATAGCGAATAGGCTACACCGGCAGAAACCTATGCTATAGTATAATATATTTATAAACCAAGCCTTTTAAAATATCAATAATTAAAGTAAAAAGAGGGTATTTAAGCCCGTTTGAATGGCTATTTTTTATAGATTAAAATACTATTTAATGGCTCCTAGATGTTGTGTTTTGGAGAGGTAGGTTTTAATTATATAGATAATTTGTTCCTCTACCGTGCGGATCTCCTCCTCAGCGAGCTTTTCGACTTCCTTTAATACTTGCCCATATTTTCCACTAAAAACGATCTCAATATTCGCCCGTGGCTGGCCGATCTCGGTCTTATGCTTATCCTGGCCTTGGCGATTGTCTTTTCTGTTGGAAGAAGCGGGGGATTTCTTTTTAGGAAGCCTTTTCTTTTTCGCTTTCCCATCCCTCCATGCTTGCCTTCCAATACAACTTGCACATAAAGGGCTGTTAGGTTGGATTGTGGGCTTCTCCCCGCACTTTTCACAGATCCTTGTATTTTCTTGCTTTGCTGTGGCAGCCGAGGGCTTTTGAAGAGTCTCGATATAGAACCCACATTGCTCACAATTAAATGTCTTAAAATTCTGTACCGCAGCAAAGTCAAGACAGCTCTCATAATGAGGGCAGTCTAAAAACCTCTCACCACTACCCTTTTTTGGCTGAGTCTTCATAGATAGAAAGCCTCTGTTGCAGTTTACAAATTTCTACTTGTACCGAAATTATATCCAGAAACATATTTAGTCGTTCCTTATGAGCATACTCTTCAAGTAATTGTTTGATCTGTTTTGAAATTAATTGTTTATCTTCCTTAGAGAAAGAGGGAGGTGGTTGGATATTAAATTCATGATCCCATTTATAATATTTTTAAAGAAATTGAACGCGAATCCTTCAAAATTACCCACCATAAGCGGCCAGATCTCAGCCGGTCGACCGTACCGGTTAAAGATCTTCAGCCAGAACGCCTTGCCTGTAAGATCCAGGTGCATAAAGGTGATAGCCTTTAATTCCTTGCCGGTCATGAGCGAGTTCGGCCTTTTCAGCAAATCCAGGGCTGGATGGCGCTTAATTTTTTCACTATATTCTCCTCGCTCTTTGTAGAGTTTCATAGGCACGGAGATTGCCCTCCGGTAGATCAAGGTCACGCACTTGTAGACATGGCCCTGATAGGCCCTCAATTGCTGCCTTGTTTCTCCCACATTGGTGAAACCGAAAGATGATCCTTCTAAAAATCTGCCAGTTCCACTGGGGATCTTGACAAAGCCCAGCCGAGCCAGGTACCGCTCAAATGCCTTATGCCTGTAAATTCGAGAGAATAATTTCATCGAATTTACCGCGCTTCAGGAGCCTTCCACCAACCAGGGTTTTCTTTTAGCCATTTATCGTAGGCTTTTTGCATCCAGTTGGGCAATTCAATACCCGCACCCTTCATCGCCATTGCTTGCTCAGGTATAAATTGAGGTTTTTCTGGAGCGGGCTTTTTTCGTGGCCTGCCACGGGTTTCGCCGTAATAAACGCGGTTGTCCAGGATCAGCTCACGCCGGAACTCCTCGCTGATAGGATCAAGGTCATCATCTACCCACCGGTTGGAAGGATTGCCGAATTTGATGCTTTCCTGGAACCACCTCCGAAATTTCGACCTATCTTTACCAGCCCTCCCAAACAGATTGTACTTCTCATCGTAAAGGCCCCTGGCTTCCCGTTCCGCGCGGAATAACTCAAAGGCCACGGCGCGGTATTCCGTAACAGCGTCTCTGAGTTTTCCCTTGAGGCCGTGAATCTTGGCCTCGGCACGCTCGATTTTGCCTTCGTTATCCTCAATGGCCTTCATTACGGCGACTTGCTCGGCGTCTTCTTTTTTGATTTGCTCCTCAAGCGACTTTACCGCCTTCTCCTCAACTTCATAGGGTTGGCCGATTCCCTTCTTTATGAAGATAACCTCTTTAATTTTGTTGATGGTTTCTTTTAAATCCATGACTAACCTCCCTTTCCTGTTTTTACCTTGATAAAATATCCATTATCGTATAGCCTAGTTCATCGGCTATATCTTCATCAAAGGCGTATTTCTTTAAAATACCCGCCTTGAAGGCAATCACATGGCCGACCTCGTGGGCAAGAACTTCGACCATGTCCTTTATATTGCGCCTTTGAATATAAATTTTACTTAGCAGGGGACAATAAGAACCCCAGGCACGTCGACGAACTGTAAGGTATTTTGCTTCGGAGATCTTTACCCCTCTGCTCTCACAAAAATTAATGAGGTTGTTCCAAATAACCCTCCAGCTTGCCGACCGCTGATATCGGCTTTTCAATGCAAGTAATTCCATAAAGATTTTTTTAAGCTCTTCCTTCTCGACTCTCATCATTTTTAGTCTCCTTTATTTCAAAAGAGGGAGTTACGCTTTACCGCAACCCCCTCTCGTTGCCCCTCAATTTATGTTAGCCCTGGCAGGGCGGGGAGGGGCCCGTCTCTTCGGAAGCGATCCTAGCCAGGGCAGGCTTAGCCTAATAAATCTTTATCTTTAAATGAACAGTAGCTATACCCCCCGATTATGATATGATCAAGCAGTTCCAAATCTAATATTTCTGAGCCTTTCTTTATTTTATCTGTGAGCCTTTTATCGTTTTCAGAAGGTTTACAGTTCCCGCCTGGATGATTGTGAACAAGAATAAATTTGGAAGCGCCTACCATAAGAAGCCTTTTAAACAAAATTCTAGTAGGGTAGACTTACTCCCTTACTTAATTGCCCTTAATTTTGGCCTCTCTCTCATCAAAGGCCTTCTCAAGGGCTTCGACTTGTGTTGTTAAATTTTCAGCTACTATTTTAAGCTGATCAATCCTAGCCTGAGCCTCGGTGAACTCTTTATGTATCATTTTTATTAGTAAAGACGCTTGCTCAGGATTTAGGTGTTTTTTTATTTGCTTAGCCAGGTTTTCCATACTCCCTCCTTGACTTTCATTCTCTATTCTGTTAGTTTATCTTTTAGATCGATTTTACTCGATCCGCCCTGTGAACCTTCCCTTGGCTGCAATCCCTGGGAAAGTTCTTTTAATTAGAATGCCGTGTTTTTTGATCACCTCCTTTCTGCTTGCGATTCAATATCGCCTTAAGACCTTCAATAACCTTCGAGGCCTCCTTAGTGGTACAGATCCGCTCTTTTTTGATTACTCTCCTGTTAAAACCCGTGAGCTGCTTTGGATTATCCCATCCCAACTGATCCACAAGATACTCGATCAATCGGATCTGTTCACCGGTAACCAATTCAACCACATTTACAGGAAGCTTCCTCCTGGGTTTCCGTTTTTTTCGTATGCGTGCACCATCATCAACCAGGCCGTCAATAATTCCCACAGCTTCAGGAACAGTGAGCTTCTTGAGTGAGTCTTTGCCGGTCACATCAAAGACCATTTCATGGAGTAACTCACTCCCCATTCCCAATTGCCGAGCCAGGGTCCAGATCATCTTAAGCTGTCTTTCGGTGATCTTTCTTTCGGACCATTCAATGTTTTCCCTCATCTTGCCTCCGAGCCATATTGGTTAAGAGTCTGTTAAGGGTCCGCAATAAGGCTTCAAACGCTGTTGTCAGCTTTTGTATTTCCTGTATCTGATATTCAGTCATATGAGTATCTTTCACGATTCGATATATCGTGGCACGGTGTAGGCCGGTAATCTCTGCTAAAATATCCCACCGTACACCTTTCGCCTTTAACTCCCGAATCCTTCTGTTTCGATTTCCTTTAAATGGATTGCCCTTCTGGATTTCCTTTCTTACTTTCCAGTTAAGTTGGCTAAAAACCTCTTGCGCTTGAGGAGAGAGCCTTCTATTCCTTTTTTCCATGATTGATAATCCGATCTATTTTTTAATATTAAATTCGATAACTTACACTTATTTCCAAATATGCATTAATCGCTTAACGTCCTTGAGTAACTCCACCGTTAGAGGAAGCTGGTTCTTTTCTGAGATTTCACTCGCCTGTTTCAAGAGAGCGGTGACGACTCTCAATCTGCCGGGTTTTTGAGCAATTTCGAGAAGGTAGCTGATGCACCCTTTTGGTAATTTAGGGTGAATCGAATCGGAAATAATTTTTATGTCATCTCTAGTGATGGTGTTTAAATTGCGGGCGACCATAATTCTACTGATGATCTGATCCCATATATAACTATTTCTGCCTTTCATTTGAATGTAAAACTTTGGTTGGGCCAGAAACATAATGCCAATGCCGGTTGCGTCCCAAATAGCGCGCACAATTTCCATTCCATCCCAGGACAGAAAATGACTCTCATCAAAAATCAGAAACTGGGAGCTTTCTTTCAGGCTTGCGATGATACCCCTTAAAATGTCGTCACTGCACCCTTCTCCGCTGCTTCGGATATTCGTTTGAATTAATCTGACAACTCTTGTTATGCTTCGTTTACACGGGTCGGCTGTGATTAGGGTTGTATTAGGATGCTTTCGCACAATTTCACGGGCAAAAAAGGTTTTTCCAGTGCCTGACTCGCCTATCCCTGCGACCATTATTTTCTCTGAATAGGAGAATTCGTAGAGCGAGTTAAGCGTTTTAAAGGATGTCGTCTCACAGATCCTGGTACCTACTGTTGCCTTCTTTCTCAAAAAAGCTTCGAGCTTGCGCTCAAATGCGGGCAAATCCCCCTCGAATCTATAGTTAATATATTGCGAAAGACTCGTCCGGTTTATACGGGCCCCCCTCACGAGATCCCTTAAAGAGGCCCCTGTTCGATCCATATATTGAACGAGTTCGCTATGAATTTCCTTGTTGTAAGGTTTTGGCTGATTCGGCCAGCCGGTACCGTCTGGGACTGGTTTGAGTGCGGTTCGCGTTGTCATTTTTCCCTCCATTAATCCTCGTAGAAGTCGTCACCATTAGGCTCATTGAAAATGGTCAAGCCCTTGTGAAACAGGTCAAGTTTGGACCTTTTCGGCTCAGGTTTTGGCGGTGGTATAAGATCCTCCAGCGTTAATTTTCGGCCAACGGCGGCCTTTTTTTCAACCTCCTCAGCTTCCTCGTCTGCCTGGTTAATGCCGTTCATGGTCTCCCTCGCGAGTCTCTCCCGATCATGTAAACTCGTTACTTTAGACTGCGCCGGACGGATATCGCGGCCTCGCATTATTTCCTGATCTTCAAGCTCAGCCGCGTACCTCAGTGGGTCCTCAATCGCGGTCTCGTGCTCCAGCACTGACTTTCGCCATTTCGAAATTTTGCGGCGGATGCGGCGGGTACTTTTGACGGCTTCGAGCGTCTTAGGTCCTCGATAATGGTCAGGCACTTCGAGAGTCGCAAAACAGAAAATTCGGTTTTTATAAATTATCGCGGCGCGCTGGATATTCTGAGGATCTCGCCGCACCTCGACTAACTCACCCGCAAGCCTCCACAGCTCATCATGGCGATAAACCAGGCCATCAACGGTAACTGTCGAATCTCTGACAGTTACATGATTTTCAATTAACTCAAGAAATGCCAGCAATTTTTCAGAGGGTTTATTTTTTGGCTCGAAGCCCACAAAAAAGGAATTAGGAGTTCGCTTTGTTTCACTATGAATCCTCTGGTTGTATTCAGTGATGATTTTATCAACGGCCTGGGACATTTCCTTTAGGGAGGGGAGTTTTGCGGACTTTAATAGCTTTTCATGATCTTTTGGCCGTTTTGTTACGTAAGGCCCGCGGTAACCAGGGAAGATATGTCGTAGCTTGTTGAATAGGCGCAAGGAGGGTTCAACTCCCTTCTCGCGAGCGTTATAGGGAGCGGCCCAAAATATTTCGGTGCCAAGTTCAGCGAAAATTCCGGGAATGATGGTTGATTTGATATCTTCAAATAGGCGAATAACCTTATCCGTCTTAATTTTACCACCGGCGTTTGCTTTCGCTTTGTATTGCTTTCCCCTATCCAGATAGACGACTTTAGGAGGGCCATATTTTCTGACTGCGTAAACGAAAGCCTGTGCTACCGCCCAGGCATCCGGGATCGCCGTCAAGATCCACCCGACATATGCCCGGCTTTTCATATCCATAAAGACAGTTACCCACGCGAAAATGATCCGGCCTCTAAAGACACAAGGGACATCGAGTTGCTTTTGATCTCCGATCCAAATTTCATTAATTGCGATCCTATCCCAATCCCGGCGGATGTATGGCGAATATTTTCGATTCCATTCCTCCCGATCACGGAAGAGCATCCTCTGAGCTGGTGTCCACGTCTTGTTGATGTGCCGAACCAGGGTAGTATAGGGAATGGCAATTTCTTCCTTGTTTAAAACTTCCCATATTTCGCGGATAGACGGACCTGACTCAACAAGATATAGCTCTTTTATCCTGGCAGCGATTTCGTTGGTTATGGTCTTCTGACGCTGCCCTCCATTCCAGTTGGGAATCAACGCATCACGACCCTCTTGTTTGAATTTTATAATACATCGGCGTACTGTATCAGGGCTGACTCCAAACTGATCCGCCACATTTTTAATTACAATACCCTTTGATCCATAGGGTACGTCCTGTAGGGCCTGGGCAACATCCTTCTGGATCGCCTCGCGATTTGAAAATCTTCTTTTCTGTTTCTCGGTCAAATCTAAAAATATCCGCTTCTCAGCATTGTCCGGGGCCTTCTTCTCCATAGCTGGGGTTGTGTTTAACTCCGATAAAAAGGCATCCTGAGCTTCTCTCGACAGTTGGCTATAATGAATCCGATTTTCAAAAAGGCCTTTCCTGCGCCCCTTCCCCTTCACTTTCTTAACCTTGATTTCACCGCATTTGATTTTCCTTTTAATTGTAGCTATTCCTGATTCTTCATATCCGGCAGCATCACTGACCGAAAGAAAGTACTTCTCATTTTTTCTGATCTCTTGATCTACCTTTTCTGTCTCCATTGCAGTTATTTTACCTAACGTTTTTGTCATAGACACATCGAGTCAAAAATGTTAATTTTCACCTGAAGCATCGGGCTGATTCCAGTCATCCCAGATATCTTCTGGTTTACGGCCCAAGACAAAGGCTATGATCTTTTGAGCGCGAATTGATTTTATTTTACCAGACATCAGGTAACTCACATATACACGAGAGAAACCAGTGATTTTTGCTAAATTCGAAATAGACAAATCTAACTCTACAAGAAATTTCCGAACTTTTTTGTTATGAGACATAGTTTTCTTTTAAAATAATAATAATTCTTTATAAGTGTAAAATACACTAATCTTTTTAGAATGTCAAATGCTTTTTTCTCTTATAAAAAGGGTAGATTTTGCTCGGCCCAAATAAACAAATAATTGCCTTGAGGCATAAATTAAAGTTAAGTCAAGAAGATTTCGCTAAGGAAATTGGTTATTCACAGTCTTACGTTAAAGATATAGAGATAAACAGGGTCAAACCATCTCGGCAATTTTTAGAGGCTATAAATTCCAGGTTCGGAATATCTGTTGATAAGATATTGGTCGGCCTAGGGAATAAAGTAGAGAACACGAGGTCTTATATTCATGGGCATGGCTTTATTTATTTGTTTGATTTTGTGGAAGAAAATCTGAAAACAGCATTAGAAGAGGTTGTTCAAGCATTTCAAAATAATCCATTGCCCTTGGTAGTGGCCGATGCAAAAAATAAAACTATGAATCAGATCTTATCGATCTTAAAAGATGAGAAAGAGAGGGTGAGAAAGCTATGGGATGAATCCGGATTTACCCGCAAATACAATGTGAGAGGATATATCTTATTTATATTAAAGAATATTTCCCTGTCCAAGGTCAATAAAAAGGCTTACTTTTTATTAGATTTTTACCATAAGACAGGAAAATCCGGCGACATCATTATTATAGACAGAGCGAGTTTTTTGGAAGCGAACTATAATATCCTGGCTAAATATATGTATCCTATCTATATCGGAAACTACACTGAGGATTTCATTCTACTAGATCGTGGCTTGATCCGATCAATATAACTACTTTAATAAATCGCCTATTTTAAAAAATCTGATCATTTCAAATTTGTCCCCCATATATCTTTTTAATTTGATGTCATAAATTATGAATTTAACCAACTTGAAGTCACAGATTGTGACTTCAAGACTGCTTCGTCAATATTTTTTTGAGTTTTTTGAGGTCACAGATTGCGACCTTAAAATAGGCTTTAAGAACCATGTGGCATCCCTCGCGGGTATAGGCTAAGATTGGTTTTCTTCGCCCTCCCCAACTTGATGTTCCAGATTGGAACTTCAAGTTTAAATGGGATTCTTCCTTTTTTGTGAGTTGAAACCGAAAGTCATCGGGAAACCGCTCCGGATTCCGGTTGACCGCTTGATTTAATTTTCTTGTAGTGATTTCATAGACTTGCGCCACATCTTTATCAATCATAAAAGGTGGCCGGGCAGGTAAAAACATGATTTTGGACTGTATTTTTTGGACTGCGTTTTCTCCCGAGATCCGTGACCTTGGAATTTTTTGAGGTCACAGATTGTGACCTCAAAAAGTGATCCTCTGTTGATCCTCTGTTTTTTCTTTTTCACTACCGATTTTTCTATTAATTACAGTTAGTTAAATAAATGATCCTCTGTTTTTTTCTTTTTCCCGAAAAATGATCCTCTGTTCTGGGAAAAAAATCATTAGGTTTGCAAAAACTGACCCCCTGTTAATTTCCTTTTAAATGATAAAAATCTAATGAATTCAAACCATTAAACACTATTTGACAATTTTTTGACAGAGTATCAATAAAGTAGGAATCTTGTAGGAAAATTGTTAATTTTAGTTAAGTTTTTGCAAACCTCAAAAATTAAAAACAAATCTAATTTTTATAATAAATCCCGTTACTTCCCGATTAATCCCCCCATATCCCGCATAATATAGTTATTACAAACCTCGTGGTCTATAATAGAAATTATGGTGAAAGGATGTTGTTGTACAGGATTATATAAAGACACTCAGGCTTAATGAACTGTTGCACGAATATAAAGATGGCTTCCCAACATGTCCTATCTGTAAAAGTGAGGTTGTTGCTAGCGAGGGCCGCGATGATCCCTATTACTGGCGATGTGTAGTCGACGGGTGCTATAGTAGAAGTATTGACCAACCACCGATTGAAGGCGGAATCATTACATGTAGCAACTGCGGTGGTAAGGTTGAATATGGGGAATGGGGAGGCAAACCTCATTGGCGTTGCGTAGAGAACAGGATGCATCGTCAAAAAATTGCAAAAACGCATTTAATGCTTCCTGAAATGAGGAAAATTATTCCAAAGAGAGCACTTAAGAAATTAGAAAGAGCTTTTGGAATAGAGAAACAAAGCGCCCCCAACGGTAAAGCTATACAAACAAGCTTATTCGATTAGACACAAACGATATATTTAATCTAATAAAAACTGTTGTACTGGCAAGATATGTGAAATTCTGGATAAGATACCACTGTGGATTGAAAAACCACTGATCTGAGATAAAAAACATTTGTCTATCTCAAATCCTTAACACTTGTATTGTTACCTTAACATAATCCTACTTACTGGAAAGATGATAAATTTTTATGGATGAAAAAGAGAAATCAAACAAACATTCTCGAAAAAAATATCTCGAAGAACTAACAGAATCGGTATCAGATCCATTTCACATAAGAATAATAAATGCTTACTCAGGAAAGAATCCTGTTGAGTCCATGGAATCCGAGTTAAGGAAGATTCTGATCGAGGTGTTGAAAAGTGAGAGTTAAAAATCTTACCGTCAAAGGTTTTAGAGGCTTTAACGAAAAACGAAGTATCGACTTTCATCCTGATCTCACCTTGATTTACGCGCCTAACAGCTACGGCAAGACTAGTATTTCAGAATCGTTTGAGTGGCTATTGTATGGATGCACATCAAAAGTGGAGAGAGCCCATTATATAGAAGAATACAAAGGATCATACCGGAATCGTCACTTACCGGAAGGACAGACACCTCACGTAAAAGCTTCGTTCATTGACAGGACAGGAAATGACATAGTATTTTCTGGGGAGCTGTTGGCTGACGAGTGCATCAAGAAATTCTGCAATGCTCAAGAGGTTACTCAATGGCCGATAACAACGGATATCACTAAGGCTCATAAGCCATTCATCCTTCAGCACGCACTCAAATACCTTCTCCTTGTCAGGCCGGACGAAAGATTCCAGGGATTTGCTCATCTGCTTGAATTGGACGAGCTAGACCTGTTACAGAGAAACGTTGTTTCCCTCTGTACCAAACCAGATGCATGCATTCCCACAGAAGTCAGCCAGCTAGATAGCGAAGTCTCAGCCTTGGAAGCCCGCCTAGCAAGCCAACCATCACTTAAGTCAATACAAAAGCATTTCACGAAAGGAGCCAAAGGCTTAGAAAAGGCTTATACAGAGATAGCTGCGGAATCTCACCGCAGAGTACCTCCGGGCACAGATGAGGAATCTGTCCTGCCGCAGCTATTAAGAATACGAGACGACGCTGTAGCCAAGATATTCAAAGGCAATATAAAACTCCCTGACTACACTCAAGAAGAGAAACGGAGGAACGGAAAAGATGAGGCCTACTTCCTCAATAGTGTAGCTGACCCTTTCGTCACGAAGTACACAGGGCTCATTGCGCTGGCTTCTGTTCAAAATATTATAGAGCGCGCGGATTTCTACACTTTAGGAATTAAAATATTTGCTAATGATCCGGTAACTTGCCCATTCTGCGGTAGAGAGATTGATGAGAGTCTTTCTAAACACATACATGAAAATCATAAGAAGTTGCTTGATAAGAAAAATGAAAGTAAGGACTTGCAGATACAAAAGGCTGAAATCGAAGCACTATTAGGAAGCTTGAAGACAAAATTCGACAATTATCACACCCGGCATGCTGAAAAAACAGAGCAACTTATAGCGCTTGAGCCAAAACTATATAAGCTTAAAACGATTTTTGCAGACAAATATGAAACGCATTTCAACGCTGTCAAATCAGCGATTTCAAAAGTCATTACAATGAAAAAAAGCCTGGATAACGCCAAGGAGAGAGTGAATAACTCCTTGGATGATATACATCAATCAATCAAGAATAATGACGAAAAGGCAAAGCTGATTACTTCTTTGACAGATGCCCTGACAAAATACATTTCTGAAGCTCGCTCCTACGCACAGTCTGTATTAGAAAAAACTCCCAGTATGACCGAAGCCGATTCAGTCCTTCAGCATGAGTTGAACCAACTAGCTGGGACAGAAGATATTAGCGTTCTAATTGACCTCAAAGAGCAACGAAACGACATAGAGAAGAACTTCAAAATCAAAGGAATACTGGCTGGTCTAAAGGATTTACGAAAAACAGTGGACCAATATGCGGCTACCAAGGTGCTCGAAGCTATCTCCACAGATTTGACCAAGGAAGTCATGACCTGGTATGGCCAGATAAGGACTGAAGGCGACCCAGATGTACACTTCGACGGATTTGATATGGAGCGGACAAGAGAGGGAAAGCTAAAAGCAAGAAGGGTCAAAATCAAAGCCAAGTCATATGGTAAAGAACTTGTAAGTGCCGTGTCATCGCTGAGTGAATCTAAACTCAACGCATTAGGCCTGTGTGTGAGTATCGCTACGAATCTCAAAGGAGAATCCCCGTTTGGCTTTCTGATTATAGATGACTCTATACAGTCTTGGGATGCAGAACATGAAACACAATTCATCCAAGTAATCCGTAAACTGGTAGAACATGGAAAGCAGGTAATCCTTTTATCACATAACAAAAAATGGATTAATATGGTGCGTAGCGGCTGCCGCTCTATCAACGGAAGGTATTATGAAATCACGATGTATACTCAAGCCGGGCCTCACATAAAAGAAATCCTTTGGGAGACATGGAAGGAGAGGCTGAAAGAAGTGGATGGGATTATCAAAGACCCTACTGCCACTAGTGTCAAGCTTCAACATGCTGAGGAAGAAGTAAGAATCGTGATTGCCCAACTCGCATCAGAGATTTACTTAAAGAAGAAAAACATTTTGAAAAGCCCGCATGACCTGAATTCTGAAAAAATCCGAAAGATACTTTTAGAATGCGGGGTCGAAACTAAGTTAGTGGATAGAATAACACAAACTTTTGAGACTACTGATCCAGCGCATCATGCTCCTGTGGATTATGAAACACAAAGACCAAGACTCCAAACATACCATGCATGGGCTCACGAACTTGGAAAACTGGTAGAGTGATTACACTATCTCACCTTAATATATCTGCTATGTTTGTGAAATCAGAGTTATTCTCCTGAGGTTGTGATATTCAAATCCTATCACACAAAAAGGAAGACCTGTGATACGAAGAATCTATCAGGGATTAAAAGGCGGAGTAAATATGCATATCGTGGCAAGAGATTAAAGGTCCGGGACTTTTTTATAAAGTGATCCTTAAAACAGACCTCGCAGATTGAAGGTAAAGCTATGATTACAGTTACAAAGATTTATTTTTATGATATTGAAGGATATGGCACGTAGTTTACACTTCTATAGACCCGTCATTGACAACAATAAAGGGTTGAAGGGCTCATTGAAAGGTTCAAGTCTTTTTTTTGAGAGTGCCGGAGAAAAACGGCAATAAGCAGAAACTCAAAGTGTTCTATGGTTAAGAAGGAGCCATCCACAACCATACCTTCACTCACCACCCATGAATTATTGAAACACCAGAAAGGATATCGCCATCATAGCCCTATGGCGTATCAATTATTGCAATTACCAGTTACAGGGTAGGCGCCTGATAGAACAGCCCATTTCATTGATAGTCTATGAATTCGACATGACTTTAAACGTGGATTTCAAGGCGATAGCGTAAGATTCAGGATAGCAGAACAGACTATTGTCACTGCTCTATTGTCTGCTCAGTGGCAGCAGTGAGGTCTCCCGTCAAAAAGCTTCTCGTTGGCTTTTGCTACCCGCTCCAGATACCGTCCCCACCAGGTTTTAGGGGCTTTACTTTTATCAGGCCTGGCCTTTAGATACCTCTCGGGATTATCCTCAAATTCCCTGCGGCAGGCCTCGGCGCAGAAATAGTATTCCTGTCCTCGATAGGTAGCCATAATCTCTGTTCTATTTGGATCCACTTTCATGCCACAGACCGGATCAATACTACGCTCTGTCATGGGTTTTGTTGTGGGTGCTACTTGTTCCATAATTACACCTCTTTTTTTCAATCACGTCGATACCTTGCATTTTAAAACTTTCAGCTTAGTAGCATGGGGATGAACTACTGCTCATCCCCATACCTCATTTATTAGTCCCAGCAGCTTCGTCGGCCATACCCCATTCGTGGACCATATCCTCTCATATGGTGACCATAATATCCCTTGCCATAGCCACCACGAAAGCGGGTCTCAGGCAAGATCTTTCGAGCTTCAAGCTCATAGGCGAGCCGTTTCTCATCCATCTCGGCCCTGAGACCACTGAGCTCTCTCTGCATTGCCGTGAGTTTCTGAGAATCGGGATTGGTACTATTGAGATACCTCTGTAACTCTTCCGACTTTGACCGGATATCATTTCTGAGACGATAAGTCTCGGTGAAGAATTTGTTCTCAAGTTCTGTAAGCTGTTTTTGCTCTTCTTTGCTGAGCTCATTATAGCCTCTGCCATACTCCCAGCAGGAGCCTCTATCACTTCCCCAATACCCTCTCATGTGATGGCCTCCATTCCATCCTGGCCCATCTGCCAGAAGCGGCACAGCGAGAAAGGCAACCAAAAGGAAACTTCCGAGTGCTATCAATATTTTTCTCATTGTTCTTCCTCCATTTTTTATGATACATAGGTTATTAATACCACAACGTGGTATTAATAACCTAATACCTTTTCTCCCTCTGTCAAGTACCCTTTTCAAAAAGAACGAACCACCCCTTTACATTCATCCCTGTGTGGTGTACGTACCAAAGCAGAGAGGAGGTATTCAGTGGATAGAGGGGAGTTCTCCCATATCAGACACAGACTGGGAAAAACACAGCGTCAGATGGCCCAGCTGCTCGGCACATCCCTCAAGGCTGTACAGAGCTTTGAGCAGGGCTGGAGAAAGATTCCTGTCCATATCGAACGGCAGATGCTGTTTCTTCTGGCACAGAAAACCACCGGAAAAAGTGCGCATAAGCACTGCTGGGATAGTGAACACTGCCCGATAGAAATCAGGAAAAGGTGTCCAGCGTGGGAGTTTCAATGTGGGCACCTCTGCTGGTTCATCAACGGGACGATATGTCATGGAGAGGTGAAAGGCAGCTGGCAGGAGAAAATGGAGCAGTGCAGGAAATGTAAGGTGTTCAGATCACTGGTATCTTCTGGAGCCACTGGAGATCATTCACATTAATCGATAGTATGCAGTGGCGCTTCGCTCTGCCCTCTAGGAAATCTATGGTAATGATCTGAAAAGAATCGCTCACTCAGTTATTTTGCTTTTGCGTCTCAGATTACACCATAACCTTCTCAACAGCACGCTTCAGTTTTGCCGCTACCTCTCCGGCGATAGTCCTCAATTCCTGGTTTTGGATTACTTGAAGGGCGGAAATAGGATTAATGGCCGCAATGTAGGCCTTTCCATCGTCCGTTTCATAGACGATGACATTACAGGGCAAAAGGAGCCCCACGTCCAGATCGGCATTGAGGGATCGGTAGGCAAATGGGGGGTTGCAGGCCCCTACTATGACATAGTTCCTGAATTCCTTATCCAGCTTCTTTTTGAGGGTCTCTTTCACATCGATCTCGGTGAGAACCCCAAATCCTTCTTCTTTGAGGGCATTTTTAACGCGTACAATCGCGTCCTCATATGAGGTATCTAGAACTGTGTGAAAGGCATATTTCTTTACTTCTTCCATGATCGTTTCCTCATTTGCTAAAGGTTATCTTTTTTAACAGTCTTGATAGATGAAGGCTCCTTGGCTCATCACAATTCAATATATTAATATAATTCTCTTATCAGGATTTGGCAAGGCTATGATCTCCATGATATAGCAAAAACTCCGTAGGCTAAAAAATCAGAGCTATGGCAGTGACTACGCCAATCCTGACATTAGATTTCTTCATTTACCTTTGCGCCCTTTGAACTCTATCGCCATAGTCACAAAGACTGAGCTGTCTTTTTTCGAGTTACTTTTTTGCCACCACTTTTCAATGTACCCTCCACAAGTAGCCAAATAATTAGTTGACAGCTCAGTTCCACAGCAATAATATAAGTATATTAGTGACTACTTATTCTCATTACACCATGTAGAGACAGTTCCGTAAGTATATAAGATGTATTATACCGACTTGATAAGAAGGAGTACACAAATGACACAATCACTTGTTGCCTCAGTTGCCTTCGCCCTATTCATTCTCTGCCCTAGAATGGCTGGTATGGCAAATGTTATAGCCAATGCTACTAAGGTGAATCTAGTACTTGTATCCGTAATGGGAACGCTAATATCGTTGCCCCTTATTGTGGCTATGGTATTTATTTTTCGGCAGTATGGCTTGTGGGCTGCCCTTGCTTTTGCTGTATTCACCGACGTGCTGGCAGCTCTTGTAATGGGAGCCATAAGCTGGAAGTCCAGCTTCGAGACTTTTGTCATAGCACTTTTCGTGATAGCCGGTGTCAGAGTGGCAAGCTTAATCAGTGCCAACATATTCTAAATGTATGGTGATGGCAACATTTCACAACGAACTACCGTGATGGATTACGAAAGCATTGATGATCAGGCAGCACTATTCGGTGTTCTCGCCGACCCAACCCGACTGAAGTTGTTGAGACTCCTTGCCCAGCAACAGGAGCCGGACGCTCTCTGCGTGAATGCGCTAGCCTGCCGACTGGGAGTAACGCAGTCAGCAGTCTCTCAGCACCTTAGAGTACTCAAGTCTGCGGGTCTGGTTAAGGGCGAAAGGCGTGGCTATCGTATCCACTATTTTATCAATCAGGAAACATTAATGCAGGCTCAACAGCAAATATCCAGTGCCCTTCGCCTCGAAGAGCGAACAAGTGATAGGAATAGCCAGGAAAAATGAAATAATGAAGTCACATAACCAACCAGCTGTGGAAGTATCAAACCTCACCAAGCGCTACGGCGAAGTTCTTGCCGTGGACAATATCAGTTTTGATGTAAGTAAAGGTGAGCTATTTGGCTTTCTCGGTCCCAACGGTGCCGGCAAGACTACCACCATAAACATGCT
>Ga0180438_10004491_pt1 | contig 20065 bp, 4 predicted proteins | sample SS_ome_12_FD_132455 | JGI IMG/M metagenome (GOLD analysis project Ga0180438, IMG submission 132455) | Hypersaline lake sediment archaeal communities from the Salton Sea, California, USA - SS_3_D_2 metaG | ecosystem: Environmental > Aquatic > Non-marine Saline and Alkaline > Hypersaline >... | reverse complement strand
TTCGTTTTCATACAATTTATATTTGTCCGTATCCACCGATTTGGTCCACTCCTCAAATGTTAGCCGTGGGTTTTCGATGATGGTTTCCAGGAGAGTTTTAAGATTATCCAACAACCCTTTCATAGCAGGAGTCGTTAAAGAACGGAGATGATACTGGAAGGCAAAATAATACTCATAACCGGGAAAAATATCGAACCTCAGGGGATGCTTCATTTTAGCATACACCGTTTCCGCTTACAAGGGAATATTCCCATGCTTCTTGGGTGGATTACTCTGGCGTTTGTTCTTCAACATGTCAAGCGACTGGATAATATGCTTACGCGTATCTTCCGGGAAAATAATACCGTCGATATATCCCAGCTCCGCAGCCCTGTACGCGTTTGAATGAGCTTTCCTGTATTTTTCAACCAATTCCTGCTGTTTTTTCTCCGGGTCTTTGGCGTTGGCGATCTCCTTGCGGAAAATGATATTTGCCGCACCTTTAGCTCCCATTATGGCAATTTCAGCCAACGGATAAGCCAGGTTGATATCACCGCGGATATGCTTGGATGACATCACCACATAAGCACCGCCATAAGCTTTTCTAGTAATTATGGTAACCCTGGGAACCGTGGCTTCACAAAAAGCATATAACAGTTTGGCACCCTCACTGATGATACCACCGTGCTCCTGGTCAACACCCGGAAGGAAACCCGGGGAATCATGAAATACCACCAGGGGAATATTAAAGGCATCGCAAAACCGCACAAAACGGGCCCCTTTTTTGGACGCAGCAATATCCAGGCATCCAGCCGAACGATTGGGCTGATTAGCAACAATACCTACAGCCCTTCCCCCCATCCGGGCAAATCCTACTACAATATTGAGAGCATAATCCTTGTGAATTTCAAAAAAGTAGCGGTCATCCACTACCAAATGGATAAGCGGTTTGATATCATACGGTTTATTGGGATCCACCGGGATCATTGATTTTAATGCTCCTTCTTTCCGGTCAACCGGGTCACTGGTAGGATAATAAGGTGGGTCCTCCCTATTATTGGAGGGGAGAAAACTTAATAATTCCCGCACCAACTGGATTCCCTCTTTGTCATTCTTTGCCAATAAATGACACACACCGCTTTTGGCCGCATGGGCCCTGGGCCCGCCCAATTCTTCCATTGTCACATTCTCGTGCGTCACTTCACGAATCACATCCGGTCCGGTTATAAACATATAAGACGTGTCTTCAATCATCATAATGAAATCCGTAATGGCAGGAGAATAGGAAGCACCGCCGGCACAAGGTCCCATAATAACGGAAATCTGAGGAATTACACCGGAAGCCATGGTATTTCGTAAGAAGATATCGGCATAGCCGGCGGAACTGACAATCCCTTCCTGGAGCCTGGCACCGCCGGAATCTTTCAGACCGATCAACGGTGCACCGTTTTCAATGGCCAGGTCCATGATTTTGCAAATCTTTTCCGCATGGGCACCACCCAAAGAGCCGCCCAGGAAAGTAAAATCCTGGGCAAATATAAAAACCGGACGGTTTTCAATTTTACCATACCCGGTAACCACACCATCGCAGGGATACCGTTTGGATTGGATTCCAAATTCTACGCAGCGATGTTTTTTAAATTTATCCAACTCGACAAAGGTATCGGGGTCAAGGATTAATTGAAGCCGTTCCCTGGCCGTAAGTTTTCCTGCAGCGTGCTGGTGTTCGATGCGTTCCTGCCCACCGCCTATCTCTGCCTGCTTTTCCGTTTCAAGCAAGCGCTGCCGTGCTGTTTCGTGGGTTTCTTGCCTGTTTCGACGGTTTTCTTTATACATCCTAACTCTCCTTTATTTTCCTTTATAAAACGCTTTGTACAAATTTTTCTTCCTCCACGGCTCCCCCGGGTCCGGGGTCTTTGACGGCCTTTGCATTCGCTTCAATATCAATCTGTGCTAGTGGAATATCCGGGGTCGCTGCGATGCATTCCAGGATATCCAGGAAACGCTGTTTCAGGCTCGTAATGGTTTCCGGTTTGAAAAGCTCGGTGGAACATTGGATCAGTCCGCTTATACGGTCGCCGATTTCTGTGGCCTGGAGCAAGACATCATAGAGGTGTTTCATCCTCCTGTACCCATAAGAAGATACACGTAAACCGCCAGCTCCTGTCTCCGGGGCAGTTTGATTATTGTAGACAAAAATAGTGTTATAAAACGGACTGCGGTCATAGACCGGGGTGTCCAGGCTGTCTGTTTCCGTTCCCTGGTAAAATCGTTCTTCCAACTGCTCACAGGGGTATTCCTGGTGCTTAAAGGCCCCCAAAGCCACTTCTTTGATCTGGTCTAGGAATTCCTTGAAGGTCTGATGGGGTTGGGGACGGCCGCGAAACGGTACTTCACTGGAAAACTTTCCTACCATTAGCTCTAAGTCGGTATGGGGCCGGTTGGCAATGCGATTTCCCACGATAATATCTTCCTGGCCGGAGTACTTGTGAAGCAGCACCATATAGGCGGCCATCCATACCATAAACATGGTGGCACCGGTTTCCCGGACCAGGTCTCTTAATCGCTGCAGCAGGTCTTCATCGATACCGAACCAAACGGGAAAGCTGTCAAAGCTAGGGGCAGCAGGCCTGGGAAAATCAGTGGGCAACTTCACCGGCTGCGGCGGGTCTTTTAATTGCCGGAGCCAGTACTCTTCTGCTGCTTTCATATCACCGGAATGGAACCGGTCATGCTGCCACTGGGCATAATCCTTATATTGAAGAGACAGGGGAGGAAGTTCTTTACCCATTAAAAGTGTAATGAACTCGCTGTTAAATACCCCGGCAGAGGTGCCGTCTATAATAAGTTGATGCGTATCCATCAGTAATATACTTCTCTTTTCATCAATCTTAATAAAGTTGGCCCGGAAAAGGGGTGCTTGCTCCAGGTCAAAAGGAATGATCCGGCTACGTATCGTATTTTGAATGTCCTCTTCGGCAGGCAGCGACTCACAGGTGTTAACCCGGAAATCCACTTCGGATTCGGGATGAATTTTTTGTATGGGTTGACCATCCTCCAGGTGAAATGAGGTCCTATATATCTCATGACGCTTGATCATCATTTTGAAAAGGGTTTCCAATGTCTTCCTGTCCAAGGGACCTTCCAGTGCAAGGGGAGCGGGGACATTAAAATAGGTGTTTCCAGGGTTTTTTCGCTGGCGGAAGAACATAGTCTTTTGCCCCGGGGCAATGGGATAATACGCTTTTTGTCCGGCAAAAGGGATAACCGCCTGGGCTTGTTTCTCTGTTTCTTCCGGCTCGTGTTCTTTTCCTGTAATCTGGTGTGCCAATTCCTGGATGGTGGGACTGCTGAAAAATACAGCAATAGGAATTTTGACACTCAACTCCCTTTGAATTTTTGAACTCACAGTCATGGCTTTGAGAGAGTCACCGCCCAGTTCAAAGAAGTCATCCCGGACACCGACGGTTTCAAAACCGAAAAGCTCTTGCCAGATGTGGGCAATGGTTTCTTCGGTCTCATTACGCGGCTCTACATAGTCGGATTTTAATTGGGGCCGTTTTAACAAAACCTTACTTGTTTTAGCTTCCACTGCCAGTTTTTCCTGGAAACGCAGCGACGTTTCCGAGGTATTCAGATGCGCCAACAGGGCGGACAGCTCCAATGTACTCACCAATACCTGGGGGGCATGGGTGGTCATGATACGATTAAAGGCATCCAACCCTTCCTGGTTGGTCATGGAATTTTGAACTTGTTTTTCAATATCCACTTCCATGTCTTTACTGAGGTTTTTGAGGGAATCCAGCAGGGCTTCGGTTTCCGCCCAGCCGCACCAGTTGATGGACACATTATAGGTGGACCCGGGGGTGCGGGTCCTGCGGTAGTAGGCAAAGGCATCCTGGAAGGCACTGGCCGCTGTATAGGCCACCTGGCCTACCGGTCCGAATATTCCGGCCATTGAAGAGCAAATAACAAAGAAATCCAGGGGTTCCTGTTTTTCAAAAATGTTATGGAGGATAATCGTGCCGTTGATTTTGGGAGCAAATACTGCTTCACTAATCTCTTTGGTGCGCTGGGGGATGACCGTCCCATCTGCTACAAAGGCGCTGTTAATCACGCCATTGATAGGGCCGAAGCGTTTTTTTGCTTTTTCCACGGCTTCTTCCATGGCAAAGGCATCGGAGACATCGACTGCTGCCACCATGACTTCGCCCCCCTGGCTCTCCATCTCCATGACATCGCGGATGCGTTTCGCGGTTTTATCTTCGCTGTCCGCCTTTTGCAGGTACTCTTCCCATTGGTCTTTGGGAGGCAGGCCATACCTGGAGGTGAGGATTAGTTTGGCTTTCCTGGTTTTTGCCAGGGCTTGGGCCATGGCACGGCCCACGCCGCCCAGCCCACCCACGATAAGATAAACCCCATTCTCCCTGAAAATAGGGGCAGCGTCGTTGAACTCCTCCAGCGGGGCAGGTTCAAAATCCTGCACCAGCCGGTGGGGTCCCCGGTATGCGATCACCTGGTCCCGGGTTTGAGGGATTAAGAATTCTGACTTTAACTGGCGCACCAGTAATTTCTCGTTTTCGCTTCCAGGTTCGGGCAATTGCACATCCACGCTGCGGCATTTGATGTTGGGATACTCCTGGGGGATGTTTTTGATAGGTCCCAGGACCGCGGCCTTTTCCGGGTAGTCCAACGGTTCCCCGGCTGTGCTCTGCATGCGGTTGGTAATCACTTCCACCTGGATATCAAGGGAAATACCTTGCCTACCAATGGCCTGGGCGATATAAAGGAGACTGTGATAACCGGTATCCTGGACGGTTTCGTTCCACTCCAAGAGGGACTGACCGGGGGCTTTGTGGGAGAGGTTGCCCAGGTGAATGATGGTAACCGGTACATTCCCGGAGGATTTTAAGTCCTTGAACAGATCATTGTACTGACGACCGTCCCGGAGATTCAAGCGATATTGGCTGTCGCCTTTTTTCTCTACTTTTTCAAATGTTTCACCCTGCTTTACAGTGATAATCGGCCGGCCGTCTTTTTGAAGCTCTTTCACCAGGGCATCACCCCGGTTCCCCGCATCCATGAATACCATCCAGGGTTTTTCCCGGTCTTGGGCATCCGGTACCGGGGCTGACAACAGGGAGTTTTTCCATGAGGGGACATAAAGCCAATCTTTGACAAAGGGGCTTTTGCCGCGGCGTCTTCCTATACCCCGGGCAGCCTCCTTGAAAGGATCAAAATCGATCCAGTATTTTTGCCGTTCAAAGGGATAAGCGGGCAGAGATAACCGCCGGCGTTTCTCTCCACCATAAAGGGCCTGCCAATCGATCTCTTTTCCATAACTCCACAACAGGGCCAGCCGGTTCAACAGGAAATAATCATCCCCAACCGGGTCTTTATGGTGACGCACCATGGTGGCGTATTGGATATCCGGCTGTTTACCGCTTTCTTTATAATACCTGACAAAGTTGACCAGGGTGGTACCGGGTCCCACTTCCAAAAAGATGGTATCGGGTTTTTCAAACAGGGTTTTGAGCATATCAGCAAAGCGCACCGGTTCCCGGAGCTGGCGGGTAAAATAGGATGGGTCTGTGGCATCCTCGACCGTCATCCAGGTGCCGGTGAGTCCACATACGATAGGAATGACGGGTTTGTTAAAGGTGATTTGTTCCAGTTCCTGGAGTAATTCATCCAGCATGGGTTCCACCAACGGGCAATGCCCGGGGAAGGTGGGGCGGTACCTGAGCATATCCACCTTTCTTTTCTCCAATTCTTTTTCCAGGGCATCGATGGCTTCGGCCTCCCCGGAGACAAGACAGAGTTCATCGGTATTGACGCCGCCGATAAAGCTGTTGGGGGGGAGTAAGGGGACCAGTTCCGCTTCCGGGAGTGATACGGTCATCATGCCGCCGTGGAAGCCTTTTTCCATTATTTCACCGCGTTTCAACAACACTTTCAAGCCATCTTCCATGGAAAACACGCCGGCTAAACAGGCCACAATATACTCGCCGAAGCTGTAGCCCATCAAGGCATGGGGTTTGAGCCCCCAGCGCATCAACAGACGGGAATAGGCGTACTCGAAAATGAACTTCACCGGCTGGGTGTAATAGAGCCGGTGGATTCTCTTTTCCGCTTCTTTCATCTGCTGCTCATCTTGCGGATAGAGGACGAATTTGATGTTTTCACCGATAAGGGAGGTTAAATACTCGAAGCAGTGATCGATATCCTGTCGGAAGGATTCTTCTTTTTTGTAGAGGTCCAGTCCCATGTTGATATACTCGGAGCCCTGCCCGGAATACATAAACACCAGGGGAGCGTCTTTTCTACCGGCATGGAAGGGCTGAACCGGTGCGGAATCGGGATTGGTAAGCAGGTTGACCGCCTCTTTGGTATCGGAACAAACAAAGGCCTGGCGAAAGGCAAAGTGGCCCCTTCCCACCTGCAGTGTGTAAGCCGCGTCGGCGAGCATTAAACCAGGATTTTCTTTTAAATATGCTGCCAGGTTTTCGGTTATTTTGGCCAGGGCCGTGGGACTTTTGGCTGAAAGGGGAAGTAATTTATACTCCCTGGTGGTTTTTGAAACGTGGCCTTCCGGTTCCGGGGGGGCTTCCTGGAGAATCACGTGGGCATTGGTACCGCCCAGGCCCAATGAATTGACAGCGGCGCGCAGGGGGTACTCATCATTACGCCATTCTTTCAGTTCAGTAATAACATAAAAGGGACTGTTTTCAAAGTCGATTTTGGGATTGGGGGTGTCAAAGTAGAGAGAGGGCGGTATCTGGCGGTGGACCAGGGCCAGGACAACTTTGATAAAACTGGCGACACCGGCGGCACAGTCGGTGTGGCCCATATTGGATTTAATCGCCCCTATGGCGCAGTAGTCCCCTTTGGTTTTATGAAAAGCACGCCTTAACGCTTCCACTTCCACCGGGTCTCCCAGGGTGGTGGCCGAGCCGTGGCATTCCACAAAGGTAACACTTTCGGTGTCCACTTCAGCGGCGCTGTAAACGTCCCGCATTAACTCTTCCTGTCCAATTATACTGGGGGCGGTATAACCGATTTTCCGGTTTCCGTCGTTATTAATACCGGTTCCTTTTATAATGGCATAGATATGGTCGCGGTCCCGCCGGGCATCCTCCAGCACTTTCAGCAGCACGACTCCGGCCCCGTTGCCATCTACCAGGCCCCCGGCTTTGGCATCAAAGGAACGGGTATGACCATCCGGTGAAAGCACCATATCTTCCTGGTGGACATATCCGCGCTTCTTGGGAAACATAATAGTGACACCGCCGGCCAGGGCCATGTCGCACTCCCCGCTCAGCAGTGCCTGGGACGCCAGGTGAACGGCCACCAGCGATGTGGAACAGGCGGTATAAAAGGAAAAACTGGGGCCCCTGAGATTCAATGCATAAGAAGTCCGCAGGCATAGAGTAAGATGTGAACTTAACAGCGTGGTACTCATAAAATCCACAGTCCCATCATTGGGCCCAAACATGGCCTTAAAGGGCCAGTCCAGGGAAGACTTTGAACCGCCATAAACGCCGATACGACCGTTATAAGCAAACGGATCATAACCAGCATCTTCCAGGGCATGCCAGACGACCTCGTGAAAAACCCGTGTCTGGGGGTCCATCAACTGCGCTTCTGTCGGACTGTATCCGAAAAAACCAGCATCGAAATAATCCCCATCTTCAAGTACCCCTTTGGCTTTGACATAATTGGGATTGGCCAACGCACGAGGATCAATCCCTGATTCTTCTATCAACTCTTCGTCTGTAAAAAACGAAATACAATCCCTGCCATTCTTGAGATTCTCCCATAATTCCTCAATATTCCAGGCCCTGGGGAACCTCCCGGCCATGCCGATGACTGCTACCTCAAGCCCGGTTTCATGGTCATTTTTTTTAGCTTTTATATGGCTGTTCATTTTATTTCTCCTGTTCTCGGTCTTTCTTTATTTTTGTCCTCCGCTGCTGCATCCTGTTCCTGCCCCTGGTTTTTACCTTAACACGATCATGGGGCTGATCTTCCACCGATGACGCTTCAGGCGCAGGACCAAGACCTAACGTCTGCTCCAGGTAGCGAACCATGGAGGCAATCGTGGAATATTCAAACATGATAAGAGCGGGAATTTCCCGCTTAAACACGGCTTTCAATTTGAAATTCACCTGGATGATGCCCAGCGAATTACCTCCCAGGTCAAAAAAATTGTCATGAATCCCCACTTTATTGGTATTAAGTACCTCTTTCCAGATGTCGGCAATTTGGGTCTCCAGTTCGGTTTTGGGAGCCACGTATTCCACCTGCCGGCTTCTATCCTCAGCATCGATATTAATAAATGACAATATTTTTCGGTCTATTTTCCCCGTAGAAGTCACCGGCATTTTTCCCAGCCGCAAAAATTCAGAGGGTACAAGGTAATGAGGCAATTCCCTGACCAGGTGCTTTCTCAGTTGATCCCCGGTAATCTCCTGGCTGGCCGCCAAAACGGCACGCAACTGTTTTTCACCCGTTTCACTGCGTCTCACAACCACAGCCGCTTCTTCCACTCCATCATATGTTAACAAAACGTTCTCGATTTCTCCGGGTTCAATGCGCAGCCCACCCAGTTGAATTTGATGGTCTTTTCTGCCCAGGAATTCGATTTCACCATCCGGCAGCCACCGAGCCAGGTCACCGGTTTTGTAGACTTTTTTAGAACTATAGGTCCTATAGGACATATTGGACCTGTAATCAACAAACTTTTCTGCTGTCAACTCCGGTTGATTCACATATCCCTTTGACAGACCTTCTCCAGCGACAAATATCTCACCAATAACACCCACAGGTACCGGTTCCTGCTGTTGGTTCAATATAAAGGTTTTTAACGTGGGTATGGGCCTGCCGATGTTATTTTGATTGGAATCGATTTCCTTATCGCCAATCTCTTTAAACGTAACATGTACTGTGGTCTCGGTAATACCATACATATTGATCAACCTGGTTTCGGGATACTTTTCTTTCCACTTTTTCAATGTGATGGGTTTTAACGACTCCCCTCCGAAAATGACATACCTTATGCGCAATTCTTTCCCGGGATGTTTTAATTCTTCATCAGCAAAATAATAAAAGTTGGTGGGGGTTTGATTCAATACGGTTACCTGTTGGTTTATGACTATCTGCCGAAAACAGGCAATGTCCCGGGCCGCCACTGCGGAGATCACCACCAGTTTACCACCATAAAGAAGGGCACCGTACATTTCCCACACCGAGAAATCAAAGAAATACTCATGAAACATGGTCCACACATCGCTGCTGCTAAAGTCGAAGGGATTCCTTTTATTAAACAATAACCGAACCACATTTTTATGTTCGATGATCACACCTTTGGGATTGCCGCTGGTACCGGAAGTGTAAAGGATGTGCACCGGGTCCGTCAGACCATTTAAACCAGGTGGGTTAGAGGCAGTATCATCTCCTTGCCGGGCCTCATCGATATGTACGATGCCCGGAGATATCCCACCGGTTTTAAAGGGCGGCTCTTCCTTGTGAGCCAGGTTGTCCGTAAGCAGGATTTCTGCCCGGCAATCTTCCAGCATATAGGTTATCCTGGCCCGGGGGAATTCCAGGCCAATAGGGAGATACACACCTCCTGCTTTCATTACGGCAATCAAAGCTGCGATCATTTTTATTGACCGCTCCATCATCACACCCACAATCGCACCTGCCGTGACTCCCTGGTTTTTTAGAAAGTGAGCGATTCGGTTGGCTTGTTCATTTAATTCCCGATAAGTTGCCTGTGACTGTTCTCCCCTCTCTGCGCTGCGCGCAGCACTACTCACGGCCGTATGGCCGGGAGTCCTGGCTGCCTGGTCTTCAAACAATAAACTCAGCGTCTTATCCCGGGGATAGTCAGCTTCAGTATCGTTAAATTCATAAAGAATGCGTTTTTTCTCTTCCTCCGTCAATATAACCTGCCGGTGCTCACCCTGGTATTGGTATTCATATTCATCTTCGCCGCTGATTTCGTATCGATCGTCAACATCCATTTCTTTTCCTGCAGGCAGTGTCCCCATTAAAGGGGTTTTATCACCCGTCTTCATCCGGTTCATAATCTCAGCGGTGATATTTTTTCCTTCAGGTTGGCAAAAGGGCACCATTTGCTCAAGAGTTTTACGGTCGATTTTGCCGCTGGAATTCACCGGCATCCGGTCCAGTTCAATGAATCGGGAAGGAATCATCAATCGCGGTAATTCACTCACCAGGACCATTTTTAAATCGGATTGGCTGAGATCCCGTTGAGCCACCAGGAAAGCACAAAGCGTTAGACGCCTGTTTTTCTCCTCTCTCCAGGGAACCACGGCGGCTTCTTTTACATCGTTATGGTTCAGCAGGAGGCTTTCGATTTCTCCCGGTTCGATGCGGAACCCATCCAATTGGACCTGGCGGTCGATGCGGCCCAGGAAATCGATATTACCGTCCGGCAGCCACCTGGCCAGGTCGCCGGTAAAGTACATGCGGTCTCCCGGTACATAAGGGTCTTGCCTGAAGGCTTCCCGGGTCAATAGGGGTTGGTTGACATAACCCCTGGCGACGGCCGCACCGGCAATGCATAAATGACCGGGAACCCCCATAGGGACCAGGTTCAGATCTTCAGCCACGATATATAAATGAATGTTATCGATGGGCTTGCCAATGGGTACTTTTTCCACGTTTTCATCCGAGGAGCAGTCAAAGTAAGAGACTTCGATAGAAGCTTCAGTGGGACCGTAGAGGTTGAACAACCGGGTGCCGCTGCTGCGGTATAGCAAGCGGTTAAAGGCGTTTACATGTGCAGGCAGCAGGGCCTCGCCGCTGGCAATTACCTGTTTCAACCGCCCCATGTCTCTCAATTTGTCCCGGGTTTCAATATAATCCAGGGCAGTCAACTGGAATGCCGGGGCAATGTGCATATATGTCACTCTGCCCTTTATTGCCGCTTCCACAATATGTTCAAATTTATCTCCCCTGTAGGGGGCCAGGAAATAAACCGATGCCCCGCGGAATGACCATCCCAACAATTCCCATACGGACACGTCAAAGGTCACCGGGGTTTCCTGCAGGAAAACATCGGTTTCTTCTGTTTGAAATAACCGGTTCAGCCACCACAAGCGGTTGACCAGGCCGCGGTGTTCCACTATTACACCTTTTGGTTTCCCGGTGCTGCCGGAGGTGTAAAAAACAGCGGCCGGGTCCAGCGACGTATTGACCAACGGTAGATTGATGTCTTCTCCCTGGTAAAGGCTCTCATCCGTTACGTTCACCATTATTGAAACGGCAGCTTTGTCCGGCACTTCCCGGGTTTTATCGGTCAGGATTAACTCCACGCCACAGTCGCGGCACATGTAAGCGATGCGATTCTCCGGGTCGGTCAGACCAATGGGCAGGTAGGCACCGCCGGCTTTCATTACTGCCAGGATGCCGATGATCAACTCAAACGAGCGCTTCACCAACAGGGCCGCGATACTGTCGGTGCCAACACCCCTGGACCGCAAATGACGGGCCAGTTGGTTGGCCTTCTGATTCAACTCCCGGTAAGTAAGGGAAACGGGATGATCTTCTACTCTGACGGCTGTGTTGGTGGGTGTCCGGGTGACCTGCTCTTCGAACAGTTGATACAGGGTTTTATTTGCAGGAAATTCTGCAGTGGTATTATTAAAGGTATGAAGAATCAAACGTTTATCTTCTTCCGACAGTATATTTATTGCTGATAATGGTTTGCCAGGCTCATCCAGGACATCCGCCAATATCGTCACCAGGCCCCGGTGAATAGCAGCAATATGGATATCACTAAAGTGTCCCACCTGGTACTCCCACCTCAGTTCGATTTCCAGGTCCTTTTCTCTTTCATTGAATGGAAAAACATGAAGGGTAAGGGGATCAAACGAATAGTGGTAGGAATGGTGCTGGAAGGTATATTCTCCCTTCCTTTCCCTGAGGGAACGGTCCACGATGTTAATGTTATTCAAATATGCAGGGTCCACGCCGGTGATTTCTCTAAGTTCAGTGAGCAAGATATAAAAGGGATACCTCCCGTGGTTTTTTATCAAATAGCGAAAATCCTGTCCGTTTTTTTCTACAAACTCTCCAAACCCCATACCCGGATCGATTTTTACCCGGAATGGAAAGAAATCGATCAACATCCCAACCATTTGTCGATGTATAGGGTTGATACGACTGTGTTTGACACTGCCGATGACAAAATCCCCTACACCGGCGGCCCTGAATACATATATCGAAAGTGCCGAGAGGATTAGCTTGAAAATAGAGGTACCATGTTTTTTACTGTATTCTTGCATCCGGCGGCACACGTTACCGGGAACCATTAATCGATTCACATTAATTTCAATGTCAAAGGGATTCCCTTGCTGCAGCGAGATATCCGCTTCCTGGGGCAGGGGGACCATCGTCTCATGCCAGAATGCCCGGTCTTTTTTAAATTGTGGGGAGACCAGGTAATCCCTCTCATTCAGGAGGTATTGAATAAAGGAAGGATTCAATGTCTCATCAGGGGATCCGCCTTTTTTTAACTGCTGGTATATATGATGGATTTCATCAATAAGCAGCTCAAGTGTCCATCTGTCAGACAACATGTGATGAAGTTTGACACAGTAACCGCTTTCCTGCGAATTATATTTTATATAGGCGAAATAAAACAGGTCGCTGTCGATGAGTTCAAAGGGTTTATCGATTTGTTCCCACAACCATGTTTCCAGGCCGCCGTTATTGGCGGAAGAAAAGTCGACGGACTCCAGGAGATACGCTTCATATTCACTCACATACTGGGCCGGTTCAATGGAGGAGCCCAGGTCTAACTCCACAATGCGCAGACGCAGCCCGGGGTTTTTATGCAGTGCTTTATTAATGGCTTGCTGGAGCAGCCCGGGATCCAGGATCCCGGGATATCTTACGGTGAGGAATGAGTTGTTAAAGGCTTTTCCCGGGAGAATCTTTTCATTAAAATAGAACATCCTTTGTGAATAACTTAAGGGATAATAGGTTTTTCCCGTAGGCTTCGGATATTGTTCCAGTTTTTTATAAAGCTCCGGCACCTCTTCGGCCGGATCAATACGGCGGCGAGGTTTTTTCCCTGCTTGATCAACCCTGGTGGCTCCCTGGAAGCCGATGGCTTCATATTCCTCTTGCCACTGTTTTAATGCCTCCTGGGAAATATAAGGTATATCACTAACGTGAATTTCCAGGGCCGGTAAGGCTTTTCGATCGATCTTGCCGTTAGAAGTCAGGGGAAACTGTTCCAATACCACAAAATGAGCAGGAACCATATAATCCGGCAGTATCTGGCTCAAGTATCCTTTTAATGTCTCGATGTCAGAATCCTTTTTAAATGCGTCGGTTCCCAGGATATACGCACACAGGTACTTATTACCTTCTGCATCCTCCCTGTCCGTGACCACAGCTTCTTTGACCAGGGAGTGACGCACCAGGCAGTTTTCTATTTCCCCCAATTCGATGCGAAAACCCCTTATTTTAACCTGGTAATCGAGCCGTCCCAGGAATTCAATGGTACCATCCGCTAACCAACGGCCCAGGTCACCGGTTTTATAAAGACGTACCCCGGGTTCGTCGGTAAACGGATCGTCCATAAACGCCTGGGCCGTGCGTTCCTCATCTTTTAAATATCCCCTGCCCACTCCCACACCAGACACCCAGATCTCCCCGGCGGCACCGATGGGACACAGCTTCATATACTGGTCCACGATATAAATGTTCAAATTCTGGACAGGTTTGCCAATGGGTATCCGCTCCAGGTTGGGATCAGGGGCACAGTCCATCACATGATGGGTGATATCGTCGGACGCTTCCGTGGGTCCATACGCATTGACCATGGGAATACCGGGATGCATTTCAAACCAACGGGTAACCAGGTGGGGTTTGATTTCTTCGCCGGTGACCAACAGGTACTCCAGGGACCCGGCTAAAGAAACATCATCATGTGCCGCTTCAGCCTCCAACATGACAGCCAGGTACGAGGGTACAACTTCCAGGATGCTGACGCGGTCCTCTTTCAGGCAATGAACGAATTTCACCGGGTTCAGGATCAGGGCATCGGGATAAATAACGGTTTTTCCACCTTGCGTCAGGGCAACAAAGAACTGCCACACCGAAATATCAAAGTTGTGGGAAGCATTTTGAGCAACGACGCTCTTTTCTGTGATGCCGAGAAGATCGATTTTGGACTGGATGTGGTTCATCATACCGATATGTTCCACCATGGCGCCTTTGGGTTTACCCGTGGACCCGGACGTATAAATGACGTAAGCCAGGCTGTACATAGGAATGTCAAGGTCCGGGTTCTCGTGACCTGGTTCTCCCCTACCCTCCTCAAGGTTACCGGGAGAGGAGTCACTGGTGGTAACGTCAACAATGATGCCGCTGTAACTTTCTTTTAATTTCTTATACAGTTGAGGGTCCAGGGCATGGGTATCGGCAATAACAACACCTGTATCCGAATCATTTAATATCCCCATTAAACGCTGGGGGGGATAATCCCTGTCAAGGGGAATATATGCTCCCCCGGCTTTCCATACCGCCAGGATACTTTCCACCATGGTGGGACCGCGGTCCTTTAGAATCCCAACGGTGTGATCGCTGCGGGCACCGTTTGCCATCAATACCCGTGCCCACCGGTTGGCATTTCGGTTCAATTGTTTATAGGTGCGGGAACGACCTTCAAACGATACGGCGGAGGCACCGGGTGTTCTCCGGGCCTGGTCTTCAATGAATCGATAAATACTTTTATCCCGGGGAAAATCAGCGGTATTGTCGTTAAAATCTTTTAATAATTGGTTTCGTTCCTGCTGCGACAGCATTTCAAGCTGTGAGACGGGAACATTGACATCCATTGATGCGTTTTCCAGCAACTGGCAAAAATGCCTGACAATACGCTGCACGGCGGCTTCACTGTATAAATTGGCATTGTACTCCATTACACCATCAAGAGATGCAGTGGATTTGCGAAAGGAAACCACCAGGTTCTGGCGGATATGATCCAGGTAGCTTTTATCATGTAATTCCTCCAACAAAATAGACATATCAAAAAGAGGAAAATCGCCGTCCGCTTCCGCCAGGTTCAATTTATAGATAAGGGTTTGAATGGGATAATTCTGGTTTTCATCGGCTTTCAATATGGTCTTTCCCACCTGGAGCAGCAGTTCTTTAACGGTCATTTCACCGGTTACCGTGTTTCTCAGGGCCAGTGCCGTATTGATCAACTGGCCTTCAACGTCCTGCCGGTAGGTGGGGATTCCCACGATAATATCGTCGGCACCGGTGTATCGATGCAGCAGCATCAACCAACCAGCTACCAGGATAATATGCAGTCGGACATCCGATTTGTTGCTGATCCTCAGCAAGTTAGAATAAACCGGATCAACGAATTTGAAGGTGACGGAGACCATGTCTTTTTCATCCGCTTTTTTGGAATCGCAGGGAAACGTGGTTTTCACCAACTGGCCGGACAATTTTTCCAGCCAATAATCCCTTTCTTTGATATTTTGACCGGCAGCAAGGGTTCGCTCTTTCGATTCGCTCATGTTCATATTTTCCATTTGAATCTCCTTAAAACTCCCAATCGCCTTCGATTTGGGGGATATTTTTACCATAGACAATCGGTTTTACCTGTTTATTTTCAGCGATAGAAATGATACCGCTGTTTTTGGCTTGCAAAAAATCCATCAGCGAAGGCACTGCATTGGTATGGAGTTTTTTCCACCGTTCATCTGCCTCGTAGATTTCCCGCAGCGTATAGGGATTAGGGATACCCAGTTTCTTACAGTGGTCTACAAAACGATTGAGGCGTTTGTAGGTCTCTTCCCGGGAAGGCGGTGTGTCCAGGACCCAGGTCTCAAGCATGAGCATGGGTTGAAACTCCGGTAAATAAAGCGGCCGTTTATTTTCCCCGGCCCATCGACGGGATTCCACCTGGCCGGTTAAAAAATAGATAAAGGGATTACAGTCGGCTTCATAAATGTCATCCTTCATTTCCTCCACCAGGTCCAGGGTGAGCTGGAAATCCTCTTCTGTTTCCCCGGGGTAGCCGATGACCCAATAGGTGGTGGTTTTGATACCGGCATTGGCAAGGCTGCCCACTGCTTCTTTGATTTGTCCCGGGGATATTTTTTTGCCCATCTGTTCCAGGATGCGGGGGGAACCGCTTTCCAATCCCAGCCGTGCCCGGTAAAACCCGCCCCGCCGCCACTGGAAGGTATTGTCCGGGCTGCAGACCTGCGGGTCCGCCCGCAGGTAGCCGTCCCAGTAAATGGAATGATCCGCATCGATGAGTGCATTGGCAAGGTCCGTCACCAACGGATTCAACAGGGAATCGCTCAGCAAAAATAACTGGGTCTTGTATTCACGGGAGAGTTGGGCTAACTCTTCGGCAATATAAGGGGTCTTCTTTTTGCGAAATCTTCCCCACATGACTTTTTCCGAACAAAAAGAACAATTAAAGGGACAACTGCGGGAGCTGTAGGTAGACAGCATGGGATAATAACGGATGTCCAGGTCAGAGAAATCAGGCACAGGGGCCTGCGATAAATCCATTGTCCGGCCGCCGATGTCCTCCAGGGTATAGACCCGCTTCGCATCAGGAAGCTCCCCTTTTAGAAATTTAAGCAATAATTGTTCTCCCTCACCGACTATAATTTTATCGATATAAGAGGTCTGTTCCAGGAAATGCCGGAAATTGGGTGAGGCAATATCCAACTCCCCTGAAAAAATCCCGCCGCCCATCACGGTCTTAATTCCGGGATTGGTATCCTTGACCAACCGGAAGGCAAAAAGAGAGGCGGGAAGGGTAACCGTGTAAGCGGATAATCCCAATACGGTGGGGGTTTCTTTTGCCAATAAATCCAGTATATACTCCCGGAGCCGGGTAAAAAAGCTGTCCATGAGCCGGTTCAACGGGATCACCTGGTCACGTGTTAGAGTGGTAAAAAACGTTTCCCACACCAACTGTTTCACCAACAGAATGTATTGGTTCTCATCCTGGTAATGAAGATGGGCCATCATATGATGACGCAGTACGTCGTTGGCAATGTTATAAATATTACCTTGCTTTCCCGGGGGAATGTACTTTTTTAAATGATCATAATAGCGGTCAATGACCTCCTGGAAACGTGGTTCCACATTGGCGTCCACAGTTTTGACCGGATACCCGCCGCGAACCAGGTAACTTTTAAGGCAGGTAATGCCCATGGGCGGAATCAATGGACTCCAATAAGGCAGTAAAGCCAACAATACTTTTTCACTCATGAATTACCTCATTATCTCCGTTAATCTCTAAATTCCTCTAAAATCCGAAATCACTGACCTCCTCCTCGGTCAACTCCGTCTTACCGGTCACAATGTCCAAAGATATAGTAATATCCTTGATTTTAATATCTATATTCTCCATACATTGTTCCAGGATCTCCACATAGCGTTTTGCCATATTTTCCATGGTGGAGTGCTTAAACAGGGCGGTTAAGTATCCCAATAACATCATGTATGTATCTTTCCCTTCCCTGACATTCAACCCTAAATCAAAGGCCTGTTTATTATGCCTGGAGGTAACAGAACTCACGGCAAAGTCCACAGATTTAACCGGCTCATTCTCTTTTGCCAGATCTGCTGCGTTTTGGAAGGTAAATTGGGTATCAAATAACGGGTTTCTACCCACCTGGAATTCAATTCCCAACCGGTTAACCAATTCATCGAACTGGTAATCCTGGTTTTCATAGGCATTAAGGGCTGTGGTCTTAACCTGTTCTAAAAATTCCAGGAAGGTGAAGTTCTCCTGGGGGCGGTTTCTCATTACCAGCATATTGACAAACATTCCCATGATGTTTTCCAGGTCCAAATGCCTGCGGCCAGCCACGGCAGAGCCCACGATAATATCCTCCTGGTAGGAATACCTCGATAATAAAATGTTGTAAACAGCCAGCAGTACCATGTAAGGGGTGGTTTCCGTTTCCACGGTGAGTGTTTTTACTTTCGAAGTAAGCTCTGCAGGAATTTCAAAATGAATAACACCGCATTCAGAGCTGTGAATATATGCAGGTGGACGCGGATAATCCAGAGGGAGGTCCAACTGGGGGATATCACCCTCAAACTGTTGGAGCCAGTATTTCTCTTGCATTTTGATTTCACCAATGGCAGCCAGGTTGTTCTGCCATTGGGAGAAATCCTTGTACTGGAGTTTCACAGGTGGGAGTTCCTGGCCGGCGTAAAGGGCCATAAATTCTTTTATGAATATTTGGATAGAGACACCATCCGTGATGATATGATGCATGTCTACCATCAAGAGATGGGTAGAATCCGCAACTTTTCTTAATCGAATCCGGAACAACGGTGGTTTCGCCAGTTCAAAGGGACGGACAAAATCCCGGGCCAACTCCTCCAATTTCAGGGGTTTGGGGATATTATCCTTTCCCTCTGCCTTGGTATCAGCATCAGGATCAATATCCGTATCCGTATCAATATATTCAATGTCAATCGTACAATCGGGATAGATGACCTGTACGGGTTGATTATCCCTCATGCGGATGGATGTTCGCAGCACTTCATGCCGCAGGATTAATTGGTGAAGCGCCTCTTTAAGCCGTTCTCTGTCTATCTCCCCATGGATTAACGCGTATAAAGGCATATTGTAGTCAATATTGTCAGGGTTAATTTGCTGAAGAATGTACAATCGTTTTTGAGCGGAAGATACCGAATAGTAATCCTTCCTGGGGGCAGGTTCAATGGAGAGGTACTTTTCCTCTTTTTTTCCTTTAATGCACTGAGCCAACTGCCGAATCGTAACGTTTTGAAACACCTCTGTCAGGGTCAAGCAAACATGAAACGCTTTATGAATTCGCCCGATCATGACCGCGGCCTTCAACGAATGGCCGCCCAACTCAAAAAACCCATTATCAATACCGATGACTTCCGATTCCACATTCAAAATGTCCGCCCAGATATCTGCCAGTTCTTTTTCTGTTTGCGTACGAGGGGCCGTATACTGATCTCCCCGGGTCAGCCGCGGTTCTGGCAGAGCCTTCCGTTCCACCTTACCGTTGGGGGTCAGGGGCATTGCTTCGAGTTCAACAAAATAAGCCGGAACCATATATTCCGGCAGTACCCTGGATAAATATCGTTTGAATTCGGCTGCACGTCTTCCTGTTCCTGTATCAGCGGTCACGATATATGCACACAGGGAGGTATCTCCTTTATCTTCCCTGGCAATAACCACTGCTTTTTTTATGTCTTCTCTTTTCAACAATTGGTTTTCGATTTCTCCCAATTCAATGCGGAACCCACGGATTTTGACCTGGAAGTCCATGCGCCCGAGGTACTCGATATTGCCGTCTGGCAGCCACCGAGCCAGGTCGCCAGTCCTATATAAAGCTGAACGATGAGTGAAGAATGATGAATGATGAAGACCCTCTACTTTTTCCTTTTTTTCCTGGTAATCCTGAAAATACTGGTCAAATTTTTCTGCTGTTAATTCCGGGCGGTCTATATACCCCCGTGCCACGCCGTGCCCGGATATGCACAATTCACCAGCAATACCAATGGGCTGTAAATGGTTATTTCTATCTAAAATGTAAAGCTTTATATTTTCAATGGATTTACCAATCGGCACATTTCCATCGCCTTCCCATTGGGATAAAGAGTACCCACTGGCATAAACTGTCCCTTCAGTGGGTCCGTACAAATTTTCCAAAAGGATTTTTGTGTTCCATTCTCTGAATCGATGGACCGATCCGGTTTGAACGGCTTCTCCCGCCAGAAAGATATATTTCAGGCTGGATAATTTCCTTATATTTTGAGAATTTACAGCCGCTGCAAAAACATTGAACATGGAGGGAACAAAATTCACATGGGTAACCGCAGCATTTTCAATGGTATCTAATATTTTATGCGGGTCTTTCTCCCCCCCAGGTTCCAATACAAACAGTCTGCCTCCACCCATAAACCAACCATATAGTTCTGTCACGGAAACATCAAAAACATAAGTTGTCTTTAGCAAATAAGTATCCGACTGGCTAAAAGGATATTTCCTATGCAATGCAAATAACACATT
>Ga0180438_10004490_pt1 | contig 20065 bp, 17 predicted proteins | sample SS_ome_12_FD_132455 | JGI IMG/M metagenome (GOLD analysis project Ga0180438, IMG submission 132455) | Hypersaline lake sediment archaeal communities from the Salton Sea, California, USA - SS_3_D_2 metaG | ecosystem: Environmental > Aquatic > Non-marine Saline and Alkaline > Hypersaline >... | reverse complement strand
GCCGACGGTGCTGGCGGCGTTCGGGATCGAGAAGCCCGGATACATGGATGGGAAACCTCTCGAGTTTGAGCGAGAAAGCGGAGACTGACACAAGCGTGGCGGCGCACCAGCGAAGGCTTTTCTGTGCCTTGTGTTGCGCGGATCATATGGGGAGAGAACGATATGGCAGGAGCAAAGATAAGGATCGACAAGGATTTGCTTAAGAGAGCGACAAGATGTGCGGAGATCGCAGGGTACTCTTCGACGGAAGAGTTCATAACCCATCTGATTGAGCGAGAACTTTCCAAGCTCGAACAGAGCGGCGATCCCGACGAAAAGGTCAAGGAGCGGCTACGCGGTCTCGGCTACATATAGTGCCGTGGATCGACGCTAGAATAGGATATCCGGTCCCGTGTGGAAACTGTTTCTTGTTCTGAACAGGTGTTTCCGTGCAGTTGTTGAGCCGCTGGCGCGCTTGAGCCCGACGGTCGCACTCCTCATCATTTCGATGGTCACCGGCGTGCTGCTGCTCGTGATATTCGGTGCAACGTCAAACCAGGGGGCTATCAGACGCACGAAGGACAAGATAAAGGCGCATCTCCTCGAGATACTGTTGTTCAACGATAACCTCAAGGTGGTATTTCGGGCGCAGGGATCTGTGTTCATATATGCTCTGAAGTATCTAGGCCTGGCCGTCGTGCCGATGCTGGCGATAATAGTGCCGATGGCGCTGATCGTTACTCAGAGCGACCATTTTTTCCAGAGCAAACCGCTCGAGCCGGACGATGCCGTGACCGTATCAGCCACCCTTGTGCAGTGGGATCCGGAACTTGCGGAGTCTATCTCGATCAGAGTGCCCAACGGGCTTGCGGTGGAAACCGAGGCGTTACGCATCCCTGAAACCAGAGAGGTCGTGTGGAAGGTGCGGGCGCGCGAATACGGCGATTTTGATGTTCTCATAAACGTGCCCGGCAGAACCTTAAGGAAACGATTGATCGTCTCGGACTCGGCCCGCTGCCTCTCGCACGCGAAGACCAAACCCACGTTCGTCGGCGCGCTCGTCCATTCCGCCGAACCGCCTCTTGACCGGAACGCTCCTGTCGAATCGATCGAGGTGCAGTACGAGCCCACCCGCATGAAACTCGGGCCGATTCGGGCGCACTGGTTGGTACACTTCTTCATTCTCGCCATGGTTTTCGCGCTGGTATTCAAGCCGGTGCTCAAGGTCGAGATCTAGCGGGCATCGCCCACGTTCCTCGAACCTTCGATCCTGCGACCAAGATCAGTTGTTAGGCGGTTCCAAACTTTCTTCTTGCACTAATGACAACAAAGTTGTAGAATTTGTTCTAGCCCCCACAGATTGCCTGGAAATGCAGGCGGAACATTCGAACCGTCGAGGTGTGAATGCGTGCCGTAGTTCAACGGGTTTCAAGAGCACAGGTTTCCGTGAACGAGACGGTGCGTGGGCGAATAGACAATGGCTTGCTCGTGCTCGCGGGTGCCCAGGAAGGGGATACCGACGAAGACGCGGCTTTCATTGCGAGAAAGGTTTCATACCTGCGCATTTTCGAGGACGAAACCGGCAAAATGAATCTCTCGGTCAAAGATATCGGGGGGTCGGTGCTGGTAGTATCCCAGTTCACGTTGCTTGGCGACTGTCGCAAGGGCAACCGGCCCTCGTTCACCTCGTCCGCCCATCCGGATGTGGCGGAACCGCTTGTCGACAAAGTGTGTGAGCTGATCAGATCGGAAGGATTGGCAGTGGAGACCGGCGTTTTCGGTGCGATGATGGATGTGGAACTTGTCAACGCGGGACCGGTCACGATTGTGCTGGACAGCAGGAAGACGACGTAGTGGTAGGAGGGCCCCGGCTGTTATGGAAGTTGGAGCAAGCAAGATCAAGAAGTTCAAACGTGCGCTGAGACGTGATCCCAACTCGTCGGATGCGAACTTCGGGCTGGCGGCGATCTATTTCAAGCGGGGCGAGCTGGTCGACGCGCTGCCGTACGCCGAGAAAGCTTCGCAGATAGATCCTGCGTCAGCGGACGCAAAGGCCCTTCTCGGTTCCATTTACATGGCGCTCGACAGAGACGCCAAAGCCGAAGAGTGTCTCGCCGAAGCGGTCAGGTTGAACGCCGGCAACTACGGTCCGTACTCGAGACTGGCTGAGGTGCGGTACAGGCGGAACGATATCGCAGGGGCCGTGAAGGTTCTCGAGGATGCCGCGGAGCTTTTTCCGAACAACTCGCAGACGTTCAACGATCTCGGCGTTATGTATTATCTGCGCGGTGACGTCGCCGAGGCGGAGAAGCGGTTCGACAAGGCGCGCGAGGTGAATTCTAAAGATCGCGATGCGCTGTTCAACCTATCGGTCATTTACCTCGACAGGGGCAAAGCGGACAAGGCTGTGGAAGCGTTGGAGCAGCTTGTCGAGGTCGAACCGGACCGAGCGGAGCATCACGCGAGCCTGGGGCGTGCCTACCAGGCGGCCGGCAACGCCGAGGCGGCTGCGAAGCGGTTCGAGAAGGCTGTCGCGCTGAATCCGGACGATGCCGAAGCGCATTACGGTCTCGGTGCCAACCTGTTGAAGTTGGGGCAGCATGACGCCGCGGTGAAGAGTCTGGAGAGATGCCTCGAACTGGAGCCTGAACATACCGGCGCTGTCTTCGCGATGATCGGCTGTCTCGCGAAGAAGGGTCAGAACGACGAGATCGTCAAGTTGTGGGAGAAAAGCGTCGCTCTGGCGGGTCGTGCTGAGAAGGATCGTGCGGCCATTCAACCGAAACTCTCGGCCGGTATAGACGTTGCGCCGGCCGAGGTTATGGAGAAGATCGAGCGGCGGGTGGCGCAGTTGGCGGAGGACAAGGTCGATCTGTCGGTGGTCGTGCCGGTGCTCGAGCAGGCCGATGCCGTACGATCTTTTCAGGACAAGCTCACCCGGGCGCTCGAATCTGTTGGCAGACCGTACGAGATAGTCTATGTGAACGACGGCGGTCAGGACGACACCCTGAGAGTTCTTCGCAACATAAACGCGGGGGACGACCGTGTAAGGGTCGTGAATCTTGCGCGGGGATACGGTGAGGCGGCGGCCCTGTCGGCCGGATTCGACCATGCTCGAGGCGAGATTATCATCGCGGTTGATGCCGGTTTGCAGTATGACCCGGAAGATATCCGAGCGCTGATCGGCAAGATGGCGGAAGGATACGACGTCGTCGCCGGTGTGCCGGAAGACTCAGGCGATCTTGCCGGCGGGAAACTCAGAGCTTTTCTCGCCAACAGGATCACCGCGATGGTCGCCGGGATAAAGGTGCACGGTCGTGGAACAGGGTTAGCGGCCTACAGGAGGAGCGTGCTGGACAGCTTGAAGTTGTGCGGCGAAATGTACAGGTTTGTGCCGGCGATCGCTGGTACCGTGGGTTTTGCCACGGCGGAAGTGCCGATCAAAGGCGCTGAGGCCGCTGGTGATGAGCCAAGACCAACACGCACACCATGTCCCGTTCTTGACGCGATCGCCACCAGGTTTCTCAGCGACACGGCGACGGGCCCGATGCGGTATTTCGTGAAGCTTGCCCTGTACTCCATAGTGAAAGGTATCATCATCTCGATTCTCGTCGCGGTGCCGGTCTCGCTTGCCGGCGGAAACATGGCATGGATCGCGCTGCCGATAGGGGTATACGCGCTCGGCGCGATGCTTATTGTCACAGCCGGATTCGTCGTCGAGATCGTCGTCCGAGCCCACCGCCACGCTCAGAACAAACCCACCTGCTTTGTGAAAGAGGTCATCGAGTAACAAGGCGGGATCCTCAGCCAATTCGCCGCCGTGCCTCTTACAGACAATCCCTCGACCATATCCTAACTGACCTATCCACTTCGTGTTGCACTTATAGTCCGGTCCCGCCGGACATTTCCATCCCATTAGCTTGAAAGTAGACCTTCTCGATTTTTTGGGGAAGAAATACCCACACTTTTACGTCTGTTAAGAGTGAGAGAGTTGGACTGCGACAGAAGGTGGATATATAGCATCTCCCTCAAGCTGTTTCTACTCGTAACGTCGGGTGACTTTCCCTCACAGGTAGGGCATCAACAGCAGGCAATCATTGGCTTTACGCAGCAGAGACGCTGCATTTCATAACGTCGGGCGGTGTCGTAGTTTTAGTATAATATACATAATAATTATTTCGCGTGTGCGGCGAACCAGGTGTGAGGTAGGTTAGATCGGGTTTCAGAGTGATTCTCGATTGTGATAGCTTGATTGTTTGAACGGGATGACAGGAGTTCCAGACTGGAGATTTGAGGGGGCCGCCTGCGGGAAAACGGGGCAAGGACAACCGGTGAGCGTGTCTCGTACCGGAGGTTCGTGAGACGGTATGGAAGGTAATCCCAGAGTGCACACCGTGAGTCGCATTGCACTGCTCGTCATCATGACAGTGTCACTTCAGGTCGGCTGCGCGGTTCACTATTACGATAAGACAACGGAAACCGAGCACCTCTATGGATTCGGCCATATGAGCATGAGACTATCCACCCCAGCGGAAGGGGTACGTGCGGCAGTCACCGGAACAGAGATAGTCGGAGTCGGTATTGGTGCTGGACAGAGAGGCTTCTACCTAGCAGGAGGTTGGAATCGCCATGCCCGGTTGGAAGTGATCGATGAAACCACGTCTGTGAGACTCGAGTGGCCCAGCGGCGATCTCTGCACCGTCAAGGTGGGGACGTGCCCACCATTCCTGAAAGGCACGGCACCAAGCGAGGTGGGCAATAAGGAGGCGGAAGAATGAGACTTCGTTTTTTTCAGGGGGCGCTGATCGTGGGTGCGCTGGCGTTCCACGGCTGCGTGGCGGGTTACAACAGCGTCCTGTTTGCAACGAGATCCAATGTGGGGGTGGACATGGACACGCAGCCCCCAACTATGGAGGTCGCTATCTCGAGAACCGAGGGTGTTATTATGCCAACTTTTGAAGACGGTCAAGTTCTGCCCGTCTTGTCCAGTTTTGCAGCCTCAACGCGCGGCCCGCAGAGTTTCTTTTTTGGGGTCGATTCTACGTTTTCGACGGGACAGGCTGCGCACATTATGAGTTACCTTTGGGATGATTTCGACAACGCACGAACCGTTGACGTTCCGGAGACAAGAGTAACACTGACGAGGGAACCGAGACTACGCCTCGGCATGATGAAATGCCTCAAATCAGGCCAGGTCAGGCCTGTGGTGTTTGGCACGGACACCTTGCTGGGAGTCAAGCTTGCGTGGTCCGGACAAACCGCCCAGTATCCTTCGGGTGCCAAGATAGGCTTCAACCGCAAGGAGATGGCTTGGGCGCCGGTTGCGCTGAGTCCGGGCGGCCCGGGCGATGACAAGCCGATTGTTGCGAGAATTCCGTCGCTTTTGGCCACATTGGACCATTATGTCAGGGCGTCTGGCGTCAATTCAGAACTTACCTATGTCCAATACTTTGCCACGGGCGAGGCTGCCAACAATCTCGCCAAGCGTCGTGACGTTCGCGAAGCCGTAGCTAAACGCACCGATCCTGAAGCCGCCGCGGGTTTTCTTCGCCGCGTTGCCAGGACGCAAAGTTCGAGACGACTCCAGGAACTGCTTGACAGTTACGAGAGAGAAGGAAGGAAAGCCGACTTTGAGAAGGAAATGAAGGCATTCCTCGACGATGAAGAGCTTTCGGTTTCAGTGGAGCAGTTCATCCACGATATTATGCTGGAAGAGCAACGAGTCAAGTTCCTGCGACCAAGGACAACCGTTAGCCCACGGGGGAAACCGTCCCCTGCAGCACAGATAATCATAGATGCACTAACCCATAAGGGAGCATCGCCAGAAGACTATACAGCGTATAAAGCATTGAGAGACGGGATTCTGGAATGGATGAAAAAGAACTCTATCACAGGGACAATGACGGCTTTCCTCAACGATCCAACACGTGAGGACAAGCACGGAGAACTACTAAAGCATCTGAAGAAGCTGAACCTCATCGGGGAGGAGGATTGAACCGTGGGAATAGAGCTAACCCCAGTCCAAGAACCTCAGGTGGGCGAACAAGTCCAACTGGCAATAGCAGGCGGCGCAAGAAAGGTGATAGCCTACCCTGCCCGTGGGTCGGAGACCGATTGGATTGTTGAAGCCTACTATACTGACTAATAAGCTGGCTAGTTGGCTCAGGAGGGAGCTGTCTTTTCCTGATTGACGCCGCCTTGCCAGCTTCACGGAGCGATTTATGCGAAGGTTGGCCTCGATCCTTGTCGTCGTGCTGCTCTTGGGGACATGTGCGTGTATGACCGGCCCGCAGCGTTGTCACTTGGCTAGGAAACTCAAGTGCGATCTTGATAAAGCCAAACAGCCTTTCAAAACGCACCAGGCCAGACGCGACTTCGTTCTGGATACCGTGGGCAAGCTAAACGGGCTCGATCTCTACGTCCTCTCTGTCGAGTATGTGCCCAGCGGCGGGGTGATAACATTCCAGTGCGGGCATCTGGCGATCAAGATGCCTATCAATTGCGCAAAAACCGCCAGAGAGGCGGCAACGCAGCGCGACTTCGTCGTAGACTGTATCATACAGTTCAACGAGCAGGGGCTGAACGTTAGATCATTCACGTATTGCCAAGGCAATGCCCTGGAGTTCAAGAACGGCCACCTGTCGCTTGTCCCGATTGACTGATCCACTGACTATGAGGGACGGGAATATGAAAGACAGGCGCCGTTTTCTGGTATTGGTGACAAGGTATTGGGGACAGGCACCGTTTTCTGGCTTGGTCGGTGAGCTAAGCGACTTGCCTTGCGAGGGGCTTCCCTCGCGAACGTTCTTGTTAGATACAACTCAACAAAACAAAGAGCTTAGTCGGGTTTCTACTCTTTGCTGGGCCCTGTGAGGTTGGAAGAGCCAGCGCCGACTGTAGTGTGGCGCGGCAAACGGCGTTGGAGGGTCTTCCTCCGAAGCGGCAACAGTTGCCATTTTCAAGGAGGGAAAGGAGGAGAAAATGTATACCATATGTGGGCAAGTGGAGATCCCTGGAACAGGTGAAGTAGTCTGCACGGGGTGGCTGCCGCCGTTCCCGGACTTACGTGACTACACGGAGGAGCAGCCGGAAATAGCCGACATGGCAAAAATGTTGGGTGTTGCAGCGACGAAGAAAAAATCCTTATCGCTCCCAGCCAAGGTGGATCTGCGCAAATGGTGTTCCCCTGTTGAGAACCAAAGAAACTTGGGTTCGTGTACCGCGCATGCCGCCATGAGCATAGTTGAGTACCTGCAGCGTCGGGCGCTTGGCAAGCACATCGACGGCTCCCGTCTGTTCGTTTACAAGACCACGCGTAATCTGATGGGGGTCACGGGCGACACGGGAGCCTGGCTGCGCAACACGATGGGGGCTCTGGTCCTTTGTGGCGTGCCGCCGGAGAAATACTGGGACTACACAGACGAGGACCCGGCGTTTGATGAAGAACCCACTTCTTTTGTCTATGCAGTGGCTGACAACTACGAAGCACTGAGATACTTCTGCCACGACCCGCTGGGTGAGAACGTACCGCCCGCCAAAGTGCTCGCCAGCGTAAAGAAATTCCTCGCCGCAGGCATACCGTCAATGTTTGGGTTCTTTGGTTTTCCGTCGTTCGGGCAGTCCGACGTCGAAGGCGGGATCCCCTATCCTTGTTCGGGTGAACAGGCCCAGTGGGGACACGCTATTGCTGCTGTGGGTTACGATGATAACAAGAAGATCAAGAATCTGAGCTGTGGTAAGCAGACAACGGGCGCTCTTCTGATCCGCAACTCCTGGGGAACAGCCTGGGGCGACGACGGATACGGATGGTTACCGTACGACTACGTTCTCCACCGCTTGGCTCTGGATTTCTGGTCGCTCCTCAATATGGAATGGGTGAAAACAAAACGTTTTGGCATCTAAGATGATGAGTATGGTCGCAACATCCTCAAGTCGAAAGATGAAGTGCACTCGTCTCCTTGGAGATAACGTCAGAGGCAGGAGGTTGTCGGAACAACCGCTACAGACAGCTGGATGACATTCCTGGCAAGGCGAAGAATGCCGGTTTTCCAGCCTTTTCTTGCAAAACAGATCCTTCGCGTGCGCTCAGGATGACAGCCAAACAGACATACTCAGCAACCCAAAAGGTACGGTTTTCTGACCTAAGTCGGAGAGCTACGGGAGCCGCTTTGTGAGCATGTTTGCTTCGCTGTGCTTATGATTTGATGCAACTGAACACGAGAAAACCTATGGCCGCAGACAGGATATGTAACATCGAACCGGTCGCAAGGGGAGGATACGAACAATGGAAGTTGCTGTGGGAACGTTCAACCTGAACAACCTTTTCTCCAGGTATAACTTCAAGGGCGAGATTAAGGCTATCAAAGAAGGCGAAACGGAAGTCGAAGGTAGTCTCAAGTATGAGTTCGGTACGGGTAGCCTCTACAAGATCCGGACTTACATGGGCAGACTGGTCAAAGGCAAGGATCGGGCTAAGACGGAACTGGTGGCCAAGCGGATTGCAGACATTAGCGCGGATGTCCTCGCAGTGCAGGAGGTGGAGGATATCGACACCCTGCGCGAGTTCAACCGGCACCAGTTGAACGGCATGTACAGCTACTGCATCCTCGTGGAGGGCAACGACCCGCGCCTCATCGATCTTGGGCTCCTGTCGAAGTTACCGCTCGGAGCTGTTACATCCTGGCAACATGCGGTCCACCCGGCGGATCCAGCGCAACCCGTGTTCGGTCGTGACTTGCTGGAAGTAGAGGTTTGGAATTCGAGCCGGGCGAAGAAGCTGTTCACGATCTTCAATAACCACCTCAAAAGCCATTACGTCCCATGGAACGAGGATCAGGCTACTGGGGAAAGCTCGAACAATGATCGACGCAAGCGACAGTCCGAGATGGTCCGGGAAATCGTCAGGTCGCGTACGCGCCCGAATAGCCGTTACCTCATTCTGGGGGACATGAACGATCCGCCTGATTCGCCTTTCCTGTCCCCGTTTGTCGACGATGACGAGCTTGACCTGACCAACGCGCTGGCAGATCCTGACGAAACCCGCCCCCCGAAATCCGACACTCCGCCGCCGTCCACCAAAGCATGGACGCATCGGTACAAGAAGTCCGGCCAACCGGCGCGGTATGAGCTGTACGACCAAATCTGGCTCAGCCCGAGCCTCGCCGCCAAACAGAGTAATGCATGGATCGACCGTCGCACCAAACATGGCGGGGATGGCAGTGATCACGACCCGGCCTGGGTCGTGCTGGACCTGTAGCGTGATTGTGGTTCGCTATGGAGGGTCAACCAAATGCACAGTGAAGGAGGTGCGAGAGAAATGGATATTTCAAGCATACCCAGATCTTTCTGGCACGCTGTAAGTGCGTCACTGCTCATCGTGACGGTCGGCTTAACCGTTGCCACCTACAAATCAAGATCACTTTCCATAGAGATAGCAAATGCACGAATCACAGTATCGAACGCTGCTGGAGAAACGGATCAAATAAGACAAGAGCTGGAGCAAAAATCGAGAGAGCTCGAAGAAAAGGCGCGCGAATTGAATGAGCTGAACGCCGCTTTAGAGCAAAAAGTTGAAGACCTAAGGAATCAACTTGCGGAGGCCAGCGCGCCGGAGGCCACTGCCGTTTTGGAACCTGCGAAGTTCACTTTGCCTGATGACGCCAAGAACAGGTTGGAGCGCCTATCGATACGTGAGGATGCTTTTCGTGGCTACGACGAGCGGCTCGAGGATGTTCGCCAGTCTCTGATTAGCCAGCAGGCGGTCCCGGTGCAAAGAAGCCGCAGATATTAAGACCTTTTGCAGAGCGACTTGAGTCCGACGCAGCTGATAGAGGTCCTGAGCTTGAAGGTGGCGATTTGTGCTACTGTCGAGCTGGAGCGTCTCGCCCGCGGTTCCTGATCCATATTACAGCCCCCGTTCCTATGGCTACCGCCAGAGCGAGAGCGCCAAACGTCCACATTGCGGCGGGCATGACGCGGCGCACAATCGAGGAGCCGGCCGGGTTGGTGGACGAGGTTCCCCACGGACCGCCGGGAGCATCGCCGCTTGCACGAAGCCGAACGACCGCGGAATCGTCGCTTTCATCCCATCTCATTGGGATGTCAACACCCAGACTCGACGGAGGTCGCAAACAGGTGCATCCCTCCACCAATGGCGCGATAAGCTCGTCCAATCGCGCCTCGGTGATTTCCGGACCCTCCAGAAAGGGCCTCAGCTTGCCTCGTCCGAACACCACGGCAACCCAGTCCGCTCCTCGTTCCTCAACGCCCGCGAAGGACAGGAGCAATCGTTCGCGTTCGTCGGAGCGATCGACCCGCACCACCGACAGTCCGAGCGGGACCTCCGACGACCAGCGTTTCACGACGGCGTCGAGCACCGGCTCGGCACTACCGGCGTCGCCGTTGGTCCCCGGAATGTACAGCAGCACCGCGACTCTGCGGACAAGTTCGGTCCGCATCGCATCTCTGGCCGGCGAAGTCGACATACTCTCCAGATTTTCCAGAGTAGGACCCGGCTCCCAATAGTCAATGAAAAAGCGCCGCCGTTCCGCGTAGCGCGATCCCGCAAGCACCGTCACAGGCAGGGAAGGAGGCACCGACGGAATGCCGTATTCGTCCCAGCGGACCTCCGGGTCGTCGGCATCAACCCGCACAAGCTCGACATTGAGACCCGTGCCGGATGTCTCAAACCATCCCTCGAGCCGGTCGTACAATTCCCTTCCCGCCGAATCCTCGGCGTCGGCGATGACGCACAAGCGGTGAACGTCGCGTGATTCGGTGAAGGCGGCATCGCGCACCGTAACGTCCTCGCACGCGAACGCGTGCGTCGCGAATAGACCGCTAAGCAACACCAATAGTCTCAGGAAAATGAGTTTTTCTCGCAATAATCCGCCTCTTCGCGGCGTTGCGGGATACCGAGTCGGGAAACAGCCACACTCACACATCCGGCGACACACTCGTTCGAGCACGAGCATTCCTGGTCAGCGCGACCTCGCCAGGTTGATCGGTTTGTCCGCTGGATCGGTCAGTCGCGCGCTGAACGCCCAGGCAGAGCCCATCTGAGTGATCTTCAGCAGGATCTCGTTATCACCCTGCCGTCCTTTGACTCTCAGACTGTCCTGGTCGGGAAAGTAGGATCTGCCGCCGTCGAATCTGCCGACTTCCTTCCCGTTGAACCAGCATTTGAAACCGTCATTGCTGCCGACCTTGAGCAGCAGATCCCGGCCTTCCGGAAGCGCGACCTCGGCATAGGCATAGACGGCGACGTTCTCGTGTGCACCATACATTTCGGCAAGATCGACCGTTCCGTCGGGATCATCTGTGACGTATTCCCGCCACTCAAGGGTATCGTTTCCAACCTTGCACGCTTTCGAGACGTTAACATCCGGCTCGCCAACAAAAGCTGTGTCCACGCCGTTCTCTTCGTCCCACGGGACCGGCCCGATGAGCTTCCACTTGGTTACGCAACCCGCTTCCATTGCCTCATGGCCGACCCCACTCCCCAACTGTTCGAGGCTCGCCACGATTAGCTCTCGAGCCGTCGGACCGTGCACGTCCCGCAGCTTCGTCCTCAGCACTCGGATCGCCTGTTGCCTGGCATCCGGACCCTCTTTCGCGATATCGGTGATGGCTGCAATGTGTGCCCTCAGCACCGCACCTCCTCCGAAACACGTTATGTTGCCGTTCGCCATAACCACTAGAACGCGCCCGTCCCTGTCGATCATTAGCCCGCCGGGAAGTGCCGGACCGGACAGCTGCTGTTCCCAGAGCATAGAACCCTTTTGGCGGTCGAGTGCGCAAACGGTCCAGCGCGAGTCCAGCGAACGCGGTATCGGAGCTTCGCAAACTGCTATTACAGCATCATGCGTAAGCGCCAGCGACACTGTATCTCTGTCTCTCAGAGCGCGGGCTGTCCATCGAGGCGCTGGCCGTTTCTTCTTACCGCTCTTCTTCAAGGCTTCCTCAACCTTGCCGGCATCTATGCACGCCGCCATTGCGCGCCGCCCGTCAACGAACACGAAGCTGTCCTCGTCCCACGCAGGCGGTATCTTCCCCTGATTGAAGTCCATCACCGGAAGCGCGCCTCTCTCCGCTGTCACTCTGAACGCGGTAAACGTTCCCGGATTGACCACATTCTCGGTCGCTGAGTAACGCAATCTGCCTCCTACCATCACATAACGATCGTTGAACGCGCCGATCTCCTCCCCCCGGTTAGCACGCGGCGAGCCGTTGCCCGGTCCGCGTCCAAGGTACTCGCCGCTCTCAAGATCGTACACCGCGGGGGAGATAACGTTGCCTCCCGGCATCAGAAGCCGTCCGCCAGCGATCGTAAGATTGCCCTGAGCCGAGATGCCCTTACGCAGTTCCCTGTCCAGGTGTCCGGACGAGCTATTCTGCCATTTGATCTTGCCGGTTTCAGCGTCGAGCGCGTAGACGTAGGTGCCGTCGTAGTCAATTATTCCCGCCGCGGCATACGCGACGCCCTCCTCGACCAGCACGCCGCTGTTCACCGGCCAGGTCGAGCATAGTGACCCGTAGACCATGATCCGGCGCTCGACAGGTGCCGCGCGGAACCGCCACAAGAGACGACCGGTGGCCGCCTCAAGAGCGTAGATGTATCCGTCCCCTGAGCCAACGTAAGCCCGGCCATTCCAGATCGAAGGCGGCTGAATGATCGGGCCCGCTGTCGTAAAACACCACTTCAACGTGCCGTTCGCCGCGTCGATCGCCCGAACCTTGCCGTCGTCGCCGCACAGGAAGATGAGACCGGCGGCACCCGACGGTGCGGTGGGTTTGTTGACCTCCTGCGGCCGGAACTCCCAGATCTTGCTCGCTTCGCCCGATACGGCCGCTTTGGAGCTTGCGCTGCGCGCGTTGTTTCCTCGGTAAGTGGACCAGTCCTTCGTCGAGACGCGCAGAGACGCGACCCTCAAGACGTTACCGTCGCCGACCTCCAGGCGTTCCGCCTCGGTCACATCGGGCTCAAAAACGAAATCGCCTGCCGAACACATCGTCACCGTGCCCATGAGAGAAAGATTGCAGTCGCACAGCCACGGCCCGATGTATAACAGCCCGTTCGCCGGCACGACACCGTCGTTGCACGACGGGCGCACCGCGCCGTTGAACAGGATCTTCTTGGACTTCCTGTCATACCGCGTAAGACCTTCCGGCTGACCGCGGCAGAAGAACGAGTCCGGCGTTGCGGTGAGACGAGCACAAGAACGTTTCCAGAAACCGAGGTCTTCGATGGTGTTGCCTGTCAGCGGATCGAGCACGAGCGTGCTACCGTTCTTGCCTATTCCCACGAGCAGGTTACCGTCTGCGTACAGCATATTCGGGTTATTCGTGGTTTTGCGTCGATGCCACAGGTAGCTGCCATCCTTGTTTGAGACGGCGACGATGTTCATTCTGGTCTGGGCTTCGTAGAAAAGAGCGTCGGGCGTGTAGAGGCAGAAACACGTCGTGCGGAATCCTGGCGTCGAGCCCAGCCCGCGGCCGGATTCCTCGATGAGTTCGCGCAGTTTTGAGTCGTTGTTGGTCCACTGCACGGCGCCCGACCTTGCATCGAGACATCCGATGTGCGAATCGGGACCGTAGATGAACACTTTGCCGTCGCCCAGAACCATTGCGCGCGAGTCGACCGGCGAATCTTCCCGATGCGTCCACAACAGCTTCCCGCCGTCAAGATCATAGGCAAGAATCGTGTTGCCGAATCCCCACGGTACCCGTCTCGCGTAGTAACCTTTGCTCAGTTCGCCCCAGCTCCAGTGGGTGAACTGGCTGCGCACTATTGTGGTTTCCGGAGGATCCCTCTCTTCACCGACTAGCGCGAACAGTATGCCCTCCTGCAACGCCATCCACTTCCACTCTCCCCGAATGTTGGGTATGTGCACTCGACCCTTCTCCTGGCCCGTTACCGGGTCGAGCAGGAGGCACCCGTTCCCGTCAACATCTATCATATAGAACGTGTCGTCTGTGGCGATGAACGCCGAGCGGTGGACAAGGTATCCGTCCGGCAGCTTTCGCCTCCACAGCTCCGTTCCGTTATAGCCGTTGCGCGCCTGGAGCGTGTTGAGCCACGGCTCCTCACGCTCGTGATGCGCGATATGTCCCATGGCGACGAAGATTCGTCCGCCCGCCGCGGTCGTTATAGCGGGCATGGCTATGTACATGGGTTCACCCAGCCAATGCGTCATGTACGGCGCTTTGATTACCGTGTCGGTGGAGACCGGGTTGTTGTCCGGCCCGTGTTCCCAGTGGGTCCAGTCATCCACACCGGCCAAGGCAGGTTTCGTCACCAGCGCCCACAGACCGAAATCGTCGTCTTTGACCCGTAACTCGCCTATGCCGGAGGATCGCAGCCGGCGCTCCAGTTCTGCGGCTGTCAGCGCGGCACCGCTGCCTCCTCCCCTGCCCCGTGCGCCTAGAACGGCTCTTCCACCAGGGCGCATGACGCGCACGACTTCGGCCAAGGAGAGATCGCTTAGGTTGCCGGCGGTCAGGTGCGTGCAAATGACGAGGTCGATGCTGTTGTCCGCATAGGGCAGCCGAGCAAGGGAGGCTTTCTCGACGATCATGCGTCTCCCGTGGATAAGTTCGACGTCTGGGTTCCCACGTGCGTTCGTCACTGCACTGTTGCGCGGGTCGACCACATGTACGAGGAAACCGTCCGGTCGGGCGAGTTCAACGCCCACTCGTACGTCATCGCAGCCCAGAATAGAGCAAATCCCCGGCGGTACACCCGCCATATCAACAAGATGCTTGGCAAGCGTGGCGTCGTCGCTGCCGGGCTTGCCGGCGGCGTCGGCGACCGGCATTGCTGCTGTAAGGCTTGCCAGCATGGTTCCCAGACAGACGACGGACAACTTGAGTGCAGCGACTTTCATTCCATCACCCTCCAGTCATAGTTGAGCCTGTTACAGACGATCACAACGAATTCACACGCGCATTCTGTTTCCCCGGTCCCTTATTGTAAAGGAAAGTCCCCTGCGGGTCAACGAGCGGTCACGCAACGCATGAACAAGCGTCCGGAGCACGTCATCACCGCATCACAACGCGGTGGGGCGGCCAAGAACGATTCTGTATGGGTTCAACCTTCAAGGACGACCACGGCAACCGCGTGCTGTGCGGTGTCGGAGGCCGAAACGAAGCTCCGCACCGCTCCGAGACCGCGTGCATGATCGGAAGCCTTGCCCGAAAGCACCAGGTTGGGTTTGCCGGAAGGCTCGATCGTGGTCTCGGCCTCTTTCCAGCTTGTCACTCCCGTGCCAAGCGCTTTGAACGCGGCCTCTTTCGCCGCGAACCGAACCGCCAGCTTCTGATACGGGTGGACCTTGCGCATGCTGTACGCGATCTCCTGGTCCGTAAATACGCGTTTGAGAAAGCGATCGCCGAACCGCCGAACCGCCTTCTCGATCCGGTCGACCTCGACTATGTCTACTCCAATACCCACTATCATTCGTACCTCAGTGCCTCCACAGGGTCGGCCTTGGCGGCCTTCCGCGCCGGATAGACCCCGAAAAAGACTCCCACGAGAAACGAAAAACCGAACGCGAGCGCGGTGGCCCAGGCTGTCACGTGTGTAGGAAGTGTCGGGAACGCCCTGCGCGCCCCGGCGGCGCCGACCGCCGCCAGCAGTATGCCTGCAGTACCGCCGCTCGTGCTCAACACGATGGATTCGATGAGGAACTGCACGAGTATGTCGCGATTTTTCGCGCCGACGGCTTTGCGAATACCAACCTCCCGGATGCGTTCGCTCACCGACACGAGCATTATGTTCATGATCCCGATACCGCCTACCAACAGCGATATACCTGCTATGCCCCCCAGCATGAACGTGAGCGCCTTCATTATTGTCTCGAATGAGGACATCAACGCCGCCTGGCTGACTATGGAGAAATCCTCGGTGTTGTTATGTCTCTTGATAAGTACGTTCTTAACCTCTTCTTCGGCTAGATCCACCACATTCTTGTTCTCGACAGCCACGAGAATCTCGAGCAGTGCGTCCGTGTTGAACAGCTCCTGTGCGGTTGTAACCGGAATGAAAACCAGATCGTCTATATCGAATCCCAGGCTCATCCCTTTCTCTTCCATGATGCCGACGACACGACACTTCGTTCCCCCAACGTTAACCAGCTTGCCCAGAGGGTTCGTGCTGCCGAAAAGCTCCTTTTTGATCGTACGGCCGATCACGACTATGCGTCTGTTGGTACGCACGTCGTCGTCCGAGATGAATGAACCGATGTCAACGTAGATGTTGCGCACCTCGGGAAAAGACCTTGTCGTGCCGATGATCGTGGTATCACGCCGGCGCTGCCTGAACTTGACGAAACTGCTGCCGAACACTATCGGTGTGGTGTCTTTGACGCCGCGCGCGCGTTGCCTTATCGCCTCAGAGTCGGCGAATGTGAGCTTGTGAACGCTCTCCGCCATGGGAGGCATCATACCGGTGGTCTCGCTCTTACCTGGGGTGACAATGAGCAGGTTGCTGCCGAGCCCCGCGAACTCGTCCTGCACGTACTGTCTTGCTCCCTCGCCGAGCGCGACGAGCAGCACCACCGACATCACACCGATAATGACGCCGAGCATCGTCAGGGCCGAGCGAACCTTGTTGGCCGACATCGACTGGAACGCTATAGATATCGTCTCAAAAATGTCCATCTGTCATCTCACTCGGTTCAGGATGTGCTCCGTCCTGTCTCTTCGGGGGCGACCACCACCCGTACCCCCTCTTTCAGCCCTCGTATATCCAGCGAGACGATCACCGGTTTCCCCTCGTCAAGTCCCGCGAGGATTTCGCTGGTGTCCCAGTTGGTAAGCCCGAGTTCTACCTTACGGTCGACGACAACCCCGTCGGCGATCGTGCGAACGAAATCGCCGTCGGGTCTGGACATCACGGCATCGCTCGGTACGTATAGGACGTTATCCTTTGAGGAAAGCAGCACGGTCACGTCGGCGGACATGCCCGGCCTGCACATGGATAGACCTTCCTTGAGTTCCACCTTGATGTCGACGGTCCTGTTCTGCTCCAGCGTCGTCTTGACCACCGGCGCTATATACGTGACCTCGCCCAGCAGTTCCGTGTCGGGGAAAGGCTCCAGAGTGACGCGGGCCTCCATTCCCAACTCGACCGCGTCAGAGTCAACTTCGTCTATCGGTGCTCTGACGGTCATCGCATCCATGTTTACCAGACGGAACAAAGGTGTTCTCATCATCAACGCGCCCGCGCCCGCGCCCGCGCTGCCGGACGCCATGGATTCGCCGATGTCGACAAGCATCTCCGCGATAACGCCTCGAAACGGCGCGGTAACTCTTGCCTTTGCGAGCTGAGCGTTCGTATATTCCAGGCTGGACTTGAGCTGTTCGACATTCGCCTCAGCGGACTTGATCTCCTCGCGCCGGATGCGTTTTTGCAGCTCGTTCTTCTTGGCCGCGGCGAACAGCTCTCTGGCAACGTCGCGGGCGAGCTTCGCCCGGTCGTGGAACGATTTGGCTACAACGCCCTCTTCGAGAAGCGACTCCGCCCGGTCGAACTCCTCCTCCGCGTTGCGAAGCTGCGCCTCGGCCTGTGCCAGGTCGGTGTCGGCGATCGTATCCTGTATCTCCGCGGCGACTTTCGCCTGTTCCAGTCTGGCTCTGCCGGCCGCGAGGTTGGCTTCCGCAACCTTGACCTGAGCGTCGAGCTCCCGCGCGTCCAACTCCACGACAAGCTCGCCTTCCTCCACGGTATCGCCCTCGTCGAAGTTGATCTTCATCACGCTTCCCATGAACTCTGAGCTTATGATCGAGTCGATCTTCGCCTCAACGGTGCCGGAGGAGACCGCTGTAACCGTCGCTTCGACGTGCCCTCGGCTGACAGGTTCCACTCTGACGGGAAGGGGCACGCCCTTCGCCAGGAATGTCCGCGCACCAAGAACGGCCACTACTATAACGACAAGCAATACAGCAATACGGGTTCTCGATGATCTCATCACTCACCCCTCTGTGTTCACAAGCTGTCCGTCCCTGAAGTGGAGTATGGTTTCAGCTTGTTCGGCTATATACGGCTCGTGCGTCACGATGATGAGCGTGTTGCCCTGTTCATGCAGTTTTCCAAAAATCGCCATGACCTCGGTCCCCGATTCGCTGTCGAGATTCCCCGTCGGTTCGTCGGCGAGGATTAGCGACGGGTTGTTGGCGAGAGCACGCGCTATGGCGACACGCTGGCGCTCGCCGCCGGAGAGCTCGTTTGGCCGGTGGTCAACGCGATGCCCCAGACCGACCGACTCCAGAGATTCCCTCGCGCGGCGTTGTCTTTCCCGCTTGGGTATTCCGTCGTACAGCAGCGGCAGTTCCACGTTGGCTTGAGCGGTGGCTCGCGGCAGCAGGTTGAACGTCTGGAACACGAATCCGATCTCGCGGTTGCGCAGCTCCGCGAGTGCGTCGTCTCGCAGATCGCTCACTTCCTCACCGCCCAGGCGGTAAGTTCCCGATGTCGGACGCGAAAGACAACCGACAATATGCATCAGGGTGGTCTTGCCGGAGCCGGAAGGTCCCATAATCGACGTGAAAGAACCGCGCGGTATGTCGAAGGACACACCGCGCAGAGCGTGCACTTGCACCGTGCCCATGTCGTACACTTTCACGATGTCCCTAACTGAAATCAGGTAGTCCACGACTGTGCCGGTGTCGTTCATCATGCGGCCGTGCGCCGCAGTTTGCCCCGCACTTTCTCCGAGAAGTCGTCGAGCAGCAGGTAAACCACGGGCACCACGATAAGAGTGAGAAACGTGGCGGCGAAAAGACCGCCTATCACCGTGATGGCCAGAGCCTTGAAAAGACCCGCGCCCTCGCCCCATCCCAGCGCCATCGGCACCATGCCGAGCATTGTGGTGAGCGCCGTGATGAGGACGGGCCGAAGCCGCACGGTTGCGCCCTCAATTATGGCGTCGCGTTTTGACATATTCTCTTTGCGCAGGTGCAGAATGTAGTCTATCATCACGATGGCGTTGTTGACCACGATGCCCGCCAACATTATCACCCCGATGAATGCCGGTACGCTCAGGCTGCTGCCGGTTATCAGGAGGATCGCGACCACCCCTATGATCGAAAAGGGCACCGTCAGCATGATGGTGAACGGATGAATAAACGATTCAAACTCCGCTGCCAAGATTATGTACACCAGCACGATTGCTATCGCGAACGCCTTGATGAGCCCGTCGAACGCCTCGTTCATATCCGATATGTCGCCGCCGAATTCCCAGTAGTAGCCGTCTGGGAACGTCATCTGGTTTAACGCACCGGAGATCGCCGTCTGAATGTCGCTTGGTTTCACGCCATGGCTCATGTTCCCGCTTATCGTGACGGTTCTCTTCTGATCCTTGCGATTGATATCCACCGGACCGACGCTGAACTCAACTGCTGCAACCTCTGACAACGGGAAAGACACACCGCGCAGGTTTGTAAGGGTTATGTCCTTCAGATCCTCCACGCTCTTCCTGTCCCGCTCGTCGAAGCGGACGCGGATGTCGGTTTCCTCCCCGTCCTCGTCTATCGCTCCGACGATTTTCCCCTCCATTGCGGTCTCAACGACGTCCGCTACGGTTCTGACATCAACGCCGAAGTCGGCGCACCTCTTTCTGTCCACGAGAACCTGTATCTCCGGGCGACCCTCCTCGTCGCTGGAGGATATGTCGACGGCACCGGGTACGCCTGATATGCGCTGCTTCGCCTCGGCGGCCAACTCGGACAGGACACTATGCTCCATGCCGCTGACTCTTACCGTCAGGGGGCTTCCGCTGGAGCTCGGCCCCATCGTTTCAAAATCCATCTCTATACCGGGAACGCCGGACATCTGGCTGCGTAACCTGTCGGTGATCACTTTGGTGGAGTCGCGCTCTTCAATAGGCTTGAGCGTGACAGCGAGGTAGAAGGAGCTCGGCATGACCTGAGTGAGAACCCCTGTGACGCCGGGATCGTTGCGGGCGATTTCCTCGAGCCTTGAGGCGATCGCATTGGTCTCGTTCAGCGAGTACCCGACGGGCAAATCCATGTCGATGTACACGGAGTCGCTGTCGAGCTCCGGGAAGAACTCCCGCGACACCCATCT
>Ga0180438_10004489_pt1 | contig 20065 bp, 12 predicted proteins | sample SS_ome_12_FD_132455 | JGI IMG/M metagenome (GOLD analysis project Ga0180438, IMG submission 132455) | Hypersaline lake sediment archaeal communities from the Salton Sea, California, USA - SS_3_D_2 metaG | ecosystem: Environmental > Aquatic > Non-marine Saline and Alkaline > Hypersaline >... | reverse complement strand
TTCGGGGGGCACGCGACGCGGATCGGAGAGATAGATCTCGTGGTGTACGCCGTGACACGTTAAGCCCTGCGCTTCTGCAAATCGCGCCATCTTGGCCAATGTCTCTGCTTCTTGATCGAAGGGGCCGACGTGAAGCATCTGAACGCAACGGCCTTCGGCCAGGGTTTGCAGCTCGACGTTCTCGACCTCGACGTCTTTGCCTTTCTCGATAAGGCGGGCGACTGCAAGATCTAAATCCGTTTCGCGCACAAAGTCCGGAATGCGGATCAAGAGCGTCCATTGCCACGTTTCGCGGGGCGTACCGGCAAAATCGCACGAGCCGTCCGCACCCTGCCAAAGGCCTTCGAGCGGGCACACCTTGTAGTCCTGTCCCGCGGACTTGTGGTTCATCTTCATCGTGAAGGCAACCGAGTATAGGGTTTTAACGGCGTTCTGAAACGATTGGCTTTCCGGGGCGCCCTGGCCCTCAACGGCCAAGTACCGTCCCTTCCGCAGTTCCACCAACGACGGTTCCGTTCGCGCCGCATACTCTTCCTTGTGCACCTTAAAAAGATCAAGCTTGTCCGCCGCCGCCATGACTCTCCTCCCGATTCTGCGCGCCGCTTCGCCCACGGGCAAACAGGGTCCATCATGCATATAGGCCCATTTAGGAACAAATATAGGCCTAATCCTTGAGTCCTGTCAACGCGATGCCTTGGACAATGTGGCGTTGGAATAGGAGAAGCACGGCGAGCGCGGCAGTGATGGCCACGTCCGCTTCGCGTTCGAGGATGCTTTCGCGACGGGCGTGTTTCGGCCAGCGATCAATGGGCACAAACTCGGGGTTGTGCACGATCTGGGCCCAGGCGCCCTGATACACATTCGTGCCGAGGTGTTCCGTGAATACGCCAAATAGATTCCGCGCGATCGGTTCGCCGCGATCGGCCGCGTCAAATCTAATGCGCGCCTCAGAGTGGTGCGCCGCCGACGTTGTCAATCCGATGAACAACCCGAAAAGCATCGTGCTGCAGATCTTCTCTAGCCTGTGCCTTTTCGTCATACCTAGACTAGGCGGCACATCATTTCCTCCCATCTGGCGGATTCTCGCGAGCACGATACAATAGCAACACTTCTCGGCACAACCTGAACGCATAACTCAGAAGCCGGAAGTCAAAACTCAGAAAAAGTCAACGTGGCGCTTCCGCGCGGCCTATATTTGTGCTATGGTAGGGGCTCACGCTTTTGGGAAAGCGCCGGTAACATGGGAGGGTCGCTTGGCGGTGGAGTGCACCTGTCCTCATTGCGGTCACAAGCTCAGAATTGCCGAGGCGCATGCGGGTAAGCTGGGTAGGTGCCGACACTGCGGCAGCAGCATGCGAGCCCCCAAGGCTTGCACCGAAGGCACAGACTTCTCTGCCTCACCACTTCCACATCGGCCATCAATCCTTAGGATTGTCTGCATTTGCATTGGCGCCGCTCTGTTGATCGGCGCCTTCTCGACAATCGCTTGCAGGCTCAGGCAATGGAACATACCGAAGAAAAGCAACGCCTCCTTCTATGCGAATATCGAAGTCAGGACGGAACAACTGAATCCGGCTTCACTGGAATGGCGTTTCAAGGATGTCCCACGGCCCAGCAAATCCGACGTGGCGCAAGAAGCAAAAGTTACACTATCGGGCAACTCGCGGGAGCCCGCTGCCGCTGACTGTTCGGTTCTCGTAAACGGACGGATGCCAAGCGACAGCCTTGACCTGAGTGAAGGGAATCTACTCAGCAACGCCAATGCCGATGGCGGCTCGATCCTCATCGACCTGCGGAAGGTTCAGCCTGTCGTCGCGTTAAACACGTATTCATGGCATGAGTTTAATGTTGACCAGGGTTCACGGGGCCCGCAGGTGTACGCGCTCTACGGAAGCGGAGCCGAAGAACAGCCGGGTCCGAAGAACCTGTCGGCCTGGACGAAGATAGCCGACGTGGATACGCGCCCCAATACGACGGGAGCGAAATGGAACGGCCAGCATGGTGTCTCGATAACCAGTTCGACGGGCAAGATCGGTGATTTCCGTTATCTCATGCTTGTCTTGCAGAGGACAAGATCGCCTCTGCAGTCCAACGTGAACATGACGGCCACCCTGTTCTCCGAGATCGACGTGCATACAAAGGAGACGTTGACGCGGGCAGGCGATGCCGTAATTGTTAGTCTGGGAGAGCGGCCTGCTTCGACGGTTACAGGTCCGACTGTCTGGAACCCTCAGCCACCAGGAGCGCCGATGACGGAGCATGTTCTCAACAACGACGGCGTGCACCGTCAGGTAAAATGGGCCGAGTTCGCAGGCTTCACAGTCAGCGTGGATGGCCAGGCAATCTACGATCAGCGCGTTGGTGAGAACGGTGCCCCCGGTGCCGTTATCGACCTGGACAAAGCTCCTATCCATCTAACCGAGATGGACTTCGTGCTGCAAGGTAGGGTCGAGTTCGGCTCCGATCATGGTGACTCATGGCAGGCGGGGTTCTTCATCGATCTTGACAACGACGAGCGACTACTGCTTGGCCCCGACAGCGGAACCAGCCTGCGTTTCACGCGAGCTCGTGAGACCATCGCAGAGAATGGCATGTCAAGTCGGGCGGTTTCCCTCAAGATAAAGCGGAGGGGAGATAGGTATGTGGGTTGGCATAGTTGGGACGGCACCGTATGGCTTCGTTTGGGCGCCGTAGTCAGTGCGGCCACCCCCCTAGCCGCGGGGGCGCTGCTCAGAACGTCCGGAGAACCGCACCCCGAGCATGTCGAATTCCATTACTTCGACATAACGCATGTGGAGAACGAGCCCGATGTGTTTGAACCCAACAGGAACTACGGACGCCGGCAAGCTGAGCGGCTCCATTTTGCCTATGATTTATCCGGTATCGACATTCCATTCGAAGTGTTCGTACGCCGGGCGCGGGGCGTCGAGTGCGAGCCTGCTGATACGAAGCTGTACACAATACAGAACATCCAAGAGCGCATTGAAAACCAACTCCTAGGTGTCGAAGGAGAACCTTTCCAGCGACGCAATCTCATCGCCGTGTTTCCCCATTTCCCAGGGAGTGGTCCCCACCCCTACAGAAGTCACTTCCAGTACCGTTCCCTCTGGGGACAGGAGGACCATATCCTGCTCGACCTCCACGAGAACTACGTCCGCGAGCGATTTCCCGCCACGCGAAGCGAGATCGATGATTCGTTCTTTCTGATCGGGCATTCCGGAGGGGCACAGTTTGTGGCCCGGTTTTGCATGGTCCATGCGAAAAAGCTAAAGCGTGCGGTCGCATCAAGCCCAGGGGCCGTAACCTATCCCACGGACGAATTCCTGTGGCCCGATGGGCTGAAGGTGAGCGATCACTTCAAGCGAAGGAATCGCAGAATTGCGATTGACATGCCGTCGTTATTCAAGCTTCCGTTGGCATTTGTTGTAGGTGAAACGGACACCTGGCTCTACAACCCATGGCACGCCTTCGGCTATTCACACCATGATGAAGCCAGGAAACTCGTGCGTAGGTTCGCGAAAGCGAGTGGCGGAGAGTCAAGGGCCAGTCTCTACCTGGTGCCAGGCGAATGCCACGGCTTCGCGAGAATGAAACAGGTGACGGCTCTGAGATTCCTCTTTAGGGATGAAGAAGCACTTCAGCGCATATCGCAGTGGCGTTACTATTTTGAGCTCGACCAGCAAGACCAGAGGGCGCCCCTGTCTTTCGACGGTATTCCCAATGAGTTGTTTCGGTACTTCAAGTTTGGCTGGTTCTTCCAGGACCAGTCCTCGAGAGGCCAGTTTCATTTGCACGAGTTCTATGGTGACGGCACATGTCGCGTGCACGATTGGTGCCAGGGGCGCGAGTATCAGAGCATATGGGCGATCGAGCGGAACGGCCAAGAAGTAGGCTTAAGAATCGGTTCATCCATGTTCGCTTCCCCTTATCATCAATACGGGGCGCTTCATCTCTCTCGGCGCGACGGCAAAGAAGAAACGCTCATGCAGTCGCCGTTTGTTACGCAGCAATTCGTCGACGAACAAGTGGTGGGAAAGATCTTCTACTTCTATGAAGCGGTAGGGCGCTCCGCCCACGGCCCCATCACTAGACGCATCGACAAACGCACTATTAAACTTACACCTAGTGGCGCCGTAGTCAACCCGCTACCGGGCTTCCGGACGCCGCCCACGATGCAGCGATGGCAGTACGACAACGACACCCACCTGCTGCGCTTCTCAGATGCCACCAAAGAAACCTATGACAAGTTCCAGGTAGGGGAATGGCGTTGGGGACGGGACGCTGAGGGCCAAGTATTTGTCGCCGGACTTCACACGAGAGATGAACATCTGGCACGCATGGAAATACAGACATCGCCGCGATACGAAAGCAAATGCTTCGACGAGTGGTACATCACCCCCTTCGAGCGTGCCCGATAAGATTTCTAGTGGCACAAGGAGAGTAATCTAACAATGCACCTTCGTTTCTTTAGGAAGGGGTGCGGGGAAACCCTTTCTTTTCGCAAAGAAAGGGTTTCCCCGCGTTCTCCTATTCCTTTTCTTCCCGCTCGATGGCGGCGGGGCGTTGTTGGGCGGCGCGGAGCCGCGCCATGTCGAATTTCTTCTTGCGGTCAAACGTGACCACGCCGTTCTGCTCCTGGTACACATCCGTGAGTTGCGTGTAGCAATAGCCGAACATGTCCGGGTTGTCCAGAAGCACCGCGCAAAGCTTCTCAAAGCGGTCGTAGAACTCGTCGAGGTTCTTCGGACGTTGGCCGTACCCCCAGGAATCCTCGCCTGCTTTCGCATCGGGATTCCACCAAATCCCGCCGAATTCACTCACAAAAAACGGCTGTCCACGGTAGGGAATCGAGATCGGTCGTTCCGGCGGGCCGTTGAGAAAAGGTATGCCGTCTGCGAGCCCGGCGTGATTCTCGGCAAACTTTCTTGGATCCTGTTCATAGTCGTGGCAGTCATATACATCGCTTTCGGGCACTCGGTGGGAGTAGCCCGAAGTATCCAGAACAGGCCGGCTGCCGTCTATGGCCTTCGCGGCAAGGAACATGCCGCGTGTTACGTCGTCCAGCGCCGTTACGTGATCCGTGATAGGTTGGGCCGTTTCGTTCAAGGGGCACCAGCCGACGATGCACGGGTGCGCATAATCCCGTTCGAGCGCCTCGAGCCACTGCGTGATATACGTCGCCGTGACGCGCTGGATGCCTTCGTGGCGTTCGGGATCTCGACAACCCCAGTCGCCGAACTCGCCCCAGACCAGATAGCCCAACCGATCGGCATGGTACAGAAACCGTTCCTCGAACACCTTCTGATGCAGCCGTGCGCCGTTAAACCCGGCCTCGATGCTCAATTCAATATCGCGTCGCAACGCCTCGTCGGTCGGCGCCGTCATGATCCCGTCGGGGTAGTAGCCTTGATCGAGCACAAGCCGCTGGAAAACCACCTCGCCGTTCAGCCGAATCGCTTTCCCGTCGATGGCAACGCTACGGAGGCCCGCATAGCTCGATGCGGCGTCCACGACCGCGCCGTTCGCGTCGAGCAACTCGATTTCGAGGTCGTATAGGAACGGATCGCTGGGACACCAGAGGCGTCGGCGCGTCTCGGGAATCGGGAGCGTGATGCGCGTTGAGAAATCGTGGTTTGCCGGCCGCTCCTCACAGACGACTTCGCCGGTGTCGTCACGGAGGCGGATACGCAGGCGCAACCCACTCGTGGGATTTGTCAGGCCCTGCTCGACGTGAAAACACCCGTTAGTCACGTCGGGCGTAATGCGCGGCCGCAGCAGCGCTGTGTCCGGCACGGGCTCCATCCACACCGTTTGCCAGATGCCTGTCGTGCGGGTGTAAACGCAGCCGTGGTTCGCGTACCGCTGCGACTGTTTCCCGACAGGCTGCAGGTTGCGCGTGTAATCGCGGGCGCGGACGACGATAGTGGCAGGAGCGCCCGGTTCGACCACGCCGGCCAGGTCGCACGTGAACGGCGTGAACCCGCCGCGATGACGGCCCACCTCGACGCCGTTCACCCATACCGTCGCGTCGTAATCCACGGCCTGAAAATGCAGCAACACCCGCGGCCCCGACCACGCTCCGGGTATCGGGACTTCACGGCGATACCACACAACGTTCATGAAATCGGTGTAGCCAATGCCCGAAAGGGACGATTCCGGACAGAAGGGTACGATGATGCACTGCGTCAACTCCCGTTCGAGCAGCCCCCGCTCGAGGCCGCTGTCGCCGGGATCCATCTCAAACTGCCACTCCCCGTTCAAACAGAGCCACTGCTCGCGCACAAATTGCGGCCGTGGATACTCAGGACGCGGGATAGTCACTGGAAAACCTCCATAGTCTTGCCGCAAGAGACGTCGACTTCAGCGCCCGTTTCTTGGGCAGGGGCCCATGGTCGAGCTGTTGCGCTTGAATGCGCCGCGCCAGAGGGATCTGCCTGAAAACCAGCCCAAAAACGCGGCGCAATGCCGAGGTCTTATAGCACATTCCTCGGCGCTCGGCAAAACAACCAACCGGCGGTAGGACCTCACTCGCCTGCCGGCAACCGTTCTTGCGCTGCCGATCGGGAAGAAACAAACCGCGGCCCACGCCGTCGTTTCTCCCGCCGTGCCGCGCAACGTCTCAACAGGCTTCCCAACTCATGAGACAAGCGCCTGCACGATCGACGCGGACCACAACTCGGCCATGAATCTCATTCCTTCCGGGGTGGGATGGACAGGGTCGGGGCCGTATAGCCGGTCTTTGTCGCGGGCGTAGGCGGTGAAGAAGTCCGGGCCGCGCGCCAGCCCTCGCTTGCTGACCAAGTCGTCGATAGCGGCGCAGTATGCACGCAAAATGTCTTCGGCGCCGGGTTCGTAGTCGTAGCAGGGCCGCGCGAGCAAAACTCGGTGCGGCTTGGCCTTGTATCGGGCGCAGAGCACATCCACCACGGCTTCAATGTCGCCCACCACGTCCCGGGGAGCGCGCATGGCGCGTCCGTCATTGACGCCCAAATGAATGAGCCACATGTTGGGTTCGAGAAACGCCATACGCGTTTGCCAGTTCTCGTCCTCGCGCACGAGGCGCACGTAGTCCGCAGCCGTGTAGCCGCCCCAACCCTCGTTGGCAATAAACACCGGATACCCGAGCGACGCGGCCAACCGATCGTTGAGGTCGGTCATCCAGCTTTTCATGCAATTCACGTCCGGCTTGTGCACGTGCGTTGTCGGCGCGTACTGCGGAAAGTTCCTGCCGTCCCTCGATACGCTGTTCGGCGGAAACATGGCCGCAGTCAAATCCAATTCCGGCATGGAATAGTCTTCGCCAAAGTAGCCTTCGGTGATGCTGTCACCGAGCGCGGCTATGACAAGTCCGAGCCCTATCGGCTTACACGTCGCGCTGAATAACTCGTCCTCGCCGGTGCCAAGTCCGCGCACCTGAAGCGCGTACGTCCCGTACTCGAGGTCCGCGAAACGTAAGGCAGGCCCTTCACGCCGCAGTGTCCCGGAACCCACGGCCTGTTCATCTTTTTGCAGCACGACCTCAAGTTTCTGAAGCCCCGGGCTGTGCATCTCAGCCCGGACGTCCAAGTCCCGCGACGACTGGATATACGGGATCTCGTAAGTCCCTTCCACATCTGGGACTGTTAGCAGAAACCCGCCGCCGCTCTCAGGACGAAACACGGCCCGGCCTACTTGTAGTGTGTACGTCGAGTTCACGAAGTCGTTCCGTGTCCTGCCTCTCTTGCTCTTACCCGCCCCCGGGAAAGAAGAGCGAGTGTGCATTGCTCGCTGGTAACGAGAATGCGTAATCCAGGTAAATCCACCTGAGAGGATGCATCGTTGTTGTGGCTTGCGCCCTCTCACGACGCCCCTGTCGCACGGCTTACGTCTTCAAGGGCAAGGCGGTACCTTTGCGCCTCAGTCCCGCCTGTGCGAGCAGAACCAACGCATAGCATGCGGCGGCAAGGTAAAAATTGGCGGCTATCTCGACATAGACCGAGATCAATACGGCTATGGCGGAACACAACACGCCGAAAATCCCGTTGAGGGCCCAGTACCAGGGGGTCTCGGCGGCGGCGGCGCGCTTTGCCATGCTCATTCCCGTGGGGAAGAACAGCCCCATCAAGAGTCCCATGGGGAAGATGACCGCAATGGACGTGACAATCCTTGCCGCGATCGGCGCCGTTGCCATGCTCGGGGTTAGGGCGTTGAGCAAAAGGTTAAGGGCGACTATGGCGCCCGCAGTGACGATAGGGTACAGGTAAAGCCACGGCGGCCGTGTCAGAGGACGACGGTCCGTGAGCCCACTGCCTATGCCCGCGCTGGCTATCAACGTGAAGAGAAGGATTCCCAGGGCGTACAATGGATGGCTCAAGAAGACGGTAAGCCTCTGTATCAGCGCTATTTCCGTGAGCATGAACCCGCAGCCAATCAGCGAGAAGTAGAGCGCCCCGGACCACAGCGTTCCTGAGGATACGGTCGTGTCGATACCGAAACGCCTTCGTAGCGCCAAGGGCACGATGATGGTACCGGTGGCCACGAGGAGGAGGGTAAACAGAAGCCCCAGGAGAGTGAGTGTCGCGATTAGGTTGCCTCGAACCACGCCCCCTCCCGAGCCGTACTCCGAGAACGCCGCCCCGAGGTGGCGCAACCGCAGCATGTTGAAGAAGTATGGACTCTTATCGGTGGGCGGACTGCAGTTCAACGCCGCATTCGCTGTCACCGCATCCAACTCGTCGCGCGTGCGCACCGAGACCATGCCGCGAAGCAACTGGTTGCCGGGGAGAACGCTGCCCGGGGCATAAATGACCTGGTATTGAAGCTCCTTGCAGGTAGTCAGCAGCTTGTCCACGTCGCCCGGTGTAAAAGGCCGACGACTTATGAGCAGCGTGGCAATCTTGTCGACGGTGACCAAGGCGAGGTGCGCCGAAGGGTCTTGCGCTCCGGTCTCGATCAAGGCGGCGACGGCCAGGCCGAGCACCCGACCGGTCTCGCCCAGGTTCTCAGGGCTGTGCCAGCGCGACACCGTGAATATGCCGTTGTCCTCGAGCCGCTCGATGAACAGTTTCCAGGCCTCGAGCGTGTAAAGCGCGTTTTCAGACAGCGAAAACGCGCCCGCGCCGGTGGCAGCGAAGGTGTCTATCAAGGACATCTGGATGACGGCGTACTTGTCGGGTGTCCGGGACAAGTAGCTTCTGGCCTCCGCGGTCACCAGGCGGACGTCGGCGCGATCCGCAAGTCCGGCAAAGGTTCCAAAATCATGCTCGAGCAGGTCGATGAAAATGGGATTTAGTTCCACCCCCGTAACCGGCTGATGGCCGAACAGCAACGCGCTTTGCAGGTCTCTTCCCCCGCCGACGCCTATGATGCATGCCGGCCCTTTGCGTCCCAGATAGTAGGCGACATTGGTTACGTCGTAGCGGAGGTAGTCGATGTCGCCCAGGTCGTGGAATCGCGTCACATTCGTGCCGGCCTCGCCGTCGATGTTCATCCAATGCTGTTCAATGGGCTCCATCGGGGCCAGGGGACTTGGCCCCCAGTAGTGGGGTGCGCGCAGACTTTTGCGGTACACGGCTACCCGGGAGAAGGAGTTCCAACGCTCCTTTTGATAGATGTGGGCGGGTTCGATTCGCGCGCCCTTGACGATGAGGGGTCTGATGCCGCTCTGGCTCAGCGAGTTCACCGCGCCCACGATGAGAAACCCGAGGAAGAGGACAAGCCCAAGCCGCCGCAGACCCCGTGACGCTTCGCGCCACGCAAAGCATATGCCCGCCATAGCGGTCGTAGCGCTGCACAACAGGATCAGACTCGGGGCGTCCAGCACCTCGAGGCCGCCAAGCACGAACAAGCAGCCGAGTGACGCCCCAATGAGATCGCTCGCGTACAGCCTACCGATGGGCAGGTCGTACTTAGTCAGGACTGCCGACACAATGGTTCCCCCAAAGTAAAAGGGCAAGGCGCACGCAACGGTCGTAATCAAAAGCGCAAAGAAACTCATGATGGTCCTATACATGCCCAGGGGCACGAGGCAGAGCAGGAGCAAGGTCACCGGAATGCTCAAGGCGAAGTGAACGCAGGATCGGCTAACGGCACTGGCGACCTTGTCGTTGGCGAATGCACGGGGTTGGAGATAGACGCGGGTCGCGCCCGCCGTCATGCCCAGCATGGCGGTGGAAATAGCAAAATAGGCGAGGTGATACCACGTCGTGACGCTCAGCAGACGCACGAGCGTCACCTCCAAGGCGAGTCCGGAAAAAGCGACTAGAAACAAGCCCACGTAAACATTCATTTGAGGGTCATCCTTTCCGCGCGCAACAGAACCGTCTTCTGCATTCCTTCCGCCGTCTCTTGGATGTGAATATAGGTCAAGTCCACAGGCAAATCTTGGTTAAGCCGAGAAGCGAGTGGCGCGGGGGGATTCCACGCCGCGCTCCCCCAGAACCGTAGGTGCACGCCTCCGCGCATCCGGCCCCACCCGATACTATCTCAAGGCGCCACTTTCGCAGGGCAAAGTCTTGTGCTGCCAAGTCCTGCAAGCCGGCTACGAGGGCCCCCCTCATCTCGCGCCCGGCTTGTTGGCGCACTTTCCCACATGAACCTGCCCGCGGCCCCGTCACGAACAAGTTCGCTGCAATCATAGAGGCACACCCCGACAGTTTCAAGCACGATTCTGCTGCCGCGCTGTTCCTCTTTGCCTGCGTCCACACCCAACACCAGCCATCGGAAGCGATCGTCAGCGCTGTTCGTGCGGATTGGGACAGAGCGCAACGCAGAAGCTGTAGGTAGATGCGGCACTGCAGTAGATTGTCTGTGATTTGTCCGGGCTATATAGCCGGCATGACGTTGCCGCCGCACACGGGGATATAGGCGCCGGTGATGTAGCCGGCGAGGTCCGAGGCAAGAAACGCGACCACGTTGGCGATATCCCGTTCCCGGCCGCGTCGCTTGAGCGGGATCTTCTCCGTGTACTCCTTTTCGAAGGCGGAACCGGTGTCCGGGCGGTTCTCGCTGATGGTCCACCCCGGCGCGACTTGGTTGACGGTGACGCCGTGTGCACCGACCTCGCGGGCCAGCACGCGCAGCACGCCGTCCATGCCCCGTTTCCCGGAAATATACGCGGACTGCGTCTCCCAGCACTGCATGGCGCACTCGGTGTTGAGCGCAATGACGCGGCCCCAACCCTTCTGGATCATGTCCGGGACAAAAGCCTTCGCCATAAAAACGTTCTGAAGCACACAGGACTGAAATTGGCTTTCATAATCCTCGGGCGGCTGCTCGAGCACGTGCGTCCATTTATATTGGATGACGGCGTTGTTGACAATGATGTCCGGTGGCCCGAGGCTTTTGACGACCGCGGCGCGCATCCTCGAGACGGACTGCAGGTCCGTAACGTCGACTTGGGCAACAGCGGTCGCGGCATCCGCCCCTTTGAGTTGCGTTGACAGTTCGTTTGCCTTGGCCTCATTCCTGTGATAACAGAGGGCCACTGCCGCGCCGGCCCGAGCGAGCGTACGGGCAATTACGCGGCCCAGCTCGCCTGTCGCCCCGGTTACTACGGCGACTCTGTTGGAAAGATCGATCTCGAGCATGTCGTTCCTTTCACTTTATCCCGTCGGGGACGGGATCCGCTCAGCGTTGTGCACACTCAATAACAGAGCGCTTGGTGGCCGCCGTCGACCCGCAAGCTGATGCCGTTAATATACTCGGCTTCGGGCGAGGCCAAAAACACGCACGCGTGCCCGATGTCTTCGGGGGTGCCGATGCGACCCACGGGTACGCGTTGTTTGATAAACTCCGCGTTCTCGGGCTTTTCCCAATGCGACGCCGTCATGGGCGTAAGGATCATGCCCGGGGCGATCGCGTTGCACGTGATCCCGTACCTGCCCAAGGCCGTCGCAAAGCCGACCATCGCCATGCGAAGGCCGCCCTTAGACGCGCCGTAATCGACCTGGGCCGGGCCGGTTACGTTAACGGCCAAGGACGTAATAAAGACGATCCGCCCGCCCTCGCCGCGCTCGATCATCGCCCGCGCGACAAGTTGCGTGCAGTGAAACGCCCCCGTCAAGTTCACGTCGAGGGTCTTCTGCCACGTGTCCGGCTCGAGTTCCATCACTTCGATGAAGGGGCATATGCCGGCATTGTTCACCAATACGTCGACCCGCCCAAACGTATCGATCGTCTGCCGGACCATTGCCTCGACGTCCTGCCGGCGCGATACGTCGCAGCAGATGCCCACAGCGTCGGTCGCACCTTCTTTCTTGAGCTTCTTCGCGGCGTCTTCGGCCCTATCGAGGGCCAAGTCGGCGATGGCGATCAAGGCGCCTTTCCGCGCAAAACACGTCGCGATGCCGAATCCGATGCCTTGGGCGGCCCCGGTGATTATGACAGCCTGAGGCTCCATAGGAATCCTCCTTTCCCTGCGGTTCGAACCGCCCTACCCTCGCCGCAGCGACCTCTCGCGTGCAACGTCCATTGCCCACCGGGTCGCCGGCGTAATCCGAAGCCCTGCCAGCCCCCCTGCAATCAGCAAGAAGATCGGGTTTAGCATGGCGTTAAACAAGTTGTCGATCATCCACAGCGCAAGCAAACACGCAAAACACACGGCCGGGGCCAAATGCGGATGGAACCAGTAGCGCGGGCTCGCCCGCGCCCGCAGCAACAGGGGCGGAAGCAGAATAAGCGCCGCAAAACTGGCCAGCCCGACGGCGCCGCTTACCCCAAAGATAATTATCCACATCCCGTCCGAAACGGCAGCGGCCTCGTCCTCGTCGTCTCTGGTAACCATACGGCCCCAGCCGACCAGCGGCCGTTGCATCGCGCGCCGTGCAAGCAGTTCCTCGTTCTCAAGCCGAAACGAGAGCGATTCGGTTCGATAGCGGCCAAAAACCGCGGTCGACGCGGCCACTAGCTCCTTTCCGGACCATATCCCGGTAGCGCGCACGCCCATATACAGGATGGCGATTCCCGCCAGACAAAGGATAGGCAGTTGGCTCGGCTTCAACCACATGAAGCCCAAAACGGCCATGCCAATAGCAAGCAGGGCGAGCGCGCCGGTCGAGCGAAGCACCATCGTCGTCGCCAGCAGCACGGGTACGACAGCCGCCAACGGCAAGCCGAGGATGCGTTTCATCGCGCCCGTTGCCCAGAACCAGAGGCCCGTTAACGATGCCGCCGTCATCCACATGCTCACCATAAGGCCGTGTCCCATAAACACCGTGGGGCGGTAGCTGCCCCATCGATACGCCTGCACAAAACTGTGTTGATGGAAACCATAGACCATTTTGTGCAGTTGCGGACTCATCCGGATCTCGTAAAGACACAAGGGGATGTAGATCAGTCCCCCTACAAACACCCCGACCGCCAGTTCCTTCAACCCTCGGAGATCGGTGAAATACGTTCTGCCTATGAAATACGGCATGCCCCATGCCACCACCTGCGCGAACACGGCCGATGCGCCTTCGTAAGGGCCGTGCCCGTTGGCGACGGCCGACATGAAAGGCCAACCGCAAAAGATCACCATCGGCGCGTCCACCCAACTCGGACGGAATTTGAGAATGCGGTTGCTGTCGAAAATAAGCGTGGCGACCAGCACGCCGACGCACGTCGCCGACATCTTGGTATAGGGAGGCAAGAACCGGATGTCATACCCGGCCACGGGCAAGAAAAGCCACGCGAACACAAAGGCCGCAATTACGGCAACGCGCGACGGAAGCAGCGAGAACATGGCCAAGACAATAGGCGCCCAGCCTATCAACATGACCGCCACCAGCGGCGTGCTTTCTCCCGTACTTGTCATGCCCTAATGCGTCTCCATCATTCAGTCTTGTGTTTTGTGCGTTCTATGGCCTCGTTCAAGGCGCGTTCAAACGCATCCGTTGCATCCTGCCATGTATAGCCCGTCGCGGTGGCATAGGCCAAGTCGGACATGGCCCGCCATTCTGCATCGGAGAGGGAATGCACGCGTTCGATGGCCCGGGCCATATCCTGGGCATCCTCCGGCTTGACCAGAATGCCGCCGCCTTTACTCAAGAGTTCGGGCGATGCACCCGCAGGCGTGCCTATCACGGGGGTCCGGCACGCCATCGCCTCGAGGATAGGCAAGCCGAAGCCCTCGCGGCGCGTGCCAAACAGCCATGCTGTACAGACGCCGTAAATCGACTTGAGTTGACCGTCGGGAAGGCGGCACGCGAACTCTGTCCCTTCGGGAAGAGGCAGCTCATCCGTCGCCGGACGAGAGCCAAATGCAACCACCCTCAAATTTGGAATCCTCGCCCGGGCGAGGTCTACGGCTTTGATGCAAATGTCCGCTCCTTTCTGAGGCAACGGCGTATAGAGGAAGCCAACTGTAGACCGCACGGGTTTGTTGCGGGGCGGAAGGTCGAATACATCGAGATCGACGGAATTGGGCACAACGATCACTTCCGTGTTACGGGTCTCGAGCACCAAATCGCAGAGCCAATTCGAGATGGTAATGATGTGCAGCGGCAAGCGCCATGTCTGCCGGACCTTGTCGATTGGCTGGCCCGCGCCGCCGTAGTCCTGCATGAAATAGGCTTTGGCGCCCTTGCTTGGGCTCAATCCCGCGACCCATTCGGCCGTTTCCCACCACGTCGCCACAACCACATCGCCGTCGGGGACATCTGAATCAACAATAGGCCGGAATTTCTTTAGTCTTGTACACGCAATATCAAGCCTGTCGAAATGCGACGGACGCATCAAAGGGATCCTCGGCCATCCTCGGCCCAGCGCAAAGGACTTGACGCAGTGCCGGAACGGCAGCGGCCTTGGGCCGGCGCACACCATGCAGACCTCGTGGCCGCGCTTTTTCAGGCGTTGCGCGTAAACGGCGATCACGCGGTTCCCGCCGGACATGTCGGGTTGCGGCATCACGAAAGTTATCTTCATACGCGAACGTATCCATCCGCGCCGGGCCGCGGCCCGGCGCGTCTGCGTCTACCTATATGGAGCGAACCACCAGTAGATGTCATGCACCATCATCAAGCTGTTCAAGGCCGTGGCCGCCACCAGACACGGTAGCGCTGTTCGGACTAGTGCCGCAACTCGACCGCTGGCTTCTTCCGCGAAACGAATGCCTACGGCCATACAGACAATTACCGGAAACACCCAGTGAGGAGAATAAAGGAAAAAATCGTCCCCGTAAACCGTATGGAGACAGATATTGAATGCGACGACGATGCCCATAGCGTCCACCAGTGGGGGCCGTCGTCGCCAACACGAGCGCAGTCCCCACGCTGCCGTCCCGAGCAGCATCAGCCACAACGCACAGGCAAAACCACCCGGTGCGTCATATTTCGGAATGCCGCCGACGTCGAACGTGATAAAAGGCATGTCTTTGAGACCCAACTCCCTGCGTTGCTTTCTGCCACGCACGCCCACGTCGTCGGGCGGCTCCCAACTCGATATGTAGGTCTTCGGCGCCGCGTAACTATAAAGGAAGACGTGGCCCACAAGCTTGTAGACGCGCCGGCCCAGTTCGCCAACGGTGCGAAACGGCGCCATATAGGGCACGTCGTGTTCGTAAGAACGCGGCAGAAAGATCACCTTCGAGGAAGGATAGACCCCTTTCTGCACGACGTTTAAGGGCAGCAAGACGACAACGACTAAGACGATAAGGATTAGGCTCTTCTTGAACACGCTCATGAAACTGTTTCCCGGCCGCAAACTGGCCCCATAGGCCGCTAGAGTATGAACGATATTGGTCGTGGTGACGCCCATCGATACGACGCCCGCGGGAACAAACCATTTCAAGTTGCCGGGCCGTTTCACGGCCACGATAAACCCGGCGATAATGGCGGCCGCCCCCATAATGCCCGTGCTCGGCACGGAGCCAAAAAACATGTGCGACGCCGAAACGCCAAGCAAAAGCGCATAGGCCGTAGCCCGAGAATCGCCGAAGCCAGCTGATGTGAAGAAGAGGCGCGCAAACACCACGCATAGGGCGCCGAAGAATGAGTTCACGATGAGGGCGGCGGCCGTGTGCGAGCCTGTCACCAACCGAAGCGCCGTTCCAAACGGATTGAAGAACAAGACGTAAAGCGGGTGGACGGCCGTGCGCAGATGGTTATAGCCCGGCGACGTGATGTCCATGACGATGCGCGGCGCATCGTGGAAAAACATGTTGTCGCCCCGTTGCATCACCGTCGTCGAGGCAACCGCCGCGCCCAAAGCGCAGTAGCCGGCCCAGAAACAACCGAAGAGCAACAGGTTGAGCGTTTGCCCGGAAACAAGGTCTCTTACCCGCGACATCAACGCTCTCCCTGCGGAAATCGGCGAGCGGCGCACACCCCCGGAACGGCGGTTCACAAAGCGATGCAGGCGCACAAAATGCCCGAATGCGGATTGTAGCAGCATGCCCGACACCGGTCAAAGGCACGTTGATCCGCCGCGCAGCGGCCGGGCAAATGCCGAGGGCGTTCGACCCAGACGTTCCTCGCACGTCGGTGGGAAAAACATCTTGACAAATATCGTTTACCGTGTTAAATTTAATATGTTAAACAACCCGCGTATTTTCGGAGGAGAAAAGATGACGGTCCCCCGGTTCGGTCGCGTTGAATTGCGAATCATGCACGTCCTTTGGGAAAAGGGGCAGGCGACGGCGCGAGAGATTACTGAGGCCATGAATCGGTCCGCCCGCACGGCGCACAGCACCGTACAGACGCTCTTACGCAAGCTCGAAGAAAAGGGCGCCGTCGATCACGAGATTGACGGGCGGACCTTCATCTTCCGGCCGTTAGTGAAACCGGAGCAGGTCAGGCAAAAGGTTACACGCGAGTGCATTGATCGTCTATTCGCTGGGTCTCCTGGGGGACTGGTCGCCTACCTCCTCCAGCATGAACGGATCTCGCGGGAGGAACTCGAGCAGTTCCGCCAGATGATTGACGAATCGGCGAAAGCACGTCGGCGCTAGGTGGCCGCGGACGTCGGGCGGCTTGCCCTCGTGTCGCGGGAATATCTGCTACCGGGGTATGGCGCGCTTGGTGATCTGGGAAAGGGTAATGTTCATGGGGGCATCTCGCATCGAGTTGGTCCTACGGGCAGCAAACCTGTCTGTTATGCTGGCGGCGAACCTGTTGGTGCAGTCCTTGCTGTTGGCCGCCGCAGGGCTACTCATCTGCTGGATTCTCAAGCGGAAGGGTGCGGCGCTTCGTTCAAAGATTTTGCGGTTCACGCTCTCGGGAATACTGCTGTGTCCCGTGATCGCGTTCGGGCTCAAGACAGCAGGCGTCGGAAGACTGGCCATCCGTTTGCCCGAGGCAACGCTGCCCACACGCAACGTTCCAGTACGCTTGGACAGTCCGCCGCGGGCGGACCTCCAGCGCACAATGTCTCCGGCCGAGACGGAACCAATAAGACCCTCGCCTGGCGGGGCTTCGGTTAGCCGCGGCATCCCCCAGTCTGTCCGCAGCGCCGAGCGGCCAGTCCGAGTGACGCGTCGCCCGCGAAAGCCGGATGCCCCAGGACGTCTCGCTGTAGCCTACATTGGCTTAACAGGACTCTGGCTGTTGGGCTCCGGCCTTCTTTTGTTCCGGTTGCTGGTTGCCCACCTGCGGCTCGCCCGCCTGCGCGGAGTGGCCACAAATGCACCGGCCAGCGTGCGTAATACGTGCGAGACGTTGGCGCGACAGATGGCCGTTCGTACCCCGCGTCTACTGACGAGCCCCCGGGTAAGCAGTCCTTTCCTGATCGGGTTTTTTCGCCCCGCGATCCTCTTGCCCGAGTCGGGCACCATGGTAAACGCCGTTGCGTTACGCGAGGTGCTTCTGCACGAATTGGCGCATTTGGCCCGCCGCGACTGCGCCTGGCACTTAATGAGCAAGCTTGCGTGCGCCATCGTGTTCTTCCAGCCGCTGATGTGGATTCTCGCCCGGCGTATCGAGGAGACCAGCGACGAGGTCGCCGACGACTACGTCGTACATCACGCAACCGACCGATGGCGCTATGCCCACGTGCTGGTCGACATTGCGGAAGGTCTGCAGCCAACGCGGGCCGAAAGCCTCGCGAGTGTAGGCGTGGTATGCCCCAAGTCCTCGCTTGGCCGACGGCTCTGGCGCATTCTTGATACTACACGGGCCCTATCGATCCACGTCAGCGCGCGGGCGACAATCGCGATAGTTGTTCTGGCGCTGTCGGCCACGGTCGCCGCTAGTCTGATCGGCGCCGGAGAGAAGCCTGGCGCAGACGCAGCCGCGCGACTGGAACACGCTATCACGCTTCGAGCGAAAGCGTACATGCAAGGGCGCGAACACACGGTGGACGATCTCCGCGCTGTAGTGGCGATCTTGGAGGAGTTGGCCGAAGAGTACCCGGACGTGGACGCGTACCGCGGGGAACTGGGCATTACACAGTGTTTGGTGGGCGCATCGGCGCACAGGTGGGGGGACACGTCGGTATCCTCAGAAGAAGTGTTCACTGCAGCTATTAACCTGCTCGAGCCCTTGACGAAAACCTATCCATCGAACGTGCGCTATAAGCATCATCTTGCAGAGGCCTACTCACTTGGCGGCTGGTTGCTGGCCGAGGCGGGCCGACCGCAGGAAGGGCTCGATGCCGCGCGCCAGGGGGTGGCGTTGTCAAAAGAAGTAGCCGCCGTCGAGCCCGACAACCGGGCGTGGCCCTGGTATCTGATGCATATTCTAAAGCGCCTGAGCGGCCAGTTGATAGACCTTCGGCTACCACACGCGGACACGATGAAAGATGTGTGGCGCCAGCTACGGGCTGGGATACTGTTGCCGCTGCCGGAATCCGTGCCGATTGCTCCCCCTCATATCGTTCATGCAGGGCGCGTTGTGCATGCAGGGCCAGGGCTTACCACCGCGGATCTCCGCCCGTTGGCCCACGCGTTGAGTGAACAGGGCCGGACGGACGAGGCCATGCAACTCTATGACGAGGCGGTCGCGTGCATCGAGGAACTCGCCGTCGAGGACTGGATGTGCCGTTACCATCTGCCCCGGCTTTTGAACGAGTACGAAGCATTCCTGGAGGCTGTTGGCCGGAAGGAAGAAGCCGAACACACCCGCGCGAAGCGCGAGACCTTCCGGCAAAAACTGATGGCGCAGTTCCCGAATATATTTCGGGAATGCCGCAACGGTTATTTCGGCGGCCCTGTCGTTGATTTTGCAGTACGCGTCACCACACCGGGCGAGTATCGGCTCTATGTGCGATTGGACGGCCACGACATATACAGCGGCTGGGTCGATGCCTGGATTGCCGAACTCGCCGATGGCCCAGGCGGGGCAATAGCCGATGCGTACCTCTTCCGAGTCCCGGCAGATCGGGATTTCGGAACCAACGCCTGGGTGGGAGGCGGCGTGGTCGAGGACTATGGACCTCCCAGAGCCCCTGAGATTCCCGCCGTATGGCCGATTGCCGCGCCCGGAAACTACACGATCCGGTTCGGCGGCCCTATGAATGGCATGGGGAACGGCACGGCGCTCGACGCCTTTGTTCTTCAGCGCTCCGATTTGCCTGCCCCCGTGGGTGACGGACCTAAGGAATCGCGGGCAACGTCCGCCGGCGTCTTCGTCGAGGAGGACGGGCGTGTAACGGTGGAGGCGGAGCACTATGCCGCTCGAGCGTCTTCTGTCGGCGTTGACTGGCTCGTAGTGCCCGATGAGGACCCGGGGGACGTTGCCCACCACAATTTCCGGGGAACCGGATACCTGCAAGTGCTGCCGGATAGTTCGCCGACCGAGGAGCAGGAGTTCGAGCGGCTGATGCGCAGGATTCAGAACGATCCGGAGGACGCCACTGCGTACCTTGCGCGTGGTTCTCTGTACCTGAATTCTGCGAAAGACTATGAGAACGCCGTCGCAGACTTCTCGACGGCCATCGCGTTACAGCCGGAGAACGAGGACGGCTGGACCAGACGGGGTCTCGTGCATGCGGAACTGGGGCGCTGGGCAGAAGCGGCCAGGGACTTCAGCAAAGTCGCCGAACTCGAACCTCACAACGCCTACGATCACTATCTAGCGGGCATCGTCGAGCTGGCTAGAGGCAATCTCGACTCCTATCGCGCCACCTGCGCGAACGCGACCGAACGCTTCGGCGACACCGATGTGCCCAACGA
>Ga0180438_10004484_pt1 | contig 20077 bp, 17 predicted proteins | sample SS_ome_12_FD_132455 | JGI IMG/M metagenome (GOLD analysis project Ga0180438, IMG submission 132455) | Hypersaline lake sediment archaeal communities from the Salton Sea, California, USA - SS_3_D_2 metaG | ecosystem: Environmental > Aquatic > Non-marine Saline and Alkaline > Hypersaline >... | reverse complement strand
GCCGACTGAAACCGAGAGCAAGCAGACCCTGGACAGTTTTGCGGAAGCGTTGATTAGGATTAAGGAAGAAGCCCAGGCTGAGCCGGAAGTGCTGCACAGCGCCCCGCATGTCTCCCCGGTCTCACGGCTGGATGAGACTGCTGCGGCCAGGAACCCGGTGTTGTGTTATAAGGGTTGAAAAGATTCATTCACAAAACGAAAAATCCTGGAGACAAATATCCGTCTCCAGGATTTTCTGTTTATAGATATCAAAGTGCGCTACTCAAAGCAGAAAAGGTTTTTTCCGTTGGTAGAATTTGTAGAAGCACATTGGTTTGTTGAAATCGATCACACAAAGGGAAGGTTGTAAAAAATTAAGAGTAAATCAGTCGGACTACCCTCTTCGGTAAACCATTGTCAGCATCTAGATAATCTTAAAATTGTTCTAATTTCCTTCCATGTAAGTTCCTTTTACACCCATTTTTTCGTAAGAGACTAGTTTGTAAATTATAATGAACGAGATTATTGATGTCTTAATTTTATGTTCACCCTGTGAGTAGATTATCCATATCTGCTGGGTATGATATTTAAAAATAACAAATTCATACCATGTGGAGTGAATAAAATTTTGTGACGAATAGCTTTTACTTTTTCGTAAAGAATATTTTGAAAAAATATATATATTTATTAATTGTGATTGTCTAAGGTGGATTTGGTCAAATGAATGATACGGTAGTTATTCTTGTTAATGGTGAAGTGCTGGCGGGCGGCTATGAATCTTCAATCAATGATCAAAAAAGCAAAGCTGATGTTCTAGCTGGGGTATTAAAGCCTCTTCTTGCGAGTAATTTAAATATAGCAATCATGCATGGCAATAAACCTCAAGTGGGTTACGTTTTATTCAGGTCTGAACTGGCCAGCCATGTTCTTCATCCGATTCCTTTAGATGTGTGTGGGGCAGATACACAAGGCGCGACAGGCTATATGCTGAGTCAATCTATCTTAAACGAACTTCAAAGAAGTATGATTCAACGCCATGTTATGTCTGTAATTACACAAACTCTGGTTAATTCTGATAGTAAATATTATGTTGAATTTAATAGACAAATCGGGCCCTGGTTGGACCAAGAACGCGCCAAGCAACGCAGTCAAGTTTTTGGTTGGCATATCATCGAAGAAACCGGATATGGTTTTCGCCGTGTTGTTTCTTCGCCACCTCCCATTGAAATTGTAGAGATTGAGGGGATCAAACAACTAGTTGAATCTGGTATGATCGTCATTACTGCAGGCGGTGGGGGAATTCCCGTTCACATAAATAAACAAGGAATTATTGAAGGAGTGGAGGCGGTAGTAGACACAGACCACGTTGCTTGTTTACTCGCCAGAGAACTGAATGCCAAGATCTTATTAATGATCGTTGAGGATGATGTTAAATTCATTTCCTCAGGATTAGGGACAGAAGTACTGCGTGAGTTAACCCAGGATGAATTAGATGTAACCATCACAAAAAGCACTTTTTATTCCGATATGGTTCGCAGGAAATTTCACTCAACGAAAGAATTCCTCAACAGCGGAGGTGAACAAGTTGTAATAACAACACTCGACAATCTGTCCTCAACCCTAGAAAAAAAGAGCGGCTTTTGGATTAGTGGTAATAATTCAAATTCTGATTTATACAAGCTTATCTAATATTAAAGTCCAGGTAATTTATATGAATAAACAACAGGTTCCAAATCAAGGACTCAATCAATTAAAAGAGTTGCAAAATGAAGTCTCGGAGCTAAAGAAGAAACTCGATGATGCAAATGTCCTAAACCATGCAATGTGGACATTACTTGTTGAGATCTCCAGAAGAATGCAGGTCTCCTCAGCAGCGATTAAGGCTGCAGTATCCAGCCTGCTCGGTTATGATATTTTTTGGGACGGATCTACCCAACATGAACTTTTGGAAATCGTTGACGATAGCGCTGATCAAGTATCAGACCAGATTACGTTGATTTCACTGGCTTTCAGGTCCGAATCGCGGAGCTTGGAGATCAAGCCAGAGCCGAATGAAATACAGGAGATCCTCACTTTGGTACTGGATGCGGTTGCAGATAATTATTCTGATCTCGAATTTGAAATTGAAATATTTCCAGATGGAAGCCCGATACTTGTCGATTACGAATATTTATCTGTGAGCTTGAAGCTGTTATTTGAAGTTCTTGCAGAATCTCCAAAGCCTCAGAAAATGTACCGGGTTATAACCCGGGAAGAGGAAAATTTTTGGTTTATTGATATTCTTGGAGTGAAAAACGAGATTACCGAGTATTTATCCACTGTTACTTTATGTAATGCAGATGAATTAACACAAGACGCACACATTTCACCGACCAATAAATTAAAACTACTTGTTATGTGCCGGATATTTGGTTTGCAGGATATTCATTTTAAAGCGATCGGAGGTTTGGAAAATGAGGCTGGCATTCGTATTCTTATTCCCATTGTTAAAAAAATTGATATTTAAAAATACCTGAATAAGTGGGAGTCTATAAAGGTAAATCTAATCCCTTATGGCAATAAGTATTATAAATATCCTCCTTATTGGAGATGAGCCAAACATACTTCGAATATTACGGCGTAATTTAATCAGCCGGGGTTATGAAGTATTGATTGCTTTAGATGATCAGGAAGCAGATTATGTTATCTCTAAAACTGATATCAGCCTTTTCGTCTTGAACCTTGATTTCGAAACCATTCAGGTTGACGGATTGGAGATCGTTCAAATGATACGCAACAACAGCCAGGCGCCGATTATCGTACTGTCAGCGGTTGGTTCAGAAAACCTGAAAATTCAAGCTTTTGACATGGGCGCTGATGATTATCTTGTAATGCCATTCGGGATGGAGGAATTTTTGGCAAGGGTTCGATCGGGGTTGCGGCGCTGGTCCACTCAAACAAATGGGAAAACCAGCCAGAGCAAAGTGATCATATCCGGAAATCTTCTGATTGACGTGGAAGCCCGCGAGATAAAAATCAGGGGCGAGCCCGTGCACCTTACACCAACAGAATTTGACTTACTGTACTATCTGGCAAAAAATTCCGGCAAGGTGATTACTCACCGTGAACTGTTGAAAGAAATATGGGGGAATGAATACGGTGACGAGCGTGAATATTTACGGGTCTTCATATCCCAGGTTCGGAAAAAAATTGAGAATGACCAAATCCGCCCTAAATACATCCTTACAGTCCCAGGGGTGGGTTACCGCTTTACAATCGATCAGTAATCGTTTGCGCATTTGCTCCTTTGTCCAAATGGTATATTATTAATATTCCACTACGAAAATCATCCCGGATGGTGAATAATTTAAATTCTGGTAATATTTCTCGGCTGAGTTTTCTCGATGGGGTAATTAATAAAATCTTATTACTTCCTAATGCCTAATTGATCCTCTTTACGATATCTAATACATATATAAGGAGAAGTTTTAATGAGAATTCTGTTTATTAATCCCAATACATCTGAAGAATTTACAAAGAAGATACAGAGAATAATTGACCAGTACTCGCTGCCAACAACGACGGCTCTAGCGGCAAACCCCTCGTATGGACCAAGGTCAATAGAGGGTGTCTATGATGAACTCCTGAGCTCATCAGGCACACTGGAACTAGCAATAAGCGAGATCGAAAATTTTGACGCCTTTGTAATTGCTTGCTACAGCGACCACCCCACGATCTATGCAATACGTGAAATTACTGACAAACCTGTAATCGGGATTGCTGAGGCTTCGATGTATTACGCCTGCATGTTGGGATACAAATTCAGCATTGTGACAACGAATGAGGAATGGGAACCATTACTTTGGGATGCAGTGAAACATTATGGTTTAGCAGAGCGCTGCGCATCCGTCCGTTCAACAAGGATGCCGGTCTTAGCGCTTGAACAGGCAAGCCTGGAGGAAACAAAGAAGTTAATTCTACGGTCTTCTGGACAGGCAATTGAAGAAGATGAGGCGGAAGTAATCTGCCTGGGATGTGCCGGCATGGCTGGGTTAGATAAAGAATTACAGCAGGAGCTGGGGGTGCCGGTTCTGGACGGTGTTGTCTGCGCTCTAAAGCTCCTGGAAGGTATGCTGGATTATGGAGTAAAAACCAGCAAACGTAGAGCATACGCACAACCCGGTTATAAACCTCAAGTCGGATTACCAGAGATATTTCAAAATGTCTATCGGACAAGAAATACCAATCAGAATTCTTAGCCGGTAATATTGGGGGTTAAAGGCAGAATTTACAAATCTTAACAATTTCCTTACACCATCCTTATGCGCTCCTTATCGAGTTTGTGCTAAATTTAACAAACTCTGATAAGTCAAATTCAACCAATCTAGTTGTTTGATTCCAGGTTTCTGACCGGAGATACAATTGAATTCGTTTCATTCAAGAGTTCATAAATTTAGCCAATTTGAGATTGGTGTTTATTATATTTAAAGGAGGTGAAGAAGCAAAAAAGATTTGAGTTTACAAAATGTTGTTTTCCAAACCTATCCTTTCTAAATTTTACCTAAGAGGAGAGAAAATGAAGCACAAAAAATTTTGGTCATATCTTTTAATTCTGGTGGTTACTTTTTCACTGGTACTTTCGGCTTGTGTGTCCGAACAACCAGCTGAACCGGAAGAGCCTGCTGCCCCTGAAGCGGAAGAGCCGGCTGAAGAAGCAGCGGAAGAACCAGCAGAGGTTGTCGATGTGGTAAAAGTTGGCGCATTATATCCATTGACTGGACCTGATGCTGGCTGGGCTGGCGACCCATATGTGAAATCTCACGAAATGGCAATACAAGAAATCAATGAAGCTGGGGGAATTTCTTGCCATGGTGGCGCAAAACTGGAACTGGTAACCGGCGATACCCAAAGTAGCGCTGAAAAAGGCAACTCGGAAATGGAGCGCCTAATTACTGAGGAAGGTGTTGTAGCAGTTATGGGTTCAGCTCTCTCCGGAACCACAGTTCCAGCTTCTGAAATTTCTGAAAAATATGAGGTTCCTTACATCGTGCCCAATTCACTCGACGGTACGATCACGGATCGCGGCTTGAATTATGTATTCCAAACCGTGTCATTAATGCAAAATTGGGGTATTGATGATGCAAATTGGGTCTCTGAAAATGGGGCAAAAACTGCAGTTATAACCGTTCCGAACATTACCTTTGGTGAAGAAGTTGAGGAAATTTGGAGCGAAGCAATACCCAACGCAGGCATGGAGTTATTGGATAGTTTCACATATGATGTCAACACAAATGACTTTACTGACACTATTCTACGTGTGAAACAACTTGATCCAGATGTCTGGTTCGCCTTAGGAAATGCGGCAACACCTGCATTAATTAAGCAGACTAAAGAACAAGGTTACTGGCCAAAATTTGGAATCATCACACTTGGTTCTGGTTTTGCCACCTCGTTCTTCCTCAATGAAACGGGCTCTGAAAACGTTGAAGGGATCCTCTTCACGATGGATTTTGCTCCTGTAAGTCAGCTTCCGGTCAGCGAAGACTTCAAGGCTGAGTTTAAGGAATTTACCGGACAAGATTTGGGCGGCACCTATAACACCACATACGCTTCAACGTGGTTATTAGCTGATGCTCTGGAAGTTGCATGCTCAACAGATCCTAAAGAGCTTGCGGAAGTTTTGCGAACAGAAACATTCACCGATGGCGAGTGGGGTTTTATGTGGCCGGAAGCATCATTTGATGAGAAAGGCCGCCTGGAGCAAGCGCCAACCGTCATAGGCCAATGGCAGGATGGCCAAATGGTTGCGATCTGGCCCGATGACCTGGCAGCAGCTGAAGCCCTCTGGCCGGTTCCTGGTTGGGATGAGCGCGAAGGCATTGAATTTGTCGAAATCGAAGCTCCAGCAGACCCAGCGTTGGACTCTGATTACTCCCGAGCTCTCCTGGCAGATGCTGAAACTCCAGTTGACACTTCGGTCTTCGCAAAAGATGGACCATACGTCATTGCAGTTTCACAGCAAGATACCAGCAATGGTTGGGGGAACACATACAATATTTCCATAGCGGCGCACGGCCAGGAGTTATTGGAAGAAGGTGTCCTTGCTCAACCATTAATTACCGCGATCACCAATGATGCTAACCAGCAAATTACTGACATCGAGAATTTCATCGAGCAGAGTCCTGATGCAATTGTTGTTGAGCCGCTCGGCAGAGCAGCTTCAGTAGCAGTGATCGAACGAGCTGTGAACGAAGGTATTCCAGTTGTTCTCTGTGCAAACGGAATCGAGAGCGACAACTTCACATCGCGCGTCGATATCGACTTCTACGAAGTCGCCTACCGCTCCGGCGATGGCCTTGCCCAACTGTTGGGTGGTGAAGGTAAAGTCGTATTCTTTAACGGTATCGCAGGTGTCGATTCAACAGAAACCTGGCGCCAAGCAGCACTGGATGCTTTAGCTAACTACCCGGATATCGAGATCATTGCCGAAGAATATGCCCAGTGGAACATCGCTACCGCAAAGCAGAAGATGGAAGCTTTGATGGCTGCTAATCCTGAAATTGACGGCGTTTGGGCTGGTGGTGGCGAGATGGCGCTTGGCGCTGCGTTGGCGTTTGAGGATGCCGGGATGGACCCGCCGAAATACGCAATGGTGAACGTACCTAACGGTTTCCTGCGCCTGGCGCAGGAGAATGGTTATCAGTTTGTCGGCGCCCCGGATCCTCCCTCGATGTCAAAATGGTGTCTGCAGACTGCTGTCGATATCCTACAGGGTAAAGAAGGTATCACCAAGTTCATTAGCCTGAGAACATTGATGGACGGCGCAGACCCATACACTGAGGAAGATGGTTTGGTCTGGTATGTACCAGAACTAAACGACGATTTCATTCCACCAATGACAGTAGACCTGCAATACTACATTGATGGAGGTTTTGAGCGGAAATAAAACTTAAAAAATAACATGCTGAAAGTGTGCCTGCCGAAAGAATGAAGCCGGCAGGCACACGCTTAATTTTACGGAACAACATTAATTTTGAATTATTAATTTATTTATCTTAAGAAATTTATAGGTATGGCTAATAATAATCAATCCGGTGAGACCATCCTTTCACTGCACAATATAGATAAAACATTTGGCGGCACGCATGCTCTCGCAGATGTTTCATTTGATTTAATTGCAGGTGAGATTCATGCGCTCGTTGGCGAAAATGGGGCTGGTAAGTCAACCTTAATAAAAATTATCACGGGTGCATATTTTCCTGACAAGGGAACAATCGAAATTAGAAGTACCCGGTACAGAAGTCTAAGGCCTCAACAAGCGCGCGACCTGGGTGTGAGTGTGGTTTACCAGGAATTTAATATTCTGCCTGAATTATCGGTAGCTGAGAATATATTTATGGGCAACCAGCCCAGAAATCGTTTGAATCTGATTGATATTAAATCGCGGAGTCAAAAAGCGTTTGAACTTCTGGACCGTTTAGGCGCAAAATCTAGCATTAATCCTAATGAGTTGGTTAAGAATTTAACAGTAGGTGAACAGCAGATTGTTGAAATTAGCAAAGCCCTGGCGACCGAATCCCATATCATCATAATGGATGAACCTTCAGCAGTGTTGCCGAGCAGGGAGCTGGAAAGGTTGTTTTCTGTAATCAGAGTTTTACGCTCCGAAGGGCATGGTGTCATATATATTTCACACCGGCTCAATGAGGTTTTTGAGTTAGCAGACCGTGTGACTGTATTAAAGGACGGTCAGCTGATGGCTACAAAGAGAGTGGCTGAGACGAACCATGACGAGTTAGTTCGATTAATGGTTGGCCGTGAATTAGTTGATATGTATCCACCTGCAGATAATATTCCTGAAGATATACTGCTGAATGTGAAGGACCTCAATGTCGAAGGAGCAATCTTCAATATTAATCTCCAGGTTAAGAAAGGTGAAGTCCTTGGTTTAGCCGGTTTAGGTGGGAGTGGTCGAACTACAGTTTGTAAAGCATTAGTTGGTCTGGTCGAAATAAAAAGTGGAGAAATAAATTACCTTGGAAAGCCAGTCCCAAAAACTGCAGGAGCAGCTTCTGAGGCCGGATTGGTGTTAGTCCCCGAGGATCGAAAGGCTTATGGTTTGGTGTTGAACCAATCCATGCAGTTCAATCTAACATTGCCAAACTTGAAAGAATTTATTCGAGGCGGAGTGCTGCGCTCAGGTTTAGAACGAGATGCGGTGCATCATATAGTCGAAGATATCCAAATTAAACCGCCATCGCCGGAAATTATGGCTGAAAGTCTTAGCGGCGGCAATCAGCAAAAAGTGGTTGTCGGCAAATGGCTTATGGCAAATCCTAAACTTGTGATTTTTGATGAACCGACCCGGGGTATTGATGTTGGAGCCAAAGCGGAGATATACCAGAGGATAAGAGACCTTACTTACCAGGGGGTAGGTGTGATAATGGCATCGTCGGAATTGCCCGAACTTATAGGTATGAGTGACCGAATATTAGTATTTTACGAAGGTCGAGTTGCAGGCGAATTGGAACGGAAAGATTTTTCTGAAGAGGCAATCATGCATTTGGCTACCGCAATAAATGAGTCAGGCCTCAATTAGTTGATGAGATGGATTATTCACAAATATATTTCACGAGAGGTTGTGTTTAATGGCTGTTACATACGAAGATGCAACTTCAAAAACTGAACTGCGTTCTAACCAGGTTATTGCCTTTTTAAGAAAGAATGCATCGATTGTTTTAATTTATGGAATTATTATTTTGATTGCCGGGGCAGCAGCAGTATTTTCGGATACCTTTCGTACTCCATCAAATATGGCAAATATCCTCCGCCAATCTATTATTTTAGGCTTGCTGGCAATCGGGCAGAGTCTAGTTATTCTTACCGGAGGAATGGACATTTCCATTGACATGATTGCCAGAGTTGTTGCTTTGTCAATAGCCACATTGTTTGCTTTTTTTGAGAGTGACCCTGCTTTTATATTTCCTTTGATATTGCTTGGAATCATCATTGGAATAATTATCGGTGGGATAAATGGTTTGCTGATAACCCGGACACACGCCAATCCCTTTATTATCACCTTCGGAGTAGCATTTATTTTACGTGGGGTAAATTTAGCAATATCCACCACCCCGATAAGGGGTGTACCCAAGGAATTCTTAACTATTTACAACACCAAAATTGGCATTGTTGCTGTGAATGTCATTGTAATGGCTTTTGTCTGGTTCTTAGTGTGGTTGTTCACCACCCGGACAGAATTAGGCAGGGCGATTTACGCTGTGGGAGGCTCTCCGCGTATCGCCAGACTTTCTGCCATCAGTGTGAACAGAACTCTTGTATGGGTATATGTACTCAGCGGTTTCTTTGCTGCAATTGCGGGACTTTTTGTTTTATCTCGAATGGGTGTCGGCGACCCCGGCACAGCGGAGGGGATGACTTTTCAGTCCATTGTAGCGGTTGCAGTTGGAGGAATTAGCTTGTATGGCGGCAGAGGTTCAATAATTGGAACGTTAGGCGGGGTGCTTCTATTGACAATATTAACAAACGTATTCAATCTTCTGCAGGTCAACATTTATTACCAGCAGCTGTTGTTAGGATTAGTTGTGCTCATAGCCGTAGCTGCATACAGGTCGCCTAGGACTGTGAGGTCTGGATGAAAACTACAACTTCCCGTTCAAACTGGTTGGGTGCCCGTTTCTCTGGATTCAGACCGACGCCGCGTTTTGTGCATGCAGTTGATCTGGCAGGACAATGGGCTGCTCCGATTATGATTTGTATCGTTTTAATTTTAGCCGCTGTTTTTGCTCCTGCATTTTACAATCCTACCAACCTCAGGACCGTTGGGATTCAATTCGCAGTTTTAGGTATTGTTGCAGTAGGACAAACATTGGTCCTATTGGTTCGCTCGATTGACCTCTCTGTAAGTGCAGTCCTGGCTCTTGGTGCAGTGATTGTGGTCCAGACCGAAGCTGGTAATTCGATAATTGTATCCCTGATTCAAGCATTGGCAATTGCTGCAGCCATAGGTCTCATAAATGGCATATTGATAACCAAGCGCGGAGTGCCGCCGTTTGTTGCTACATTCGGCATGCTTGTTTTCATCCAGGGGGCGAGGCTAGCCTACTCAAAAGGCCAGGCCAGCGGAACGGTACCGGATCTGCTTCGTACAATCAGTATCGAGCCGGTTGGTTTTATTCCAGCAGCCTTGATTGTTTGGCTTATCGTAAACATCATCTTCATCTTTATTTTGAAATATACCCGCTTTGGCAGATGGATATACGCTGTGGGAGGCAATCCTTTTTCTTCCCGTTATGCTGGTATCAATGTTGATTGGGTCATGATCGCCGCGCACACGATTTGTTCGGTATTGGCAATACTTGGAGGGCTTTTATTGAGTGGATATATAGGTTACGTGGATCTTCGGCTTGGTGCAGATTACAACATGAATTCGATAGCGGCTGCTATTGTTGGCGGCACAACTTTTACAGGCGGCCGAGGCAATCTTTTTGGAACTGCTGCCGGCGTTGCACTGTTGGTTTTACTCCTGAATCTGGTGGTAGTGCTTGGCTTATCCATTAACTGGCAGCTCGCAATGCAGGGATTGGTGCTTGTATTAGCTGTATCGCTGCAGGGTTTCAGGCAGTTCTTGCTCAGTAGATAAAAATTTGTAAAGTGAGGAGGTTTCTTTGAGCCCGGAAATATTCTTTCAAATCATAGTAAACGGCTTATTTACCGGAGGGATTTACTCATTGGTAGCTGTGGGTTTGACACTAATTTATGGGGTCATGATAATCGTCAATTTTGCCCATGGTGAATTCTTAATGCTGGGAATTTATATTGCCTTTTTGGCATGGACTTTGTTAGGAATGGATCCATATATTGTTATTCCCTTAGCTTTTGTTATGGTGTTCGGTCTTGGTGCTCTTATCCAACGAGGATTAGTCCAGCGTGTTTTGGATGCGCATCCATTAAATCAAATAATTTTATTAGTCGGAGTTTCTACATTATTAATTGGATTGGTGCAATTTTTCTTCAGCGCTGAACCTAAAGCCATACATGTACCATATGAAACAGCCGTTATATCAGCCTTTGGCTTGCGGTTTGCTATAGCAAGGCTAGTAGCATTCTTTGCTTCAATGTTGATATCGTTATTACTGTATTTATTCCTTCACTACACAAGAACTGGAAAGGCTGTTCGTGCAGTTTCTCAATCACGTGATGCAGCAAGGCTTATGGGGATAAATGTAAATTTTATTTACTACCTAACATTTGGGATTGGGGCAGCAGTTACTGCTGTTGCCGGTGTATTACTTGCCCCAAACCACAGTATGATCCCCACAATGGGTCAGGCTTATGCGGTAACCGCCTTTGTAATTGTGGTATTAGGAACAATGGGAAATTTTATTGGTGCTTTTATTGGGGGATTGATTATCGGCGTTGTTGAAGCAATAGCTGGATTTTATCTTGGTGGAGATGTCAAAATTATTGCAAGTATGATGATTTTTATTCTCATTCTATTGTTCAGACCGGCTGGATTATTCGGGAGAAACCGCTCATGACAGTTGAAAATTCTGGAAATAATCATAATGGAAAATTTCGTTCCTGGCTGAGTGGTTTACTTCTAGACTGGGACCGAACCCAGATGCTGATATGCTTCTTTCTTGTTGTTTTATTGGCAATAGCACCATTTTTCATAAGCTCAACGTACTATCTTGGCATAATCATTCTTGCTACCATCTATGCATTTATTGGAATTTCCTGGAATATCGTAGCAGGTTTTACCGGACAATTATTGATTGCTCATATCATTTTCCTGGCAGTAGGAGCCTATACAACAATCGTTTTGTTTAATAATTTTATGATCTCCCCTTGGGTTGGAATTCTGATTGGTGGTGTTATCGCGGCATTGTGTGGCGCCATTGTGGCGTTTATCACGCTTCGTTATGGGCTAAAGGTAGATTACTTTGCTCTCTTCACTATCGCTTTAATGGTTGCATTGAGAACACTTTTCCTCAAGTGGGATTATGTGGGTGGCGCAGTGGGAATGTGGTTTCGACTCACCAATCCTTCATTCGACAAGATGATTTTTGAAAACAAAGCACCATACCTTTATATTGCAATTGGTTTGGTAGTGATTGGCTTGATTATTCAATACCGAATTTATCGTTCAAAAATGGGAAAGTATTTCCTGGCAATACGCGAAGACGATGATGCTGCCTCTGCACTGGGTGTGAATACCTCACAGTATAAAATGATCGCAGTCGTTATCGGTGCTGCAATGGCTGGTATTGGTGGGGGCTTCTATGTCATGTATGTAACCTTCATTGAACCTCCTCAGGTGTTCAATTTAGGATTGAATGTTGAAATCGTTATGGCAGGACCGATTATCGGTGGATTAGGCAGTCTTGCAGGACCTGTTGTTGGTGCGCTGCTTAACAAGCCATTCGCAGAGATCATGCGTGGTGCACTTACTGAAGGAAGAAGCGGGAGCAGTCTGATCGTTTACGGATCATTTTTAATCTTGACAATAATGTTCATGCCGCGCGGCGTGACGGGTGTTTTACACACAATTTACCGCAAAATAATCAGTCAGTATCAGAGAAAAGCGCAAGGAGACAGCTAGTATGGCGCTGCTTGAAGTAAATAGAATATCAAAACGGTTTGGTGGTCTCGTTGCAGTAAATGATTTGAATCTGAAATTGGATAAAGGCAACATATTAGGCTTGATTGGCCCAAATGGTGCTGGAAAAACTACTGCCTTTAATATGATTTCCGGGTTCTACAAACCAGACGAAGGCGAAGTCCTTTTCGACGGCCAGAGAATTAATGGTCTAAGGCCTGACCAAATCTGTAGACTTGGCATAGCCCGCACCTTTCAAGTAGTGAAACCATTTCCACAATTAAGTGTGCGAGACAATGTTATGGTAGGAGCATATAATCGCACGAATAAACGCAGTGAAGCCCGCCAGAAAGCGTTGGAGATCATAGAATTCCTGGGAATGCAGGATTTATCGGAGACAACAGCAGGCAGCCTTTCGGTTGCCTATCGTAAACGTTTAGAAGTTGCCAAAGCACTAGCTACAAATCCAAAAATTATCCTGTTAGATGAAGCCATGGCAGGTTTACGGCCGACTGAAACAGATGAAATGATTGAGCTGGTGCGACAGGTTAGCAAGCAGGGAATTGCGCTTCTGCTGGTGGAACATGTAATGAGGGTCATCATGTCCCTGGCGGAGCAGATTGTAGTTATTCATCACGGAGAAAAGATTGCAGAGGGAGAACCTAAACAAATCGTTCGGGATAAAGCTGTTATCGATGCATATCTTGGAGAGGTAGAAATTGATGTTAAAGGTTAACAACATTGACGTTGCTTATGGTGATGTTGAGGTTTTGCACGGTGTCTCCCTCAACATAAATTCTGGGGAATTAGTGGCTGTAATTGGTGCCAACGGCGCCGGTAAAACTACGTTATTAAAAACAATATCTGGTTTGTTGAGACCACTGGAAGGTACGATAACCTTTGAAGATGATGTCATCAGCAGCCAGAATCCGGATAAGATTGTGGCCAAGGGTATCATTCAGGTTCCGGAAGGGCGTTTATTGTTTCCTGACATGTCTGTACGAGAGAACCTGGAAATGGGTTCATATCTCGAGAGAGATAAAAATGTTATTTCAGAGCGTCTTAATTCGGTACATGAGTTATTCCCAGTCCTAAATGAAAGGTCTTCACAGTTAGCTGGAACTTTATCAGGGGGAGAGCAGCAGATGCTCGCCATTGGGCGAGGTCTTATGGCAGGTCCTAAATTATTCATGTTTGATGAACCTTCTCTGGGATTGGCGCCTAAACTTGTGCAATCTATCTTCGAGATGGTACAACACATCAATCAAGAATTAGGAGTAACGATTTTGTTGGTTGAGCAGAATGTGCGTCATTCCTGTGAAATATCTGATCGGGCTTTTGTGCTTGAGAATGGCAGAATGGTTTTACATGGAACGGGAAATGAAATGTTAAAAAATGACCATGTAAGAGAAGCATATTTGGGTTTGTAAATTGAGGTAGAAAAGTACTGCTTGAAAGAAATTAGGGATTAATCCTTTTGGGATCATTATGCAATCCTTATGCCTTCTTAATTGGTTTTTTGATAAATTATGAAAAACGAACGACTTGGTGTCCTATAAATTAAAAATAAATATTCATCTTCAATTACTCAATAATCTGATGCATTATAGAAATTTATCGAATTATCTAATCATAATTTACTTTGAGGAGCGATAAAGGGAGACAAGATGGAAATTGGAAACAAAATTAAAACTATTTCAGCATTAGTTGATGAGATTGACTTCGAAGGGCAAAGTTTGCTTTCCATAAACGATTTGTCAAATGAACAGATTTATGGACTTTTCAATTTAGCAAAAACTCTTGAACCTTGGAACCGCTCCAAGATAGATCTACTGCCCGGTAGAGTTTTAGCAGCACTTTTTTTCCAGCCCAGCACACGAACCAGGATGAGTTTTGAAACTGCCATGCACCGTCTCGGGGGGTCTGTTATCACTGAAGCCAACCCGATGGTTTCCTCCTCGGCTGCAAAAGAGGAAACCCTTGCAGACATGATGAAGGTTATGTCGAAATACGCCAATGTGATCGTGCTTCGCCATCCGAACGATGAAGAAGCGAGGCAAGGGGCCAGTTTTTCAGAATCTCCAGTAATTAATGGCGGATTTGGAAACTGGGAACATCCAACCCAGGCATTGCTTGATATATATACATTATGGCGCACACATGGAAGGGTTGAAGGGTTGAAAGTATGTATTGCCAGCGCGGACTTAATTGCCGCCCGTACCGGCCATTCTATGGCTTATGGTTTAGGCAGGCTTGGGGCAAAAGTTACTCTGGCAAGCCCGAAAGTAAACCGCACCCCCGATTACATAATCGAAAAGCTTGAAAAAGCCGGCGGAGATGTAGAAGAGGTGCTGGATCTTAATCAAGATAGCTTCAACGAACTGATCAGCGATATGGATCTGGTTTACCTGCCTGGCTGCAGCGCGCCAAAGGGAACGGAGGCTGAAGCATTCAAGAAGTTAATGGATGATTATTTTGTTCGTTTTGAAACATTGGATAATTCCTATAAAGAGACAGGAAGAATTGTAAGAGTGACCCACACACTTCCCAGGCGTGCAGGCGAGATGGACCCCAAGATTGACACGTCCCAGTACCAGCAATATTTTGAAGCGATAGCTTACAGCGTATCCATTCGTATGGCTCTGGTGGTCAGTGTGCTTGGTTTATAAAAAAATGTTCCTTAGAATTTTAGATTGTGTATCGCTAAATTTTTAAAAACACAGGATTGATATTTTGTGAAATTAGTAATTGCGATAGATGGTGATTTGCTTGTCTCAGAAGATCAAAGCCTTGGAATGGCGGGGCAGCTGGATGCGATCACGCATATTGCCAGTCAACTTGGCGAATTAGTATCTGCTGGTCATAATCTCGTTATTACCCATGGCAATGCCCCCCAGGTGGGTTTTATGCTTTTACGAGGGGAGGCTGCAAGACATATCGTTCATCCCCTGCCGCTGGACATTTGTGGGGCGGATACTCAAGGCGCCACAGGATACATGTTGCAGCAAGCACTTAAAAATTGGCTTGACCAGCATTGTATAACCATTGATGTATTGACACTGATAACCCAAGTAGTCGTTGGTGCACCCGCCCCTCATGGAGCCCCTTGCATCAAGGGGATAGGACCGTTTTTTGAAAGGGAGCGAGCACAGGCTCTGAAGAAAAACCATGGCTGGGACATGGTTATGGTACCAGGTCAGGGATATCAGCGATTCGTACCCTGCCTGACCCCCAAACGGATTCTGGAAGCAAATTCGATTCGCTCTCTCTTTGAACAAGGAGAGGTTGTAGTGTGTTCAGGTGGTGGAGGCATCCCGGTAAGAATACTTGAACAGGGAAACATTATCGGCGTGGAGGCAGTAGTTGATAAAGCATATACTGCATTCCTGCTCGGGGAGGAGCTGCAAGCGGAAGCAATTATATTTGTTTCGCCCGTGGAACGGATTGTTAACACTTTTGATCTCGATCTTAATTATGGTTTACATGATTTTGATTTCAGTGAGTTAGAAAAATTGATCAGCTGCAGCCCTAATATTGAAGACACTATGCGGCACAAATTGATTGCCAGTCGTAATAGTTTGGAAGAAAATGGACGGCAGGTATTTATTGTTCCGCCGGACCAGCTGGGGAAAATACCTGACCGTTGTAAAGGGATCCAGCTTTTAGCTGGAAAAACGCCAGTGAAGGCTTGAGAAGCCTGTAAGTGCACCCGATATATGATTGATCAGGAGATAATTATTTCTATGCCACAAAAAATTGCAGTGATAGCCATTGGTGGAAATTCTTTGGTTAAGGATAAATCACGTCAATCGCTACAGGATCAATATAAGGCAGTAAATGAAACCTGCAAGCATATCACAAATATGATCCAGCAGGGATGGACAGTGGCTATAGGTCACGGTAATGGTCCCCAGGTTGGCTTCGTTCTGCGCCGCTCAGAAATTGCTTTCCAGGTGGAGAGTATTCACGAAGTCCCGCTTGATGTGTGTGGAGCCGATACGCAAGGCGCAACCGGTTATATGCTCCAGCAGAATTTATACAACGAATTTCTGGAGAATGATATAGACAAAAAGGTTGTTACAGTTGTCACCCAGGTAGAAGTTGACCGGAATGACCAGGCTTTTCAAAACCCTACCAAACCAATTGGTTCCTTTATGGATCAATCGCTTGCTTTTAAGAAAAAAGAACAAGAAGGATGGTCAGTCCGGGAGGATGCTGGAAGAGGGTGGAGGCGTGTTGTGCCATCTCCGCTCCCCAAAAGAGTTGTCGAAGAACCAGCTGTAAAGAAGTTGATTGATGCTGGTATGTGCGTGATTACAGTTGGTGGAGGTGGTATCCCGGTTGTTGCGGATGAATCTGGAAGATTAGTTGGTATTGCTGCAGTAATTGATAAAGATTACGCATCCTCTCTGCTGGCAAAAGGTATTGGCGCGGAAATGCTTGTTATCAGCACCGCGGTCGAAAAAGTCGCTTTGAATTTCGGAAAACAGGATGAGCAGTGGATTGACCGTATGACCCTCGAACAGGCAAAAGAATATTACGCAGAAGGCAAACATTTCGCAAAAGGCAGTATGGCACCAAAGATTCAAGCATGCATTTGGTTTATTGAAGGAGGGGGTAAAACGGCGATAATTACCAACCCTGAAAATATCAGCCGGGCTTTGGCTGGCGAGACGGGAACCTGGATTGTCGCTGATTAGAATTGGCCGGATATGTGCAGGTATCTTCTCCTTTTCTTCCACTGGGGAATGAGCAAGGAGGATGGTGAAATTTAAAGCAGGGTGGATAAATTCACCTCCTCCAATCCCCATTGGTGAAGATGATTTTGAATAAATTGGCAGATCTTAAAAAGGTTTTCGTAAATGACTGATCGTTATATAAAAAATGCCCGTATTTTTACCGATTCTGAAGCTTTTGTGGGTGGATTGTTGATCAGAGGTGAGAAAGTAGCAGAATTGGTTAAAGGAAATCCTGATATTGAGGCAGAAGAAGTAATTGACTTCGAAGGAAAGGTGTTACTACCAGGGTTGGTTGATGACCATGTTCATTTTAATGAACCCGGTCGTGAAGATTGGGAAGGATACCGCTCTGGGACTATGGCTGCTGCTGCTGGCGGGATAACCACTGTACTGGAAATGCCTTTGAATGCGACTCCACCAACCATTAACCAAGAACTGTTGGAGAAAAAACGCGAAGTTGTTAAAGGTGAAGCAGTTATCGATTATGGAAACTGGGGCGGGTTGGTGGATGATAACCTTGCTGACCTCCCGGGACTGCATGAGGGAGGTGTGGTTGGTTTAAAAGCGTTCATGAGCAGCAGCGGTGTTGATTTTGAAAGAGTCGATGACGATCTGTTGTATGCAGGTCTTAAGCTTGCGGGTGAATTAGGCAACCTGATTGGCACTCATGCAGAGAATGAATATGTAACAAATTATCTCGGAAAATTATTGCGAGAATCCGGACGCATTGATCGCGCAGCATGGCCCGAATCGAGACCGCCAACTACTGAATTGGAGGCGATACAAAGGGCATGTTACTGGGCAGGTGCGGCTAACGGTAATCTGCACATTGTACACATCACAATACCTGATGGGATAAGGGCTGTTGAAGAAGCCAAAAATGAAGGCATCAATGTCACATCTGAAACCTGCCCGCATTACTTGGTGTTCGATCTTAATGATTTTGAAGAGATAGGCCCAGCCGCAAAATGCGCTCCACCAATCAGATCGCGGGAGAATGTGGAAGAATTATGGGCTCTCGTGCTTAAAGGTAAAGTAGATACGATCGCGTCAGACCATTCACCCTGCCTTTGGGATGACAAAGCACCTGGCATGCACAATATCTGGCAGGCATGGGGAGGGATATCCGGCGTTCAAACAATGCTGCCCGCAGTTCTGACTGAAGGTGTCCATAAGCGCGGCATGAGGCTGCAGGATATCGTTCGGATGATGTCAACAAATCCAGCGAAGATTTTCGGTCTTTACCCGCAGAAGGGAACAATCCAGGTTGGTTCTGATGCAGATTTTACAGTTATTGATTTAGACGCCGAATGGGCTCTTAGTTCTGAGGATTTATTTTACAAAAATAAACACAGCGCCTATGTAGGCTACCAATTTAAAGGGAAAATTACCCACACCTATCTGCGCGGAGAACCTGTCTATCAGGAAGGAAAAATTGTTGCACAGCCAGGGTATGGCAGAGCATTACGCCGCATTATTCCGTATGCATATGATTAATTTTGGATTTTCCATGTTTAGTGAGTGAATGGTTTTCGGGATGGATATTTCTAAAAGCGAAAAGGATCTATTAAGCCTTATTGACCCTGATGAAGTTGTCTCTTTTTTGCAGACAATTATTCAGAAACGCAGCGATTATCCTCCCGGTGACTGCCGGGACGTTATTCTCGCGGTTGCTGAAGAACTTGGACAATCCGGGGTTGAGTTTCATATCTTTAAAAAGAACGAACTTCAACCCAATCTTCTGGCAGTTTATCCCGAAGATTCCCATCAGCCAAAATTAATGTTTCATTCGCATATCGATACTGTTCCGGCTGGCGAGCGAGACCGCTGGCGTTTTGATCCTTATTCTGGTGAAATTTATGGAGAGGATATTTACGGACGTGGGGCAGGGGATGATAAAGCCAGCGTTGCAGCTCAAGTTTTTGCGATAATAACTTTAGCCCGTTCAGGTCTGCACCCGGGCGGCAGCCTGCAGGTGGCAGTGGTTTCTGATGAAGAATCGGGTGGATTGAACGGTACAAAGTGGCTTCATGATGAGGGTACTATTGCCCCGGATGCACTTGTTGTTGGAGAACAAACCGATAATCATATCGCGATCTCCGAGCGGGTTGCATGTGGTATAGATCTTACAGTATTCGGGAAGAGCGCGCACGGAGCGATGCCCTGGGCTGGTGAGAATGCCATATTAAAAACGATAGGCGCTTTGAATTGGCTTCAATCGAACCTGTTTCCTCAACTCCAGGAAAGAAAACACCCCTATTTGCCTCCATCTACCTTAAATATTGGCAAAATCCAGGGGGGTATTCAGTGGAGCATTGTACCCGAGAGGTGCAAGGTGGAAATGGACCGCCGTTTATTGCCTGGCGAAACCCGTGAGGAGGCTGTCGAAGAAATTCGAGCCTGCCTAGATGACTATATTGAACGCATTGAGCCAATAAGGTATGAACTTTTCTCTGAAGGCGAAGTAGCTGAGAATATCAATACCCTCCCAACGGATCCGTTTGTAGAACTGGCACACAAAACTTTAGAGGATATATGTAATGAGGACCGCCCACTTACCGGTTACATGCAAACCAGCGACGGGCGATGGTTCGCCAACGATGGTATCCCAATCATAATTTTTGGACCGAGCAAACCGGAAGTTGCGCATGCCGCGGACGAATATGTCAATATAAATCAATTGATTGAAACCGTGAACTTTTTAACAGTGCTTGCCGTTCGCTGGTTGGGGTTGAAATAATAAAAAAATGAGGAGAGAAAT
>Ga0180438_10004483_pt1 | contig 20078 bp, 15 predicted proteins | sample SS_ome_12_FD_132455 | JGI IMG/M metagenome (GOLD analysis project Ga0180438, IMG submission 132455) | Hypersaline lake sediment archaeal communities from the Salton Sea, California, USA - SS_3_D_2 metaG | ecosystem: Environmental > Aquatic > Non-marine Saline and Alkaline > Hypersaline >... | reverse complement strand
TGAGCGCCGGACAGAAGGTGCGCAAGGCGGTTATCCCGGCAGCCGGCTTTGGGACGCGGCTTTTCCCGGCCACCAAGGCGACGAAGAAGGAGTTGTTCCCCATCGTGGACCGCGACGGGATCGCCAAGCCCGCGATTCTGCTGATCGTCGAGGAGGCGCTGGATGCTGGTGCAGATGAAGTAATCATCATCGTCCAGGAGGAGGACCTGGAGGCATTCCAATCCTTCTTCAACGTCCAGGTTACGATTGAGAACTATAACAAACTGCCTCGTCGCTCTCAGGAATACGCGCAGCGCATCTTGGAGATAGGTCGGCACGTCTCCTTCGTGACCCAGTCAGCACAGGAGGGCTTTGGACACGCCGTCTACTGCGCGCGGGAGGCAGTTGGTAACGAACCTTTCCTGCTGATGCTAGGAGATCATCTCTATCGCTCATGTGGTGAGAAGTCGTGTGCGCAGCAACTCATTGAGGCGTACAACCAGCACGGGATCAGCGTGTTGGGCCTGCGCCGCACGCCCGAGGACCAGATCGCGAACTTTGGGACGGCGACGGGGATATGGGTCGAGGAGGATCGCTTGCTGAACGTCACCGAGTTTGTCGAAAAACCGACCGTGGACTATGCTCAAAACAACCTGCGCGTGTCCGGCTTGCCGGATGATGAGTACCTGACGTTCTTTGGCCAGTATATCATCAAGCCACAGATATTTGGCTACCTGGAAGAGCACATCACGCACAATGTCCGCGAGCGGGGCGAGTTCCAACTCACCTCGGCGCTGGATCGTCTGAGGCAGGAGGATGGTTTCCTGGGATTGATGATGGATGGACAGCGCTACGACATCGGTCTGCCCGAGTACTACCTGGAGACGCTGCAGACATTCCGTGAGGCATGAGGTGTGACGCGCGAGCGGACGATATGGTGTCTGCCGCGATTCCCACGCATCACGGCTGGTTTCTCTCCGCCACTAATAGGTGTGAAAGGCCGAAAGCTCGCAGCGGGGTCTGCTCAAAGGCATAGGTGACTGCGCGTAACGCGCCTCCCAATGCGGGAGCGCGGGCAACGATGTTATCGTAGCCAGGAAAGATTTGCGTGTGATGGATGATGCGCACGGAGAGACCATCAAAAAGGCGACGTAGGCCGTCAATGGTGTAGGTGCGAACGTGAGGAGCAAGCCGGTTGCGCAGCGGCGTCGGCAGCCAGTTGATCAGCGGCACGTTGCCAAAGCGGTAGTGACCCCGCCAGAAAAAACCGTGGGTCTCGAAGGGATAAAGCCGGTTGGGGGCAAAGACGACGATGCGGCCTCCCGGTCGTGTCACGCGCACCATCTCGACCGCGCAAGCTTGATCGTCGGCGACGTGTTCCAATACCTCGTGTGAGAAGACCACGTCGAAGGTGTCATCAGGGAAAGGGAGTCTCTCGCCCGGCGACTGAACCACGCCCGCGGTCCGCTCCCGTGCCCCCAGCGCCCGCTCGTGTTCGATCTCGACGCCAAAGACGTGGGGAGTCTCGCGCAAGAAAGCAGCCGTGTACATCCCCACACCACAGCCCATGTCAAGCACACACCGACCCGCCAGCGGGGCCCACTGGCTTACCATCTGAAGGCGCCGTTCCTGCCCTGCCCTCCAGACGTAGGATGGACAGCCGCGCATAGCGGCTTTGTCCAGGGATGCAGGTGTCTCTGACACGGTCTCTCCGGGTAAGCAGACAGATAGGGACATAGGACTCTCGTCTACTTGCATCCCTCTCTGTCTGCGTCCTTCTACACAGACCCGCGTTCTCCCACGTGGAGGGCCACGGTTCCCAGCATCAGCATCCGGTAACGTACGTTCCGCAATCCGACGCGCTCCATCGTCGCCTTCAGTTCCTCCGGTGCCATGAAGCGATGTACTGACCACGGCAGATAGCGATAGGCAGCGTGCTGACCGCTCAACGTCCCCGTGATATGCGGCATCAGGTCGGAGAAATAGAGCTTGAACAATGTACGAAAGCCCAGCGTGCGAGGCCAGGTCATCTCCAGGCACACCACCCGGCCGCCGGGTCGGACCACGCGGCGCTGCTCGACCAGTACACCCTCGACATCGCTGACGTTGCGCAACACGAATGCGCTCACGACGCCATCAAAGTAGGTGTCGGGCAGAGGTAGGCGGAGACCGTCCCCCTGCATCCAGCGCGCCCTGTCGGCGTCAGGCTTGCGCCGTCCTATGCGCATCATCTCCACCGTTGGGTCGATACTTACGACGCGCCTCCCCGGCCAGCGACGCAGCAGGGCCAGCGTCATATCTCCGGTGCCAGCCCCCACATCGAGAACGCGTCCACCGGCTGGCAAAGTGACCGCCTCGGCGGCGAGCTCTCGCCAGCTACGGTCGCGTCCCAACGACATAAGGTGATTAAGCAGATCGTACCGCCGGGCTACATTGGCGAAGGAGAAGGGCCGGTTGGCAGGCCTGATGGATTCGGGGGGGCGCTGCGACGGCCCACTGCCTATAGCAGCCATTCGATGATGCCCTGGAAAACATAGCCCAGCGTTATCAGGAGGCCGGTTCGGAGATGTATCTGGATGGTAGCCGCGTTGGCCGGCACCAGTTCTTTGGGATGATCGTAGTGAACGCAGGCCACACGATATCCTCTAGCGGCCAGGGGCAGCGTCAGCAGGCCCAGCAGGGCAAAAGGCGTGACCCTACCGAAGAGAACGCCGGCTGCCAGCGACAGATAGACCACTGCCAGCAGTACCCCATACGCCGTCGCGGCGCGTCGCCGGCCCAGCCGCACAACCCAGTGGTTCTTGCCCACGGCGGCGTCAGCTCGCATGTCTTGAAACTGGTTGATCCACACCACCAGCGCGATGAGCAACCCCACCGGTAGCGAGGCGACGACCGGCTCCCACGATACCGCCTTGGTCTGGGTGTAGTAGCTGCCCAGCACCATCAGGGGACCAAAGTTGAGGCCGATCAGCAGTTCGCCCACGCCGGTGCCCGCCAGGCGGAGAGGCGGTGCGGTGTAAAAGTAGCCGGAAAAGACGCCAATAAGCCCCAACCACAGCACCCACAGGCCCCGGGTGAGGATCAGCACCAGCCCAATCAGGCTGCCGATGACAAAGAAGCCGATGCCCTGCCATAGGAAAACCTTGGGCTTGACGATGCCCATCTGGATGAGGCGGCTGCCACCGGTGAAGGGGTTGGCGAACTCGGTGTTGATCTCGTCGGAGCCCCAGACGTGGTCAAAGTAGTCGTTGGTCATGTTGGTGCCGGCGTGCAGGCAGACAGCGCCGACCAACGTCAGCAGAAAGTGCCACAGATTGAACGTGCCGGTCCGTGCCCAGGCAATGGCCGTTCCCAGAAAGACTGGCACGATGGCGGCCGTGAAAAACGGCGCGCGCAGCTTGACGATCCACAGAGGCGGCATTTTGGCCGCGGGTTGATCCGTAGTCACGACATTCCTCCAGAATTAGTCTCTCACGCGAGCCATCGGGTTTCTGTAATATCCTCGCTCATTGCACCCTCCTGAGCCGGCAATATACCACAAAGGGCCGGGTTCGCAACTGTCCCGGCTTGACATTTCGAGTGGTGTGATGCGCTCGCCTGTAGCTGAGGCCCGGCATGTCCCCAGGCGCGGGGTTTGATCTGCCTCTCAGCGCTTTCGTTCCACTACGTATTCTGCCAGGGAGTACAAGAGCTGGCGGGGGGTGTTGTCGGGCAGGGGTGCCAATGCCTCCTGGCTTCGCCTGGCGTGGGCGCGTGCCTCTGCCAGCGAGACCTCGATGGCTCCCGAGGCGCGAACGAGCGCTATCGCCGCCCGGACGTGCTCCTCGTCCCGCCGACCAGACAGGATTGCGTTGACGTGAACGTCGTCTTCCGCCCTCTCCAGGTAGCGAAGGATTGGTAGGGTGATCAGGCCGTGGCGGAGGTCGCTGCCGACTGGCTTGCCCAACTGCACCTCATCGCCGGTGAGGTCCAGCACGTCGTCCACGATCTGAAAGGCCATTCCCAGTTCTCGACCGAAACGACGCAGCGCCATAACTTGCGGCTCCTCTGCCCCGGCAAGAATGCCTGCCATCTCGGTTGAGGCGGCAAAGAGCGAGGATGTTTTGGCCTCGATGCTGCGGTAGTAGTCCTCCCGGTCGCGGTGTTTTCCCCGGGTGACGATCATTTGCCTGATCTCTCCAGCGCACATCGTGCGGAGAACGGTGCCGAATAGCTTGAAGATGCGGGGGTGTCCCAGGTCTGCGATCAGTGATGTGGACTGGCCCAGGAGGTAGTCCCCGGCCAACACGGTCGCCCCGGCCGGCCACAGCGTGTGCAATGTCTCCTGGCCGCGTCGCAGCGAGGCCCCATCCACCACATCGTCGTGGATCAGGGTGGCGGTATGTAGCATATCCATTGCCGCCGCCAGACTGCAAAAGGGTGCGGCAGGCTGGTCAAACATCCGTCCGATGAGAACCACCAACGCAGGTCGCAGCCGCTTCCCACCGCCCAGCGAAGGGCGCAGCATAGAACCCAGCGGTTCCTCCACATCGGCTAATGCTTCGACGAACAGGCTCTCCAACTGCTCCATCTCCGGACGGATCGGTTCCAACAGCGGGATGAGCTGCAGGGAGGTCTCCATCACATTGTTCCCTCGGTCTCGGGTGGATGAATGAAGCAGGAGGGATCCTCAGCCAGGTAGTCGCCTGTGGTGGCCCAGGAGCGTCCTCGACAACCCCCACACAGTCGTCTGTACTCGCACTCGCCGCAGCGGCCTTGCAACCGCTTCTCCCGCTCCCGCAGATCTCTGAAGATGGGAGATGTGGTCCATATCGTCGCGAAGGGCGTCTCTCGCACGTTGCCGCAGCTCACCTCGATGAAAGGGCAAGGCCATACCTCTCCGTTGGGCTTGATGTAGACAAAGCCGCGGCCTGCCGAGCAGCCGTGAAAGACCGTCTCGGCCAGGCGCAGGAGCGGGCCGCTGTGGATGCCAGCCCGCTGCAGGAGGAAGGGCCAATACTGAGGCCCAGCCACTGGCTCCATAATGGCCCGGGTAGTGCGCTGCGCCGTTGCCATGAAACGTATCAGCTGCTCATTAGCGCCCAGGTCGAGGGCTGCCTCTCCAATATCGTGGCCCCGACCCACTGGCACCAGTTGATACATGATGAGGATCGCTGTCCCCAGATCATCCACGAGGGTCATCAGTGGCTCCAACTGATCCATATTGTATTCCATAGCTGTGATGTTGATGTGCAGTGGGATGCCCGCCCGCCCCAGGGCGCGTATTCCTCGCAGGGTGGCATCAAATACGCCGGGCTGACCACGCACAAAGTCGTGGGTCGCGGCATCGAAACCGTCCAGGCTTACAGCACCGATCACCACGCCGCAGCGGCGCAGGCAGCGGGCTACCGCATCATCGATGAGAGTGGCGTTGGTGGCCAGGGTATTGGTGAAGCCTAGGGCCTGAGAGTAGGCCAACAGCTCGAAGAGATCGGGACGCACCAGCGGCTCGCCGCCGGTGAAGGCCATCATGCGAAACTCGCTCGCCTCGGCCAGTTGATCTATCAGGCGTTTGGCCTCCTCAGTGGTCAGTTCATCGGCCGCGGGCTTGCCCCCCGAGGCGTGGCAGTGAATGCAACGCAGGTTGCAGGCGCTCGTCATCTCCCAGACAGGGTGGGCCGGAAAACCGATACACCCCATACCCCATGACCCGGCGGCGCCAGGAACGCACTTGACACCGTAGGTGACGATCCAGCGCGGCAACTCCCTCCAGCGCGCGAGCGCGCCCACATAGAACGCGCTCCCCAGTTGCCGGAGGATCAGGCTTGGGGGCCACCAAAAGGGGCGCACCTTGCGCCGGGGCCGTTCCCCCCACTCTTGCGACCACTCGCCCATATACTCACCCCACAAACAAGGCTATGATGTAGACCGCCGTGGTGCCCAGGTTTACCGCTAGGTTTGCACCGCACAGTCTCTCCAGAGTGGCTCGATCGCGCCAGCCTCCACGCATTATTAGCACGACCAGAATCAGCGAGAGTAGAAGGACGGGTAGATAGAGCCACAGAGCACGCGTTGGCACACCACGTCCCAGCGAGAGTAGCATCGCTATCCAACTACCCAGGCTTAGGAGGCCGTAGAGAGAGGCAGCCCGTTCTCGCCCAAGCCGCACCACCAAATTGGCCTTTCCCGTCGCCGAGTCGGCTGGGTAATCGGGAAATTCATTGAGCAGGATCACGTTCAGGATGGTAAATCCTATGGGAACCGCCAGCCAGTGGACGAGCGGCGCTATCCCGCCGGCCTGCAGGTAGTACCCCACCGCCACAGGTAGCCAGCCGTAGCAGAAAGCGATCCACAACTCGCCCACGCCTGTGCTCACCCAACGCACCGGCCGCGTCGAATAGAAGAACCCGCCCAATAGGCCCAGCACGGCGAAGGGGATGGTCCACGGTCCCGTCCGGTAGACCCACTGGAGAACCGACGCCACCCCGAGGGCGAGCAATAGGCTGATCAGCGAGCCCCAAAGGGGGGCACGACGGGGCAAGAGACCGCGCTGCAAGACGCCGGAGCCTCCGGCGAAGCGACTCGGACCCAGGCGAGCGGACAGGGAGTCCTCGTCGTAATCCCAGTATTCTCCGGCATAGTAGGTGGCGAGCATCACGAACACGACGCCCAGCGTGCCCAAGGCGCAGGTCTCCCAGCGGAAAGCGCCTCCTAGCCGCCAGGCCAGCACGCCCCCGAGGATGAAGGGCATCACGCCCACGGAGTGGAAGGGCACCCGGGAAAGGGCCAGCCAGGCTGACAATTTCTCACCTATGTTGGACACCGTGTTTCTCCTTCTTGCCTAGGAGCCGCCAACCAGCAGAGCGTCGAGAGATCCGCTGTGGTGGGCCATTGGGGCCGCCACGACAGCCTCGAAAATACATACGTAGCACGTGCCCAAAGGTTTTGCTTGAAGCTGGCTGGATCCCGCACCCTGGTTGCCGATTGCCGGTCAGTCCGTGTGAGCGACGAGTATCGGGGATCCGCTTTCCAGCACAGGTACATTGCCTCTCCCTGTCTTTTCTGGTAGAATGTGCCAGTTTCGTCTCTCAACGTCTCTCAAGGTGACCAGAGTGATCAACTACGGAGCATCAAGACATGAAACTCTCGAAACAGTCGCGGAACGAGCTCGTAATGGAACTCGCGGCCTTCTCCCTGCTGGTCGCTTGCGTGGTATCATTGTGGAGGAATAATCTGCTTCTCTTGTTGGTCATGTTGGTGGAGTGTTCGATAGTGCTGCGCCTCTGGCACGACAGGCTTGACCTGAGCTTCTTTTTAATCATCGCTGTGCTAGGGTCGCTGGCGGAGGCCGTGTTTGTACGCTTCGGCGTGTGGCGCTACGCTAATCCCACGTTTCTAGGTGTTCCTGTCTGGTTTCCCCTGGCTTTCGGAACCACCGGCCTGATTGGGGGACGGTTGGCCCGTACCCTGGCCGCGATTTGGGAGGCAATAAGCCCCTCGGCGGGGTCCTGGCCTTCTTTCTGACTCTGTCCTAAGCGGGAACGATACCTGAAGTGCATCATGACAGGCGCGGACACCGGTCGCGCCAAGCGGTGGCATTCGTCGCCCGCCCTCAAATGATGGCTCTTTCCTGGCTCGTCGTATCCTCTTGAGGTGGCAATATACCACAAAGGGGCCAAGTTGCCAATTCCCCGCCGTTCTAACACCAGCAAGAAAAGACTCAAATGCGATGGGAATTGGGGTCTCCGATACGGCAAGCGGGACATCACAGCCAACCCGAGAGGCTAAGGCGGGTCTGGAGGTCGGAGCAATACACACACAGAGATGGAAAGGGCGCTCCAGGACTTGGCGATGCGGGGCCGACCCTTTACTCTGCTTATGAGTGCGATTTCGGTGATGACACCACTGAGCTGAGGGGATTGGAGGCCCGCAGTGGGCTCTCTTGGTGACCGATCCACCTAGGGCAATTGCATTTGGAGGAGCGGGGTGTTTTCGCCGTACCTGTCGGCCCACTTCACTCCCTTTGGATCGCCAGATCCGAAGGTTGGGCCTGCCAGAGGTCTGGATCGCCAGATCCAGACCGAGCGGATGGGCTACATGCGATTGCCCTACCGATCCCATTTGACAGCAAGGGGGTTCGGTATATAGTAGTGTGGTGAGCCGCGTGATGAGAGGGGAGGTATGTTATGCCGAGGGAAAAGCCCTGGCTCAAGTTCTACGAGCCCCACGTGCCGGAGCACATTGATTATCCGCGGACCACCATACCGGCTGCCCTGAAGGAGACCGCACGCAGGTATCCAGATCACCGGGCCCTGATCTTCCAGGATAACCGTATCTCCTACCGGGAGTACGACGAGGCGGTAGATCGCTTCGCTGCTGCCCTGCAGGGGCTAGGCGTCAAAAAGGACGACCGGGTAGCTATTCATTTGCCCAACTGCCCCCAGTTCCTCATTGCCTACGGTGCCATTCTGCGGATAGGCGGCATCGTCGTGCCCTGCAATCCCATCTACACGGCCCGCGAAATGAAACATCAGCTCAACGATTCCGGTGCTCAGGTCATCGTCACCCTCAGCTCTATGTACCCCCTCATCAAACAGATCCGAGCAGAGACCCAACTGCACCACGTCATCGTCGCCAAGATCAAGACCTGCTTCCCGCCGCTTCTCAAGCTGCTCTTCACCTTGTTCATGGAGAAGAAAACGGGCCACAGGGTAGACATCTCGGGTGATGCAAACACTTACTGGTTCACCGATTTGCTGGCCAGAGCGCTGGCCAAACCCCAGCCGGTGGAGATCACCTGGGACGATACGGCGGTGCTGATGTACACCGGTGGCACCACCGGCATCTCCAAAGGCGCACAACTCACGCACAAAAACATCTTGGTCAACGCCTACCAGGTCAATGTCTGGGCTAATGCAGTTGAGGCACAAGAGGTCGTGCTGGTCGCGGTTCCTTTGTTCCACAGCCTCGGCATGACTTGCTGCATGAACGTGAGCGCCATTATGGCTGGCACCGGGATCTTGATCCCCGATCCGCGTGACCTGAAGGACATCTTGAGGAACATCCACAAACACCGCCCTACCTTCTATCCCGGCGTGCCGGCCATGTACGTCGCCATCAACAATCATCCAGAGGTGAGCAAGTACAACCTCAGCTCCCTCAAGGCCTGCAGCAGCGGCGCGGCCCCGCTGCCGCTGGAGGTGCAGCAACGTTTCCAGGAACTGACCGGCGCGTCGCTGGTGGAAGGCTATGGTCTCAGCGAAGCCTCGCCGGTGACGCACGTCAACCCCATGTTCGGCGAAAGCCGCATCGGCACCATCGGGTTACCATACCCCGATACCGAAGCCAAGATCGTTGATACTGAAACCGGTGAGAGTGAGGTGGACGTTGGCGAGGTGGGCGAGCTATGCGTCCGTGGCCCGCAGGTCATGAAAGGATACTGGAACATGCCCACTGAGACAGCCAACGTCCTCCGGGTCCACCCGGGGGGCAGCGACCCCTGGCTCCACACTGGGGACCTCGCCCGCATGGACGAGGATGGCTACTTCCAGATCGTGGACCGCAAGAAGGACATGATCCTAGGGGCGGGTGGCTATAACATCTATCCCCGCGAGATTGAGGACGTGCTGTATGAACACCCCAAGGTGTTGGAAGCCGCAGCCGCTGGCGTCCCGGTAGCGGACAAGGGCGAGCGGGTCAAAATCTACATCGTTCTGAAAGAGGGTGAGACAGCCACGGAGGAGGAATTCATCGAGTTTTGCAGAGAGAACCTGGCTCCCTACAAGGTACCCAGGTTCGTCGAGTTCCGCGACGAGCTGCCCAAGACGCTGGTTGGCAAGGTCCTGCGCCGGCAGTTGGTGGCAGAAGAGATCAAGAGGCAGGAAAGTGAAACGTAATTTGGAGGGGTAAGTGTTTACCGCCGAGAGCGCTGAGAGCGCAGAGATGACAGAACGGGAAAATCTAAACAGGATCAGAAAGAGCATTATCGGCGCCGCTATTGAGGTGCACCGCGCTTGGGGCTTGGCCTCCTGGAGTCGGCGTATGAAGCCTGTCCGACTTTTGAACGGGCCGAACGCGGCCTGAAGGTGGAACGGCAAACACCCTTGCCTGTGATCTATCGAGTGGTATCACCATCGCTTGTGAGACAGAATCGAGGGTCACAGATCCTCTCAGAGCGTAGGAGAAAGGCAAAATGGAGACGACAACGATCACGCTGCACACAAAGTTCAACATAGGCGAGGTAGACCCTCGTGTCTTTGGCGGTTTCCTGGAGCATATGGGGCGAGCCGTGTACGAAGGTGTCTACGACCCCGACTCTGCCCACGCCGACGAGGACGGCTTCCGCACCGACGTGATGGCGGCACTCCGGCGGCTCAATATGACGGCGATGCGCTACCCTGGTGGCAACTTTGTCTCGGGCTACCACTGGATGGATGGCATCGGCCCGCGCGAGCAGCGTCCCACCGTGGAGGAGCTGGCCTGGAAAAGCACCGAGACCAACCAATTTGGCACCGACGAGTTCATCAGGCTCTGCCGCAACATGGGATGGGCGCCGATGATCGCCGTCAACCTTGGGACCGGCACGCCAGAGGAGGCCCGCAATTGGGTAGAGTACTGCAACGGCCCGACCGGCACCGAGTACGGCGACAAACGCGCCGTCAATAACGACAGCGCCGCGCCCCACGGCGTCAAGCTCTGGTTCCTCGGCAACGAGATGGATGGCCCCTGGCAGCAGGGACACGTCCCCGCTGATCAGTATGCCGCTCGCGCCCTGGAGGCAGCCGAGCTGATGCGAGACGTGGACGCCTCCATCGAGCTGGTTGTCTGTGGGTCGTGTAACCCACACCTGCCGACGTACATGGCGTGGGATCAACAGGTGCTGGAGGGTATCGGCGACATGGCAGACTACCTCAGCCTGCACCGATACGTGGGTAACTCGGACGACGACACCCCTGATTTCCTCGCCGTCACCAATGCCATCGATCGCCAGATCGAGGAAATGGACGCCGTCTGCCGCTTTGTGCAAGCGAAACGTCGCAGTAAGAGACGGATCTATCTGAGCTTTGACGAATGGAACGTCTGGTACAAGAACATGCAGATGGATGGCAAGGGCCAGGTCGCCCCGCATCTCATCGAGGAAGTCTACAATCTGGAGGACGCCCTAGTCGTGGCAGGCTTCCTCAACAGCTTTATCCGCCACGCTGACGTGGTCAAGATCGCCAACATCGCGCAGATCGTCAACGTCATCGCGCCGATCCTGACCCGCGGTGACGATATGCTGATCCAATCCATATTCTATCCCTTCGAGATGTTCTCGCGACGTCGGGAGGGTATGTCGCTTTGGCCGATAGTGGACGGGCCTGCTTATGAGGGCAAGACCAACGGCCGGGTGCACACCATCGACGCCAGCGCGATCCTCAGCCACAGCGGCGTCAATGGTGGCAGGCTGCACGTTTTCGTGACCAACCGTCGCCTCAGCGAAACCGCGAGCGTGCGCGTCAAGCTCGCCGACAGGGACATTGTCGCTTTCGAAAACGGCGAACTTCTCACCGGACCCGGAGCTAAGGCGGCTAACTCGTTTGAGCAGCCCGACGTGGTCATATCCCGCGCGTTCACCGATGCGGGCGTGGACGTAAAGATCGCCCAGGGCGAGGCGTCCTTGGAACTGCCGCCGCTTGCTGTGGCCGCGATGACGTTCCACCTTGAGTAGTCCGTGATGAGGTCCGTAGCGCTCGTTCATTGATAACTTCACACTCGAGGACGTGATCCAGCCTGCGGCGGAGGCCAAGAAATAGTCCCGGAGGCGGCTGGGCCCTGGGCACCGGAAACAGCGTCGCCAACTACATCCCGGTACAGAATTACCTGGCGATGTTGGGTGAGGGTCGGAAGTACGGCACATACTAGCCCTCTGAAAGATCGATGCGCTCACTGGTACTTTTCCACGAGAGGACCGATCTCTGGATGATTCAGGTCCTTCTCCGAGGGCATGGTGACCATCAGCCCACCCGCCAGGTCTTTGGCCAACCGCGCGATCTCGTAGGGGAAGCGGGTCACGTTCTGTTTGCAGACGTTGGCCAGGAGCAGATCTACCAGGTAGGTTCCCAAAGGCGTGGCCCTCCCGGTAGCCGAACAACTCAGGCCACACGCATACAACGTCTCGTTCAGGTGAATCATCTCACCCAGTTTTCGCTTGATGTGGGAGGCCTCGGCCACGCCCGCATACTCAGCGGCGGTGGCTGCAGCCCCGATCAGCACGTCGCCCACGCCGACCTTGCCCCCCCCATAGCTCTGGCGATGGTAGCCAGCAAAGCGCTCCACCAAGACGCGCGAGAACCGCCATTCTCCATCCATAAAGACCCGCGCGCTGGGCACAAAGACGTTGTCGAGGACAACCAACGCCTCGTGTCCGCCGAAGGTTGCATTTCCCACGTCGATAGGGCTGCCCTCCAGTTTCCGCGTGTCGCAGGACTGGCGGCCCAGAATGTGAACGACCCCCTCGGCGTCGCTTGGAATGGCGAACGCGACGGCATAGTCTTTATCCTCGGTGCGCATGGACAACGTCGGCATGACGATGATCTCGTGGGAGAAAACGGCTCCCGTCTGGTGGGCCTTTGCGCCGCGCACGACGATCCCGTCAACTAGGTTGCTTGACGAGGGTGCAAAAGCGTTGTATGCTTACGCCACTTTGCCCGGCCTGATCAGCCACAAGGAGAACTAGATTGAATAGATATGTGCTGCCCGTTGTGTTCACCCTGATTGTCACGATAACCTGGAGCGGATGTAGCTCTCGCCCAGCGACCTCAGGGCCAGCCCCCGACTTTACGCTCGAAGGCCTGGATGGCAGCATGGTTGCACTGAGCAGTCTCAAGGGGCAGATCGTGATACTTGACTTCTGGACCACCTGGTGTGATCCGTGCGTCGAAGGGCTGGAACACCTCCAACAGGTGTCTGGAGACTATGCTGATCAAGGCGTGGTCGCATTGGCAATCAACGTCGAGGAGGGTCGAGATGAGGTGGTCAAGTTTGTACAAGACCATGGCCTCACCCTCAGGATACTGCTCGATACGGATGGCGACGTCGCCGATGCCTATGGCGTCCAGGGAATTCCCCACAAAGTAGTCGTAGACCAGGAGGGAGTGATTCACTCCATCCCTCTTGGATCTGCTGATCTTGAAGACGCACTGCGTCAACTGTCCAAAGAGTAGATAGCTCCTTGCTCCTGCCTCTGCTTCCCTGTATAATGAAGCGTGGGGGCGTTAAGGCGATCGCCCGCGCGGAGATACTCTTATGAGAGCACCACAGAAGCATCCCGATCGGACCACACGTCTGGGGCGCGTGATTACCTTCATCGTTCTGATGGTCGCCTACTTCTCCCTCATCTATGGCCTTAGCCACTTTCTCGCGATCAAGGCCAGCGATCGGATGTCGCTCTCACTCCTTGTCCTGGCGCTGGTCTTGCTCTTCGATCCTCTGCATGACCGGGCACGGCGGCTGGTAGACCGCGTCTTCTGCCGTGAGGCAGCGGATTCAGCGATGCTCCAGGACTTTGGCCGCGAGTTGGCGCAGACGCTGGATCTGGACACCGTGCTGACAGAGATTAGTAACAAGGTCGAGGGTGTGCTGCACCCCATTCGACAATGGGTTTGGCTCTACGACGAGGAACGGGCTAGTTACGTCGGACAGCCTATGGGCGACGGTAAACACGCGGCGTCTCCGGTCATTCTGATTCCTGATGGCGCGCTGACGGGCTGGCTACGAGAACACCGGAAGCCCCTGTACCTGCCCGTCGAGCAGGAACTACCGGCCGAGTTGTCCAGCGAGTGGACGCAGATACGCGCGTTTGGCGCGGTGGTATACGTGCCACTGTGTGTCCGGGAGCGCCTGAGCGGCTGGCTTGCGCTGGGCCCAAAGCGCTCCGGTCAGCCCTACCGATACAGCGATCTGGCCTTTCTCAGCGCGCTGAACGACCAATCGGCGCTAGCGGTGGAAAATGCCCGGCTTTACGCCAGTGTGCGCCGCAGCCTGGGCGCCGTCACCGAGACGAAACATCAAATGGACGACGTCTTTGGCAGCATCACAAGCGGCGTCATCACCACCGACGTTAAGGACAAGGTGACCTCATTCAACCGTGCCGCCGAGATCATCCTTGACATTCCAGTGGGCGATGTGATTGGACGTCCCTGCCAGCACGTTCTGCGCTTCCTGGGGAATGATCTACAACATATGGTGAGGCTGATCAAACGCGGTGAGACGCCGATGGTAGCCTACGAGATACAGCCAGAACTCCCCTCCCGTGGGGCGGTCTGGTTGCGCGTGAGCATCTCTCCGCTCAAGGATAGCCGTGATGTGACCACCGGTGTTGCGATCGTGGTAGACGACCTAACGGAAATGCGGCAGTTGGAGGCCAGAGCACGCCGCATCCGGGGAACGTTTGAGCGCTATGTATCTCCGGCTTTGGTCGATCGGCTGCTATCTAATCCCGAAACTGTGCGTCTGGGGGGTGTGCGGCGGGAGGTGACCAGCTTTTATGCCGATATTCGGGGCTTTACCGCCTTTAGCGAGAACACTTCGCCAGAGTTCCAGATTGAGGTGCTGAACAAGCACCTGACACTGGTAGCCGGTGCCATCTTAGCCCACGAGGGCACGCTAGACAAGTTCGTTGGTGATGGGGCGATGGCGATCTTTAACGCCCCCGTGGAGCGCGAGGATCACACCTTGCTGGCCGTCCGGGCGGCCCTGGCGACACAGCGGGCCGTGCGCGAGTACCACGCGCAGGTGGAAGAAGAGAAGCGACTTGACTTTGGCGTCGGCGTCACTGTGGGACAAGCGGTGGTGGGGAACATCGGCTCCGCCATTCTGCATAACTTTACCGCTATCGGCGACTGTGTCAACATCTCATCCCGGCTTTCCAGCACAGCGGAACCCGGTCAGATCCTCATCAGCGCTGAGGCGTACAAGCGCGTCAAAGACCAAGTTGAGACCCGTTTTATTGGCCATGTGCAGGTCAGGGGACATAGCCATCCCGACCCAGTCTACGAGGTGCTTGGGTTGAAATCAGAGTCGGAACAAGCCGCCTAGCCAGTATCTTCCCTGGCGGTGTCCTTGGGGAGCGCCTGTTTCATGGGTTTCGGCGGACGGGGCTGGACGGGAAGGACAACGTGGAACTCACCGCCAGGACATGTCTCCTCGTCGCATCCCGGGCTTTCGGCCCAGATTCGCCCACTATGTGCCTCCACGATGCCACGGGCGATGGTCAACCCCAGGCCAGGCCCTGCGCCTTTGAACTTGATCTTGCCCGTGCTGTGCAATAGCACATCTCCCACCCGGTAGAATTTGTTCTTATCCTACAACTCTGCTGTCCATTCATTCCTTGGACTGTCGGCGGATCATCTCTGTCGCTGCTGTGGCCAGTCCGACGACCAGCCAGAAGAGGGTGACCGAGTGATGGAAATCCAGGTTGAAGAAGTAGTGGTCAGCCAGGCCCCCCACCAATGCACCGATCAAACCGGTATGCAGTCCCCACCACAGGGGCTCCAGCTGCGGGTTAGCCGCCGCCAAGCTGCGGTTGCGCCAGAAGCGAGCAAGGAGGACCCCCATCACAGTGAGAAAGCTGGCCAATCCTATCAGCCCCATCTGTTCGGCGATGAGGAGATAGACATTGGCGACGCCAATGTAGGTATCAATGTCGGGCGACCCTGCGAAGCCGACGCCCAGCCACGGGTAACGGCCGATCAGGATAAACGCATCCTTATACTCGCCGACGCGCATCTGGGTCGCCAGATCCTCGACCATAAAGCCCTCGATGAAGTGGGTGACGACATCCTGGGTCTGAGGCAGGGTGAGAAAGAGAACCAGCGCCACGAGCAGAAACGGCCACAGTCTACGGTAGCGCAACGTGGCGACGGCGGCCAACGCGACTGCAATACCCACCAGCGAGCCACGGCTGATGGTCAGCCCCAGGCAGAGCGCCATCGTACCCAGCATAGGCGCTAGGTAGCGGCGGCGGATGAGGGGGCGCTGAGCGAACAGTTGGGGCACCCCAATCCCCAGCGTCAGGTTTAGGAGGCTGCCCAACACGTTGGGGTCCACCGAGGTGGAGGTGGCCCGCATTGGCAGTTCAGGGTCGTCGCGGATGTAACGAAGGACACCCGGTCCGGTGGGATAGCCCAATCGTCCCAGCGCGGAGAGGACGCGGATGACCAGATCGTCGGAGATGTAGGCAGCGACAGCATGGAGGACGATGCCCAAGGTAGCTGCGCCAAACGCACCCAGAAGCAGCACCCGCACGATGCGTTGCAGCCGCGCCGAGTCGCGCACGGTGTTGACGACGAGGAAAAACAACGCTACGCTGAGCAATATCTCAGCGAAATGACGCAGGACGTAGGATGTCAGCGGGGCGTGAGCCAATCCGAAGACAAAGGATCCCACGGCCAGCAGCATGAACACACCGATAGGCAACCCCAGGGACGTGCCGACGAACTCTCGTTGAAGGCCGGTAGCGATCTGGAGAACCCAGATGAGGAACAGGGCACCCAGCGCGGCATCGAGGAGGGTGGGGGTAAAGCCAATGCTGAATGGGAAAGAGGCAAAGGGGAGCAGGCAGACGACGCCGATGACGGCCCAATAGGCGACCTCGACGTCGCGCAGCATCCATAGGCCGACAAATAGAGCGGCTAGACCGACGCTGGCGATCGCGAGCCCAAACTCCGCCAGCAGGTAGCCCACGCCCACGGCCAGCGCTGCACACAGCCCCAGCGTCGCCAGCATGGAAAGCCAGCGGTGACGAGAAGCAAAAACGCGATAGAGCAGGTCTTGTGAGGACATATCGGTTTCGGGTTTCAGGTAATGTCTTGAGTACTACATCTCACGTTTCAGGGTATATGCCAGTCGCCCAACGGGACCTCGCCGAACCTCCCGTCCATTGAAGGGAGCGGCGTCATCCGAAATCGCTCGTAGGCCACTACAGTGGCCTGGACTTTTCCGGCGGTGAAGCCTTCCGGGATTCCCAGCAGGTGCCGATCCACCACCTGGCTACCTCGAATCCACTTGAGGGTCGGGATAGCCCCCAAGGCGGGCTGGCAGTCGTGGGTATCAAGCCAGCGCCCGTCATCGTCCATCAGGCGCACGCTGGTCGCATCGTCGCTGGTTAGCGGGCGCAAGCTCACCAGCATCACATCCACTGTCATCACCTCTCCAGGACCGGCGGGATGGGCCTGGGTGCCAATCACGGCCATATCGTCGCCCAGGGGAACGAAACGGGCATCCGCTGCTGGAGTGGGCAATCGAACGTCCTGCACGGGCCAACTCCACGGGCCGCTCGCTGTTTTTGTCTGCCCCTGGTCATCGGCTATGGAAAGGCGCAGTGAACCCACAGAGAGTCTAGGAGCTTGGGAATCTGGGAGTGCGAGGTTCAGGGCGACAGTCTGATACGCTCCCTCCAGGATGGGCGGCAGCGACACCGCGCCCCCCACACCGCCGGACGTCCTTACCCAAGCCTCCACTGCCCTTTCTCCTGCTCCTGACCCCCGCCAGTGGAGATAGACTCGCAGGACGTCTGGCACGCTCCGGTCGTAGTCGACACCTACCAATGTCGGGCCACCATCAAAGGGAACGTCCTGCCGATGAAGCGTGAACGGCTGCTGGGAACGGGGTGCGAGTTCCAGCTCGGTCAGTGTTGCAGCAGCTTCTCCATCGCCCGTTGGGAGGGTCTCAAAGCCCGCGTCTGTCACTGCGTAGGCTCCCAGCGTCACCTGATACTGACCAGACGACAAGGTAGGATATAGTGGCAATACTAGCCGTACAAAGTGCGTCTCGCCAGGGGCAGCGTCAGCGGGCAGCGACCGATCCACCTGTGCCTGGTCGTGCCCCTCCCTATCCACCAGGCGGAGCGTGAAGGAGGGAGAGATGCTCAGCGGCTCGGTCGGCTGCCAGGCCAGGACGAACTCCGCCGCCTGCCCCGGGTGAAGGCGGTGATCTTGGAGATTGTATCCGACCAGCCGCACCCTGTCCCCAAAGGTCAGCCCCACGGGCACGAGCGGTGCTGCGGGCTCCGCCACTGGCTGCGGGCGGAGTAGGAAGCCTGTCTCCCACGGTTCGGTGGTGTAGCCGTCGAACTCGTAGAAGTGGGTCAGGAGAACCGGTTGTCCTGAATCAGCCTCTTGAACCCACTGCAACCAGACCTCTCGGTACTCCTCTCCGGCGACAGGCCAGACGTATTGTACGTTGACGTCGGGGCGGAGTCCCTCGACCTCGCGTAGGTACCGCAGCGGCATAGCCCAACGCCAGTCGGCCAACAGAAGCGCCCCGGTGGGGGCTGTCTGCAGGAGTGGCTCGACCGTGTCCCGGGCGGTGCGGTCCCCAGCCAACTCAACGAAACTGGGGGCGTGGGACCAGCCGTTGAGCAAGCCTGCCACGAGGACGAAGGAGCAGAGAAATGCCGGGGCGCGGGAGTAGGGGGAGACAAGGGCAGGGAGCAGTCCGACGGCGACGGCGACGGGCAGGTAGGCTGGCATCAGGTACTCGACGGTCTGGGGCGCGCGGTAGGTGATGGTGACGAACGTATGCAGTACTAGGCTGCCTGCCAACAGGACGGAGAGCCGCCAGTCCCGCCATATTAGGCCAAGGAGACCAAGTATGGCCGCCGCTACTAGCGGGAGATTGAACTGAAAGGAAAAAAACGTCGGCACCAGTGCCAGACGGTGCGGCAAGTCGGCAGCGTTGGCGAAGGCGAACATATCGCCGCCAAATCCCAGCGCCAGGAAGTGGTGGAGGAACCCCATCAGGGTGTCCAACCCCTCGGGAGCCAGAGGTGCATCCATCGCCCCACGAATGGGCAGATAGGCCAAGGGTAGGAGAAGTACGACCAGACCTGCTGCCAAGGGCCGCCACCACCGGCGGGGCCGCACCGCCAGGCTTGGGTCGATCAGCACCACGTAGATAACAAAGAACAGGCTGACGAAAGCCAGCGGTGGATAGTGCCCTCCCCCCAGGCCGAGGGTTATTCCCAGGAGGAGGAGGGAACGGTCGATCTCTCGTTCATCGGTGGCGGTGGCAAGGCAAGAGAGGGCATAGAACGCAAGAGCGGCGAACAAGGCAGCAAGCGTGCGGACATTGGCGATGGTTGCCTGCGCCCAAAAAGTGGTGGCCGTGCCCAGCGTCAGCGCTGCTGCCAGCCCACCGGCGAGCGCAGTGCGAACTGAGGCGCCCAGCCGCTGGGCCCACAGGCGGGTCGCCCGCATCACCAGCACCAACGTCCCCGCCGCCACCAGCCCGCTCATCAGGTTCAACCGGTAGGCCGGCGTGCTCCCTAGAGACGAGAGAATGCGGATGAATAAATGGCCTGCCATCGTGTACAGGGGAAATCCCGGCGGATGGGCTACGCCCAGAAGCGTGGCCGCTAACTGGAACTCGCCTGCATCGGCGGGGAGGATGTCGGGAGCGGCCGTAGCGAGGTAAGCGACCGATGCAACGGCGAAAGTGGCGACGTCTGCCAGCGGCGGCGCCCATTGTGGGAGAGAAGTACCCTCTCCGCTGGTCAACAGCCAGACCAGCAGGGTGGCCAAAGCGGCCAGGCTTGCCGCGACGACGAGGTCGCGCCGAGGCCACAGGACGTAGATGAGGAGCAGGAAGCCTGACAAAAGACCAATGAACAAGGACGAAGGGCGAAGGGCGGACTGATCAGAGCGCGGAGTCAGTCGCTGGCTAAGGGCGAAGCCACTCAGGGCCGCCAACAGCCCTACGCCCCCAATGACCGGCCCTGGCCAGGGCCGCTGGGTGGTCTCCAACGCGACGCGGGCCAGAAATAGCCCGGCGACAGCGCCTGGGGTACCGCGAAGCCAGGCAGACCTGAGTTCCACCAATTCGGTTTTCATCTGGCGAGATTATACCATTGCAGGAGAGGGGAGCAAGGCCACGCGGGGGGCCGTTTTTGTCGTACGTGTGGGCCTGTGCTATAATCTGGCTGGGAGGTACATAACTTTCCTCCGTATCCTGCGTCCTGTCAAATCTTTGCGGCAAGCGCTCAGGGGGTGTCATTGCGAGGAGCCCTTCGGCAGGCTCAGGGTAGACTCCGCGACGAAGCAATCCCCTGTTTCATGGCAATTGAAGGCGGGAGATTGCTT
>Ga0180438_10004482_pt1 | contig 20078 bp, 11 predicted proteins | sample SS_ome_12_FD_132455 | JGI IMG/M metagenome (GOLD analysis project Ga0180438, IMG submission 132455) | Hypersaline lake sediment archaeal communities from the Salton Sea, California, USA - SS_3_D_2 metaG | ecosystem: Environmental > Aquatic > Non-marine Saline and Alkaline > Hypersaline >... | reverse complement strand
TTTTGAGGGGGTTGCAGTCAAAACCTTGCATTTGGGACTTGAGTTTCCTCGTCAACCTATCATATATTTATTGCATTATCAATAAGTTATTGCAGATTTTTAAGTTTATCAGGCGACCCTACTGTAAAGCAGTATAACAATCGGAATATGACATGAAAGATCTGACAAAAATCGAGGAGATCCTACTCCTTTCCATCTGGGAGCTGAAGGATGAAGCCTACGGCTTTAAAATTCGCCCACACGTATCGGACATAGTCGGCAAAGATTTCACCTTTGGCAATCTGTACAGCGCTCTCGACCGGTTAGCCCGGAAAAAATATGTCCAGAAACGTCCGGGAGAATCCACACCTCAACGAAGAGGAAAAATCCGCATGTACTACACAGTCTCTTCTGCCGGGATCGAGGCCTTAAAGGCGGCATGTTCTATGAACAAAAAATTATGGGGTAAGCTCAAACCCTATTCTTTTGAGACTCACCACAAATGAGACATATGAAATCGAGACTTCCAAAATTCGGCAATTGGCTTCTTAAGCTTTTGGCCAGATACGATGTCAATCCTCATCTGCGTGGTGATTTTGATGAAGAATTCAGCTTAATTTATGAAGCCAAAGGATTTGGTCGGGCCTGGCTCTGGTACTGGACACATCTTCTGCGGTCGCTGCCTGTTTTTATAAAAGATATTTTTTACTGGAGGGCAATAATGATAAAGAATTATTTAAAAATTGCTTTGCGAAATCTTCAGAGACATAAAGGATATTCTTTTATCAACATCGCCGGATTCGCAATCGGCATGGCCTGCTGCCTCCTCATTCTCCTCTATGTTCGTCATGAATTGAGTTATGACAGGTTTCATGAAAATGCAGGAAGCATCTATCGGGTAGTATCAAGCATGTTGAAATTTGAAAGAATGGGGAGCCCTGATTACACCATAACTGCGTCTCCTCTTGCACAACTTCTAATGGAGGAATACCCTGAGGTGATCAACGCTGTACGTTTGACCAAAGAGCCGGGACTTATACAGTATGACCAGAAACGTATTGAGGAAGAAAAATTTTTCTACGCCGAGCCGACCTTTTTTGAAATATTCTCTTTTCCCCTTGTAAAAGGCGATCCTGAGACCGTATTAAAAGAACCGTTTACAGTTCTTATTACAGAAGAGATATCAACGAAATATTTCGGCACTGAAGATCCTATCAACAAAACACTGCGATACTGCAGGGGGGGTGTCATAAACGACTTTAAAATTACCGGCGTGCTCAAGAACATACCGCAAAATTCTCACATTCATTTCGATTTTTTGGCGTCTTTCCAAACTCTGTATTCAACCACGGATATAGATTGGAATAGCTGGATGCCGCCTCAATGTAATACTTATGTACGACTACGGGAAGGCTCAAATCCCTTTGAATTGGAGAAAAAACTAGAGAATTTTGTTCTTGAAAAAACAAGAGGTTGGTATAAAGTTCTTCTTCAACCTCTCAAAAACATTCATTTACACAGTCATGTGAATCTAGAATTTGAGGAAAATGGCAGGATTGTACATATCTATCTGTTTTCGACCATTGGATTCTTCATAATCTTCATTGCTTGCATAAACTATATGAACATTACCACCGCTCGATCAACAACCCGGTCAAAAGAAATCGGATTGAGAAAAACAATCGGCGCAACCAGACAATTATTAATCAGACAGTTTTTATCTGAATCCATTTTGTGGGCTTTTGCTGCCTTTGGAATTTCCATGGTATTGGTAGCATTGGTACTGCCCTCGGTAAATTCCTTGATCGAGAGAGACCTTGGTTTTCATCAGTTCTTTGAGCCAATATCCTTATTGGGATTAGGTGGGTTCGTCTTTCTTATTGGAATTATTTCTGGGAGTTATCCGGCATTTTACCTGTCCTCCTTTCAACCCATAAATACAATCAAAGGCGCTTCAGGAATGGGAATAAAAAAATCATCGGTTCTCAGACGTCTACTTGTCGTCATTCAGTTTGTTGTTACCGTTTTTATGATGGCTGGTTCCTTGGTTGTGGGAAAACAACTTAAGTATATGAGAAATAGTGGAATTCAATTCAACGAAGAGCAAATCATTACGTTACCTATCAAAAGTGAAGAATTAAAGAGCAATCAAAACCTGTTGAAAAATGAACTGGTGCAATATCCTCAAATTTTGGATATCACGGTTTCCAGTAAATTACCCTACAAAATAGATACGATCGGTTCTTCCATTTCCAGGGAGGATGAATTGGAGTTGGTTTATTCTTGTCATGTTGACAGCAACTTTTTTAATTTTTATGGTATTGAACTTTTGGAGGGTCGAAACTTTTCGGAGAAAAATTCGACTGATGTGGCCCAACAAACTGCCATATTGAACTCAACCGCCGTCAATGCTTATGAAATGCAAGATCCTTTGGGAAGATCCGTAGAGGTCGAAACAAACATGGAAGTCATAGGAGTGATAGAAGATTTCCATTTCCATTCGTTTCACCATGAAATAAGGCCGCTTGTTTTTTGCTATTTAACAAATCAAGGTCAATATTTTTCCATCAAAATTCGTTCCCAGAATATGTCTGATACCCTCTCATTTATTGAAAGAAAATTCGAAAAATTTTCCCCCGATTATCCTTTTGAATATTCTTTCCTCGACGAAAGCATGGAAAATATATACCATTCCGAGAACAAGCTCTACAGAACATTTGTGATCTTTACGATTATTGCGCTTGCAATCTCCTGTCTTGGTCTCTTCAGCCTTACTTCTTTCTCAATAGAGCAAAGAACCAAAGAAATCGGCATCCGGAAGGTCCTTGGCGCGTCTATTCCGAACATCGTCCACATATTTTCAAAAGAACTTGTATTAATTATGATCATCGCAAATGCAATCGCATGTCCCATTGCATTCTATTTTATGCATAAATGGTTGCAGAATTTCGCTTATAGGATCGATCTTCACATCTGGATTTTTATTCTTTCTGGCCTGGGGGCATTTGGTATCGCGCTTCTGACAATCAGCTACCAGTCCCTCAAAGCTGCCACAGCCAATCCTGTCGATTCACTGCGATATGAATGAAAATAAACTAGCTTTGGGACCATTTTGGGACCATCTGAATGCAAAAAGTCTCAAAATAACTTAAAACAACTAAAACCAGTTCAAAACGTTATTTCTTTCGGTATCAACAACATCCGTCACAAATGCTTGAATTTAAAGGAGTTACAAAACCATAGGGGCTCGATTCCCCCCTTCGGCATTTAATTTATTTATTATTAATAATTTTTAAGTGCTCTGGATTTCTGTTCATCCACAAAAATAGACTACACACCCGAAACAGAGGATTTATTCACTAAAAAAATTCCCGATTAGAAGCAAGTTCAGTCTAGCTATATCATAACTCAATTGCTGGATCGATAAGAGGCAGTCAGGTCAAGATTATAAATCCCATATCATCTGTAGGGTCTGTTCGAAGAACAGATCCCACATAAGGCAGATGATTACTCGTATCTCAGTGAATCGATCGGATTCATAAGGGCCGCTTTTGTGGCCTGGAAGATCACTGCCAACATTGCGATAAACAGAGTTAAGGTCCCGGATAAAATAAAGATCCACACCCCGATGGAGATCCTGTAGGCAAAATCTCTTATCCACCTGTTCATCACGAAGTAGGCCACTGGCCATGCGATCACATTGGCGACAGCGATCAGGATCAAGAACTCTCTTATGAGCAGCCTGACAATCCCAGGAGCTGTCGCTCCCAAGACTTTCCTTATCCCGATCTCCTTTGTTCTCTGTTCAGCCGTAAACGCGGCCAGCCCGAACAATCCCAAACAACCGATGAAAACAGCCAGGATCGCAAACATCCCAAAAATCTTCCCCACTCTTTGCTCTGATTGGTACATGGCTGCAAATCGGTCATCCATGAATGTGTAACTGAATGGAGCGCTCGGCAGGAACTCCCCCCATTTTTTCTCCAATAAGCCGATCGTTTTGGCAATATCGTCCGTTTTGATGCGGAAAGCGATGCTTCCTGTGCTTCGGCCCAGAAACATCATGAGCGGGCCGATATTCTCTCTAAGAGAATCATAATGAAAATCCTCCACAACGCCGATCACCCGGTAGATCTCAAACCCTCCTTGAATGCTTGTCCCCCGGCCCACCGTGTGCTCTAGCGGCCGTTCCCAGCCAAAGTGTTTGACCATAGCCTCGTTGATGACGGCCGCTTCCACATCTGTGGGGTGTTCGCTGGAAAAATCTCTCCCCTCAACGATATTCATTCCCATTGTTTGGATATAATCGTGATCGACAATCCAGTTCTGCATCGGTGAGGCCCTTCTGCTTTTTCTATCTCCGTCCGGAAAAACGCCTGTGGTGTTCCTTTCGGACGGGGTTATGGGAAGGTAGCTCGTAGCCGTGCCGCTGACAATCTCGGGATAAGCGAGCACCGAGTTTTTAAAGGTTCCCGCCTGTTTCCCCAGCAGATAGGTATCGTGGAGGATGAGCACCTGTTCCTTATCGAATCCCAGTTCTTTATTTTGGATGAAATGGAGCTGGTTGTAGACGATAAAGGTGCCGATGATGAGGATTGTCGAGGCTGTGAACTGAAAAACGACGAGTCCGCTCCGGAACCAGCCTGCCTTGACTCCTGTCCTGATTCGGCCTTTTAGGACATTGACTGGTCGAAATCCGGAGATAAAAAAGGCCGGATATCCTCCAGCAAGGAAGCCTGAGATGATCGTGATGGCTAAAACGAGAAAGATCATTGAGTTTTGGTTCAAATCCTCCATGCCCAGAGCTTTACCCGATAGACTATTGAAGAAAGGCAATGTTAAACTGACCAAGATAAGAGCCGCGATCATGGATACAATGCTCAAGACCACCGATTCCATAAGGAACTGATTGATCAACTGTTTTCTGAAAGAGCCCAAAACTTTCCGGATCCCCACTTCCTTGGCCCGTCCAGCCGAACGGGCTGTTGAAAGATTCGTAAAATTGATTGCCGCAATGATAATGATAAATAATGCGATAGCCGAAAAAATATACACGTACTTAGCATCGCTGGTCGGCTCGAGCTCTCCCAAGAGGTCTGAATGCAGGTGAATGCTTCTTAGTGGCTGGAGAAAGTATTCGGCCACTATCCCTAAATCCCCAGTCGGCTTATCTTTGGATGTCCCCATAAAGGCTGACATCTGTGGGATAGCATATTTTTGGATGAGCTCGTCAAACTCGGCGTCCAAAATTTTATATTCCGCGCCTTCGCGAAGACGAATATAGGTGGGATAGTTCATACTGAGCCAGATCTGATTTTTGCTGTCCTCGTGAGATTCCATTGAAAGGAGGAAGTCATAATGGAAATGGGAATTGTCCGGGATCTCTTCGAATACACCCGTCACTTTGAAATCCGTCCGGTTATCCAGATTGAGGATTTTCCCGATAGGGTCTACGTCTCTGAAATATTTTTCAGCCGTTTTCCGGCTTAAAACCAGAGTGTGGGGTTCTTTGAGTGCTGTTTGGGGATCCCCCTTTAGCATAGGGATCGAGAAAATATCGAAAAAGGAGGCGTCTGCAAATACGATCCGGTCTTCTTTAAAGGAGTTATCTCCATACTGGACGATCATACTACCCTGGGAGCAGAAGCGGACAGCCGCTTCGACCTCAGGATAGGTCTCGAGGACGACATCAGCCATGGGGGCGGGAGCCATACAGAGGTCGAAATCTCTGCCTCCCAAGCGTCCGGAAAAGCAGATCCTATAAATCCTGTCCGCATCCTTATTGAAGCTATCATAGCTCAGTTCGTGATTCACATAGAGGATGATCAGAAGACAGGCCGCCATGCCGATAGCCAGTCCCATAATATTGATCGATGAATAACCTTTGTGCTTGAAAAGATTTCTTAAGGCCGTTTTGATGTAATTTATCAGCATCGACATCCCCTCATATTGAGCTGATCCCTGTTACCCAATCTAAGTTTCGCTGTTATTGAAGAAAAAGGCAAAGCTTTGTTTCACCTTCCCATAGTTGTGAGGGCTCATTGTGAAGAATATTTAGCGCTAATGTGCTTTTCGGGCCAATTCAGCATTATTTTTCAGACTGTTTGGGACCATTTTGGGACCCTCCAGATGCAAAAAGTCTCAAATCAATTCAAAACAACTATAAACAATTCAAAGCATGATTTTTTATATTATTAACAACATACGCCACAAATTGTTGACTTTAAATGATTTATAAAAACATAAGTAATCGAGTCCCCCCTTCGGCATTCCAAACTTACCAAATCTTCTAAATTATTTAAATTAAAGAATTTTACAACAATATATTCACGCCTGATATATAATTCGTAAACATGCCGGGCTCATAGGAGATTTCTTCAACTAAGCTAATATTTTCCAGATAACTTGAGCTGTCAGGGTTCAAACTTTACTGATCGGGGGACACAATGAGCCTATACCTCTGCCCCGGCCGGGTTTTAAACTCGATGGATCCATCATTAAACGTCTTGCACAAAACCTGTTTACCATCAGCGGTAACCTTGACCTTTGTTTTCGGATTTATCCTGCAGGTTTGCCCCTTCTGGGATAGAACCTCCACACTCGCAATCCGACCATCCGTCCATAGCATATCCAGTTCGAAGGCGCCCCGGGCGCAGACACCGTCGAAACTCCCCTCGCTCCAAGTTTTAGGCAGGGCAGGCAGCAAATCGATGACTCCTTCGTGTGATTGCATCAGCATCTCCGTGATCCCCGCTGTCACACCAAAAGTTCCATCCACTTGTAACGGAGTGAAGCATTTGGCAAAAAGCTGCGGATAGGCCTGCTCCTTGATGTAACCCTTGAATATCTTGTAAGCCCGCTCACCATCGTACAACCTGGCCCAGAGGCCCATTTTCCATGCGCGTGAGAACCCGGTGCCCCCGTCGCCCCGCTGTTCCAGTACAGCCTTGCAGGCATCCACCCATTGCGGGGTTCGTTTGGCGGAAATGACATTGCCCGGGTAGAGCCCGTACATGTGGGAAAAATGCCGGTGCTTGTCTTCCAACTGCTCATAATCTTCGGTCCACTCCTGCAGGCAGCCATCTTTCCCTATTTGCGGCGGCACCAGCCGCGCCCGGGCGGCCAGTACCTTTTTTGCGTAACTCTGATCGCGTCCAAGGATTTTGCAGGCCTCAGCATAATATCCAAACAAATCCGTGAGAATCTGCATGTCCATGCTGGCGCCATAGCAAATGGTCGTAAAATAATAAAACCCGGCGACCTCGTCAAAGAAGTACTTATATCCAGGGCCTTTCGGCGGATTTTCGGGAGAATTTGATGGATTCGTCACCAACCATATTCCATCGGGGTGTTCAACCAGAAAATCCATAAAGAACTCCACCGAACCTTTGATCACCGGGTAGACCTCCTCGAGATAATCCTGGTCGAGGGTGTAGAGGTAATGCTCCCATAAATGTGTAGTCAACCAGGCTCCCCCCACTGTGAAGGTACCCCAGGTGGGTCCATCCATCGGCGCCGCCACCCGCCATATATCCGTATTCTGGTGAAAGACCCATCCATTGGCTCCATAATGCTCGCGGGCGACCTGAGCGCCTTGATCGGTCAATTCTTTAACCAGTGTGATCAGGGGTTCAGCGCAATCGGACAAATTGCCTGATTCCGCAGGCCAGTAATTCATCTCCGTGTTGATGTTGGTCGTGTACTTGGAATCCCACTTGGGATTCTGACTTTCATTCCAGATCCCCTGTAAATTGGCGGCCTCGGTACCCGGACGAGATGATGATATCAATAGATAACGGCCAAAATTGTAGGCCAGGGCGGCCAGACTCGGATCTTCACCGGTTTCAAAGGCCTGCATACGCTTGTCGGTAGGAAGGACCGAGTTCGCCGTTTGGCTCAGATTGAGTTTCGCCCGGTGATAATAGGATTGATAATCTTGAACAGCGGCATCCCAGATCTCACGCCAGGATTTTCCCTTGATGCGGTTTAAGGTGTCGGTCACTCGAGCAACCTGGTCGCCGCTCACATCTTTGTAATTGACGAAATTGGTGGCCGCCACAAAATAGAGGGTCACCGCATCCGCCCCCTCGATAAACAACTCATCCCCTTTGATATTTATAGCCCCGCCTTCAGGGACAGCCTTGAGTTGGGCACGGTACCGCAGTTTGCCCTCGACACCCAAATAATCAGCTGATTTGCCGTTGATCATCAATCCATCCTCGCCGACACCATCCATCCGGAAATAATCATTGCCGTAATTGGAATGGGCGGTGTTGCGAACACCTCTCAGTTGGGCCCGGAAAGATATCTGGCCGGGTTCGCTGGCAGTCAATCTCACCACGATCACCTGGTCAGGGGCGGAGGCTAAGATGTCTCGTCGGTATCGGGTTCCATGAGCTGTGTATTCGACGCAGGTGGTTGCCGTCTCGAGGTCGAGCCAGCGTTTGTACTCCGTGACCCTTTCTTCATCTTCGAAAAAGAGGTGCAGGTTGGCAATGCATTGGTATTTCATCTGTTCAACGGGATTGCCCATCAAAAAACGGCCGAAAAGTTTGTGTGCCTCTATGGGTTTACCTTCAAAAATAAGCCTCTGGATCTCCGGCAACACCTTGGCCCCTCCCTTTACCACTGTGGAATAGGGACCTCCAGACCATAAGGTTTCTTCGTTGAGCTGGATCCTTTCTTCACCATGCTTACCAAACACCATGGCGCCCAAGCGACCATTGCCAACCGGCAGGGCCTCTTCCCACTGCTTGGCCGGCATGTCATACCAAAGCACGGACCCGGTGTCATATGTCTCTTTATCTAAGCGTTCTGACAGGTTTTCACTTTGTGAATAAACCATGGGTTCGCCAAGGCACATACATACGGCAACAAGTAGCATCGCTTTTTTCATCTTTTCATCCTTCAGTTTGACATGAGATTTCCCAATCAAACGATTATAAAACACAATTATACCCTTTCCATTTTAATAACCTTATCCGAATACTTAGAACTGTCAAGGTTTCAGTTTTTCAGCGAATTTGGCGAGATTGCCGAATGGTGGCGTTTCAGCCAGATTCGGACCACTCATGATATTACATAAATGATGGTTTGCGTATAATAAAATCTCGCAAGGAGATTTACATGAGTGACTTGCCCCCTGATTAGGCCCATGTACAACAATTGTAGCCTGGATGGGCTCCCTGACAGGCCATTCTGATGGCTTGTTTTGGTTTGTACGGTCTTGTCTCATTCATGACGGAGGCCAGAACCAAGGAAATCGGGATTGGGAGAGTGTTGGGCGCTACTTTTTCGGGAATAACTGTACTGCTATCAAAAGAGGCTCTTGGTGACGGTATTATTCTCCGGCTTGCCTTTTCTGCCGATCACACCTCATAATCCCGCTATTCCTTGATTTTCAAGGCATGATAGACGGCTTTGGCGATCTGAATGTCTTGAACCGCCACCCCGGTCAGGTCTGCTATGGTAATCTGTTCCTCAGAGATTCTGCGAAGCTCCGGACGGACAATCAGGTTCCCCAATTCCACGATCCGCTCTTTCTCCAGCACACCGGCCTTCAGGGCCTGATGGATCTCGCCTCGCAAAAGGCACTGGTTGATACTGTCAGCGGCGACGATATCGGCTTTCTGGAGAATTTTTGGATCCAGCTCATGCTTCTCCGGAGTATCGGATCCCATAGCGGTAATATGCGTTCCCTTACGGACCTTATCGGCGGACAACAAAGGGGATTTCGCGGGTGTTGCCGTGACGATAAGATTACAGTGAGCGGCAATATCTTCGGTTCTCAAGGTCGTTTGGACGCGGTATCCCAATGGTTCCATGTCCTTTTTGTACTCATCCAGTTCGTTCTGATTCATGCCCCACACCATGATCTCCTTGCAGTCGATGACAGCCGCCAAATATTCAGCCTGCATCCGGCCTTGGGTGCCCGCGCCTATAACACCTATACATTCGATATTTTTCGGAGCCAGATATTTGGCGCACACAGCACCCGCGGCCGCAGTACGTACGTTCGTGAGATGACATTTGTCCAGAAGGGCGCAGGCCAGCTCACCGGTTCCTTTTTTAAAAAGCATCATGATTCCGTCAGTTGTATACCGGTTCGAAGAGGGGCTCTCGAAAAATCCGGAAGCGATTTTGATGACATAATAATCATCATCCAAGAGATAGCCGTATTTTATATGGGTCTCGCCTGGAGGCTTTTTGAATAGCATCTCTCCCACAGGAGGGATCACCGCTCTGCCTTCGGAATAAGCGACAAATCCTTCTTCGATCTCTTGGATAGGATGGAGTGACTTCAATACGTCCTTGATTTGAGCGAGATTATATATTTCATTCATTTCATGTGCCCTTTTCCGATTTCCAACAATTATAGAATCAAAGGTAGATGTTTACAAATCTGAAGATGCGCACAGATTCATACATCAATCATTCTGAAAATATCTCTTTCAGAAAACTGACCGGCAATTCTGATTGAGGCCTAAACGTATCCGAATCGAGGTACTGCAGCAGGCTGTGCAGGAGCTGACGGGCCTCGGGTTTATCCTGCTGGCCCAGCAGATCGATCGCACAGACCAGCAGTTTTCCTTTGCCCACCCTGGCTTCAAAGATGAGCCCCAGTTTGTGATTACGCTCGAAGTTGTCGATCACCTGGACCGTAGGGCGATAATCGGCAGGAGTTTCGTCGAGGATGACCGGCCTGGAGTTTTTTACTAGGTGCCACCACTGCCAGTTGCTGTGGAACTCAGTGGGGAATATTGCCAGAGCCGGAGCCGCTGGATCACACAGAATACCCAGAGTCCCGGGTGCAACCTCGATATTCCTTTTTTGGGCGGCTCTTCGAAACATGGGAAAACACCAGAAATCGGTCTGGAATGAGCCTTTGATACTTTTGCCGCGTTTCAATTTTTTTAGGTCGGGAAACAAAAGGAGCCGGCCTCCCTGCTCGAGTTGGGTCAGGCTGGGAAGATCGAGTTCTTGGCTTATCCTGACTCCCTCAGGCAAGGAAGTATCGACTTCAGGTGGATAAACCCACAAGGGATAACGATTCACAAAACGGGTATCTTTGATAGAGATCGTGACGGTCATTTTTTGGGGAGCCTTGGCTATGGACAGCGGAAAACTGATCATATCGGCCTCACTGATCCTTCCTTTTGCGATGAAAAGAGCCGGCAGCTCATCCGAGGCTAAAATCTGCCCTGTGTCGCCCTCCACATTCCAGAATATCTGGGCATTTTCCAGCGAAGCCGGCCCATAATGTGCGACTTCGATTCGACCGACAAAGGTTTCGGCAGTGGTCCAGGCATACTTTTTCATTCTCAACAGCGGAACGGTTTCAGAGCAAAACTCCCGCCAAGCCTGTGGAGTTATCAATCCTTTGGATTCCATAAAAGCATTCAGGATACCGACTGGAGCCGTTCCCTGGCCAGGGAAATCTTGAAGATCGAGCAGCTGGAATCCGCCGAAGCCGGGCGTGCGCAGCGCGGCTTCGATGTCTTCCCGATAACAGAGCACCGCCAGGGCGCCGGATGCGCGCACAAAATCGTTGGCTTGATCGAGCATATGTTTGGCTGCCAAGCGGTCGCGGAAGATCTCATAGTTTCGGGCTCTTAAGATTCCGGAATACTTTGGGATCTCCGTATAATCCGGAAAGACCTGGAATTGGCCTGTTTCATGCCCGACGACCGGGACGGGAATGCCCGCGATCGATTGGCTGAAATCCGTCATTGTCGAAGGCGGCCGATGTTCAATGTGGGCTTCAGCGTAATCACCCTGGAAAAAAGATCCGCGAACCGGATGGCTTAAACCGGTCTTGGAAGTCACCCAAAAATCGTCCCCGGGTGCAAGGGAAAGATCCGAGCCGATGTAGTTCTCGTTGTTCGTGCCCTGAGCATAGAGATGACGTGGATCAAGCTTTCTAAAATTTGCCACCATGTCGAAATAGGCCTGGTTCCGACCGAGTTCATTTCCCAGAGTAAACATCACAAAGGAAGGATGATTACCGAAGGCCTTTAAGATCCGTTCTCCCTCGCGACGAAGATAATCGTCATGATCCGGCTGTCCAAAATCTCGTTTGTTGGGAAGCTCGGCCTGAAAATAAAATCCCAATTCATCGGCCGCCTCGAAAGCGGCTTCCGGCGGACACCACGAATGGAAACGATAATGGTTGATGCCGTAGGATTTCGCTATCTCCAATACCCGCACCCATTCCTCCTTGTCCATGGGTGGATAGCCGGTCAAAGGGAAGATGCAGGCATCATTTTTTCCCCGCAAAAAAACGGGAGTTCCGTTGATCGTGAATTGGTTTCGCCGGGTGGCGAATTCACGCATTCCAAAATCGATGGTTTTACTGTCCCTGAGCCAATACCTGCCCACATTCGCTTCCATCAGGACCGAGAGCCGGATCATGGCAGGCTCGACCTCGCTCCAAAGGGGAACCGCGTCTCCGAAATGATATACCACCTCGAAGGCTGCCGGTGAGCTCTCGATCCGGACCGGTTGAATCTGCTCCCCGAACTCGATGGATTCCGGTGTATTCCAACTGGCTGCCCGGAGCTTGAGATCGGCCATACCCAACCACTTGGTCCGGTTTTTGATTCTGACTTTCAGGGTCGCTTTTTTTTGAACGATATCGGGATAAACCTGTACCTCATCCAGCCACAGGCCATCCCTGGCGCGAAGTTCGATCCTGCCGATGATGCCGTTCCAGTTTGTCTGCGTCCGTTCATCGACGGCGTGAGCCGGACCTACAGGCGGAAGCTTGGCATTGTCGACCAGAATGGTCAATGCGTGGCGACCGGGAGTCATGGCACCAGTCAGATCGTAGATCTGGGGCGCACTTAGGCTGTCATCGCTGCCGCAGTATGTGTCACCGACCCAGACTCGCACATTTTTAGTGCGCTCCAAAAACAGTGTCACCCGCTTATTTTTCCAGGATTCGGGAATAGTCACCTGGCGCTGGTACCAGGCCGGGCCTTTCCAATAGTAAACGCGGGAAAGGCGGCCGTCATGATACTCATCTTTCTTTATTCCTTTAAAATTTTCGTCGGTGGTTCCAGGAAGCCTGATCGTATCTTCCAGATCAAGGGAAAACCATTTTTCATCCACTCCGGAATTTTCGGGATCCAACTGGAACGCCCAGATCCCTGATAGGGATATGCGGTATTCGTCTTCAGATTCAAAAGCCAACAGGGGCGTAAGAACCATCACCAAGAATACCGCAATCAAAGACCAAAACTTTACAACCATCTCATCTCTCCTCTCGATCGAACGATTTTCGTTCAGCAAAAAATCGCATTGCTCCTCATCCCGCAAAAAACGGCTCTCCTATTCAAAGAGATCAAATCCATTTAATCCCACACAAAACTTCTATGTCAACGATGAATCCCCTTTGCAGCGGGCACACCACAACGTCAAAATCCATGTTTTAGAAGGGATGTGTCCATTTCTTGTGTATGGAAGTGCAGCCGGCTTAGCTTCGATTGAGAAGAAGGCAGAGTCTGTTGAAGCTAGGATTCCAGCTCCGGGGGTGATACAATGATCGGCAAAATGAGGCTTATGATGAAAATGATGAAAAAATCTAGCGTATGGCTATTAATACTAATCGCAATATTTTCGCTGAACGTCTCTTTTGCGGCAGCACAAGAAGTCGAACGGCTATTTAAGATGGATATAGAAGATTTGATGAATGTAAAGGTCGCTGTTGCCAGCCGTTCGGAAAGAAGCATCAAAGACCTGCCTTCAACAGTTCATATCATTACCAGAGAGGAAATTCTCGACAACGACTACCCTTCCTTGGTTGATGCCTTAAAAGATATTCCGGGAATTAAGGTTTCTCAGCCGGGGACGGGAACTCATGGAGAAAAATATTTGATGCGCGGATTAATTGGAAACAATTATGCAAAAATATTAGTCAACGGAATCCCGGTGCGGCCTTCAGCCGTCGATGGTATGCCGATCGGCGAGCAAATGAACATGAAAAACGTGGAAAGGATAGAAGTCGTCTATGGCCCTGCATCTGCGCTTTACGGGGCTGACGCCCTGGCCGGCATCATTAACATCGTCACATACAATCCCGAGGAGAATACGTTGCTGCTGGAAACTTCAGTCGGCACCTCAGGCTACGAAAGCGCAACGTTTTTTATGAATCAGACATATAACGATCTAAGACTCAATATTTACGGCGGGTATAACAATAGGGACGATCTGAATATTGACAAAAACGGAGGAGCTTTCAGTCAGAAGAACCTATTTGGCGGTGCGGTGGAGATCGGCAGGCTGCCTAGTGAGAGCCGAAATATCGGAATTGAAATACTGATTAAAGATTTTCATTTGAGTTTTGATCATACGGTTAGAAGTGATCCCAGCTCCTTGGAACAGGATTCCAGGTATTACATCTGGAATAATCCGGATTTGATATATGGAGAGACGATTCAGAAAGCATCAATACATCATAAAATGAGCGTCAATAAGCTGAGATTCAACAGTTTCGTTTCGTACTTACAGTATCGATTGGACACAGATTCCGCTTTCGGGATGATCTATTATCCGACGCCTCTCTATAAATTTACCGCATCGGACGACATATTGTTCGAGGAGAGTGCCGTCTACGATTATAGCGACAATTGGGAGTTTGTAGGGGGCTTGAGCTATCAATATTCTGGCTCCATGCCGAAATCCAATGATCTCATAAAACCCTTTGACGATGAACTTTATAAGCCATTCAGCAAAGATGTTCCGGAGCGGGGAATATATCAAAGTGTACTGCTGGGAGATTTTGGATTCAATCCTCTGACATACAGCAATTTCGCCGGATTTCTACAGGCGACATACTCGACCAAAATGCTGACCCTGATGATGGGCATCCGGTACGACAATCATTCCGAATACAAAAGCAAGATCAATCCCCGTATAGCCGGACTCTATAAAATCAATAGCAACACATCTATTCGAGCGTCCTATAACCAGGCGTTCAGGGCTCCCCCCCCATATAAAGTATACAATTCGATTGCTGTCGATAATGGAGATGGATCCATATTTTATATCCAAGTACCGAATGAGGACCTGGAGCCGGAGCAATTTTCATCTTTTGAGGTTGGATTAAGACACATATTCAATAAAAATACGTCATTAGAGTTAATTGGATATCATAACGAAATCTCGAGCTTGATTACGAGCGGACGCAAAGAATTGGATCCTGCTGAATATCCTTATGCCGATGGAACGCATGCCAACACGGACATTAACAGTCTGTCCGCCAAATCGATTCTCAATGGAATAGACTTCATCATCAGCTTGAACAATATATACGAACCAGGTCAAATAAACGCAAGCTTCTACTTGAGCTATATGAACGGCAGAGAAACGCTGCCCAATGGGGAAAAGATCGATATATTTAGAAACACCCCGGAAATTTTGGCGAAATTCAGAGTCAACACGACTCCCATCGAGAATCTTTATGTTGGAGTTGACGCCATCTATGTCAGTGAATGGTACGCGAGAATCTATACCAAAGCTGACTTGAGCATACCGGAAAACAGATCCGATGCCTATTTCACCATGGATTTCAACGCTCAGTATAAAATCCCTTTTGAATACGGAGATTTCAGGCTAATTTTGAAGGTAAATAATATTTCCGATGCGTCATACGGAGGCTTTAAATACAGGGATAATCCTCAATATAAGAGAAGCTTCACCTTTGGAATTGGATACAGCTTCTAGACGGTGAATGTGGGATGCAGGATTCATTCAAGGATGGATATTTAAAATGAGGCCGCTGAATGGGCTGAGAAAGTTTTTTATGATTTTTTGTATCGTATGTTTTTTAGTTTCCCTATCCGCTGTCGCCCAGCAAAGCGAATACACGATTAAGGCTGTTTTTTTAGAACACTTTACCCGTTTCATCGAGTGGCCGGACTCTTCTCAGACGGCAGATGCGTCCTCCCCTTTTGTTCTTTCCGTCATCGGCGAAAATCCCTTCGATTCAATCCTGGAGCAAGTCTATGCAGAACAAAGGATTAAAAATCGAGAAGTGATAATCCGGTACATCTCAACTCCTGATGAGATATCCGACTGTCACATGCTGTTCATTGCAAGTTCCGCCGCAGAAATCCTTTCCGAGATTCTTTCAAACACGAGAGATAAACCAATCCTCACTGTCAGTGATACCAATGGATTTGCAGCGAAAGGAGTCCTGATCAATTTCTTTCTGGCGGGAGACAAAATAAAATTCGAAATCAATGAAAAGGCTGCTCATGAATCAGGATTAGTCATGAGTTACAGGCTTTTAAACCTGGCGAGAATCGTAAATCCGGGGAGAGGGATAGGATGAGGTTACTCTATAATTTGTCGATTAGAAACAAACTAATCGGGATTACTCTATTCGTCACGATACTCGCCCTGGGGATTGGATTTACGTTGGTAATCGTCGGTAACATAAATTCATTCAAAGAAGACATGAAGAACAATACCATCGTAACGGCTCAAGTGGTCGGTGATTACTGCGTCAGTCCGTTGGTTTTCGAGGACAGTGCGGGGGCTGAACAGATACTGGCGAAATTAGCCGATGTTCCCTCGATAACAAAGGCCAGGGTCTATGATGCCAACGGGGATTTGTTTGTTTCTTTCGTGACTTCTGAAGAATCTGCAGCACTATCACCAATCGTGCGAGAACGATCAAGCGAATTTGTGGATAATTACCTGCATGTTTATCAGCCCATAATTTATCAAGATGAATTTTATGGGACAATATATCTCCAGGCGTCCACTCAGCTGCTCGATGCAAAAATCAGGGATTATCTGCGCTACATGGCGCTGCTCCTGGTGGGTTTAACTCTAGCATCGGTTTTCCTCGCCATCAGGCTTCAGCGAATTATCTCGAAACCGATCTTAGATCTTGCCAGCGTGGCGCAACAAATAGCTGCAGAACAGGACTATTCTATCCGGGTCCAGAAGAAGGGTAATGATGAGACAGGCCTCCTCTATGATGGGTTCAACAACATGCTGGATCAAGTCCACAGCCGGGAACTCGAAAGAGACAGAGCAGAAGAGGCCCTAAGGGAGAGCGAGGAAAAGTTCAGGACCCTGACCTCAAACATTCCCGGAGCGGTCTATAGATGTGCCAATGACCCTGATTGGACCATGGACTTTATCAGCGATGCCATTGAAGAGATGTCGGGATATAAAGCGTCGGACTTCATTCAGAATAGAGTGCGTTCTTATGCCAGCATCATTCTTGTCGACGATGTGAAAATGGTAACAGAGACCGTCCAGGAAGCCATCTCAAGGCGTGAGCCATATTTGATTGAATATCGAATTGTCCGATCGGATGGACAAATCAGGTGGGTCTACGAAAAGGGTCAAGGCATTTTTTCCGACGATATGGACTTACTCTGGCTCGACGGGGCCATCTTCGACATCACTGAGCGCAAACTGGCGGAAGAGGAGCTGGCAAAACATCGGTATCAACTCGAGGATCTGGTAGAAACCCGCACCCTCGAAATAACAAAAGCCAACAAACAGCTCAAACAGGAAGTGGCCGAGCGCAAAAGAGCGGAGGAGGAGCTTCGCGATAGCGAGGAAAAATTCAGAAAGATTTCAACTTCAGCCCTGGATGCCATCATAATGATGGATGATAATGGCAGCATTTCCTACTGGAACGAAGCGGCAGAAGAGATATTCGGATATTCTGCTCAAGAAGCTCTGGGCAAGGAAATGCACACTTTTCTAGCCCCTCAGAAATATCACGATTTATACGAAAAAGGTGTTCGTGCATTCAACTCTACAGGCCGCGGTCCTGTCGTCGGTAAAACCTTGGAACTGACAGCGATGAGAGGAGACGGCACGGAATTCCCCATAGAACTGTCTGTCTCAGCGGTAAAGATAAAAGGCAGATGGCACGCCATCGGTCTTCTCAGGGACATCACCGAGCGCAAAAAATCGGAAGAATTAATTCAAACCAGGCTTCGTTACGAAGAAGGCCTGGCCGCGTGCTCGCGGACTCTTTTGACCGGAACCGAAACCAAAGAGGATCTTTCTGAGGCGCTGGGATATCTCCTGAACGCAGCCAAAGCCAGCAGAGTTTATCTCATCGAAAACTTCGAGGATGAAGTCGATGGATTATGCATGCATCTGACGCACGAGATTTGTGCCAACGGGATTAAATCCCGAACCAGCAACAGTCAGTTCCCGCATGCTCCCTATGAGCAAGGATTTAATCGTTGGGAAAAACTGTTATCAATGGGAGAGTCGATCAGAGGGAGAGTGGAGACTCTTCCGAGTTCGGAACGAGAAATTTTGGAGTCTCAAAATATTCTTTCGATACTGGTACTCCCTATAACAGTCGATGAAGAATGGTTTGGATTTATCGGCTTCGATGACATGAAGGAGAAAAGGGAGTGGTCGGATGAGGATATCAGAAGCTTACGTACGGCCTCAGAGATGGTCGGCATCTATATCGAAACAAATAAGTTCGATGAGGCGCTGAGAGTCAGTGAGGAGAGATTCAGAAGTCTCGTGGAAAACGCCAATGACATCATTTATTCACTGACACCGGAAGGAGTATTCTCCTATGTGTCCCCAAACTGGACGGAAATCCTGGGGCACAAGGTCTCAGAAGTTGTCGGGAAATCTTTTATGCCCTTTGTACACCCTGATGACCTGCCGGCGTGTAGGGATTTTTTTGAAAAGGTCATGAAGCTGGGAACGAAACAGAGTGGGATCGAATACCGAATAAAACACAAAGATCAGCAATGGAGGTGGCATACCACGAATGCCTCTGTCCTAAAAGATGAGACGGGGAACGTGGTTTCCTATATCGGAATAGCTCACGATTTCACTGAGATGAAAAAAATCTTGCATGATCTTGAGAAGGCAAACGAGCACCTGCGGGTTACCCAAACACAACTCGTGCAATCGGCAAAGATGGCATCCTTGGGAAAGTTGGTGGCCGGCATCGCTCATGAAATCAACACACCGATCGGCGCTGTGAACAGCATGCAGGACACATTATTTCGGACCCTGGAGAAGCTTAAAAACACGATCGCAACTCAGCAATCTGAGGAACAAAAAAAACTACCTGATTTCAAGGCGGATTTCAAAGTGATAGATGAGTCCAAGAATGTGATCAATTCTGGGACCGATAGAGTGATCAACATTGTCAAAAGGCTGCGCAGCTTTGCCCGGCTCGACGAAGCGGAACTTAAGACAGTGGACATCCATGACGGCCTGGAAGACACTCTGACATTGGTTCATCATGATATCAAGCACAACATCCAGGTGAAGAAAAATTTCGGGACTATTCCTCCCATCGCCTGCTACCCGGGAAGGTTGAATCAGGTCTTCCTCAATATCTTGGTCAATGCGAAACAGGCGATAGAAGGAAAAGGAATAATCGACATTACCACCTATGCCAAACGAAATAAAGTATTCATAGAGATAAAAGATAACGGTATAGGAATCGAAAAAGATCAGCTTAAAAAAATATTCGATCCAGGATTCACAACCAAAGGTGTCGGCGTCGGAACAGGATTAGGCCTCTCCATATGCTATCAAATTATGCAGGATCACAAGGGAGAAATTCTGGTGGAAAGCGAGAAAAACAAGGGTGCGACTTTCACTGTCGTTCTTCCCATGGATCTGGATAACAAAATCAATCAAGGTTAGGTGTGACCGATAATCACTAATTCTCAGTCACAAAGCGTGACGTTACGGTGAAAACCCAATTATTCTATCAATATAAGCCGTATTTGATCTGTCTGCACAGGTGAAATAGGAAGACTCATATGACTTTCGGGTGGATCAAAAACGTGTTTTTGTCATTGCTTTCATTTCTAAATTCTTTGTTTGCAATCGCCCTATGTGGTGCGACAAATACGGCTGTTTCCGAAGGCTTTTGTTCAACACTTTTATTAGACATCCCTCGACTCCGCTAAATTTTTACCATGAATAGGATTCGATAATGAGCCAATTCCTTAAAATAGGGTTCGCTGAAAAAAGCATTTAGGTTCATTTTCTTATATTGTTCGTTTCAGAGATTTTATCATCTTTGATTCTGTTTTTCTGCCTATCTCATTTTGTTCATGCCTTGTTGACCGCTG
>Ga0180438_10004479_pt1 | contig 20081 bp, 10 predicted proteins | sample SS_ome_12_FD_132455 | JGI IMG/M metagenome (GOLD analysis project Ga0180438, IMG submission 132455) | Hypersaline lake sediment archaeal communities from the Salton Sea, California, USA - SS_3_D_2 metaG | ecosystem: Environmental > Aquatic > Non-marine Saline and Alkaline > Hypersaline >... | reverse complement strand
ATGCCCCTGGCCGCCGGCGGCGACGTCCACTATCACGTGCCCGAGCGGCAGGCGCTGGGCGACGTGCTGGTGGCGATCCGCCACGGCCTGACGGTGGCCACGGCGGGCGAGCACCTGTTTGCCAATGCCGAGCGATACCTGAAAACGCCCGAAGAAATAGCCGCCCGCTTCGCCGCCGCGCCGGAGGCGATCCGGCACTCGCTCGACGTCGCCCGGCGGTGCAACTTCTCGCTCGACGAGCTTCGCTACGAGTATCCCTTGGAGCTGGCCCCGCCAGGCGTGACGCCGATGGCGTATTTGCGGCGGCTCACTTGGGCCGGGGCGAGCGAGCGTTACCCCGGCGGCGTGCCCGAGAAAGTCCGCCGGCTCCTGGAGCACGAGCTCGCCTTGATCGAAGAGCTCCGCTACGAGGCCTACTTCCTGACCGTGTGGGACCTCGTCCGTTTCGCCCGCGAGCGGGGCATCCTTTGCCAGGGCCGGGGCTCGGCGGCCAATTCGGCCGTCTGTTACTGCCTGGGCGTGACGGCGGTCGACCCGGCCAGGATGGACGTCTTGTTCGAGCGCTTCGTCAGCCGCGAGCGGAACGAAGCGCCCGACATCGACGTCGACTTCGAGCACCAGCGCCGCGAGGAGGTGCTGCAATACCTTTACGAGAAGTACGGCCGCGAGCGGGCGGGGATGACGGCCGAAGTGATCACCTACCGCGCCCGCTCGGCCGTCCGCGACGTGGGCAAGGCATTGGGGTTTTCACTGGATCGGGTGGACAGGCTGGCCAAGCGGCTCGAACACTTCCACGGGCCCGGAAAAGGGGACAGGTCCAATTTGCCGGAACGGGAAAAGGGGACAGGTCCAATTTGCCGGAACGGCCCGCAGGGTGCTTCGCACAAATTGGACCTGTCCCCTTTTCCTGTCCCCTTTTCCGCCGACCTGGCCGCCCGCTGCCACGAGGCGGGTATCGATCCGGCGAGCACGTCCGGCCGGCAGTTGATCGAGCTGGTCGACGAGCTGGTCGGCTTCCCCCGCCACCTCTCGCAGCACACCGGCGGCATGGTGATCACCCAAGGCCCCTTGTGCGAGCTGGTGCCGATCGAAAACGCGGCCATGCCGGACCGCACCGTGATCCAGTGGAACAAGGACGACCTCGACGAGCTGGGCATCCTCAAGGTCGATTGCCTGGCGCTGGGCATGCTTTCGGCCATCCGCCGCTGCTTCGACCTGGTAGAAAAACACCATGGCCGCCGCCTCACCCTCGCCACCGTCCCCGCCGAAGACCCGGACGTCTACGCGATGATTCGCCGCGCAGACACGATGGGGGTCTTCCAGATTGAAAGCCGCGCCCAGATGAGCATGTTGCCGCGGCTGCGGCCGCGGTGCTTCTACGACCTGGTGATCGAGGTGGCGATCGTCCGCCCGGGGCCGATCCAGGGCAACATGGTGCACCCCTACCTCAAGCGCCGCAACGGCCGGGAGCCGGTCACCTATCCCAACGAAGCGATCCGCGGCGTGCTGGAGAAGACCCTCGGCGTGCCGCTGTTCCAGGAGCAGGCGATGCGGCTGGCGGTGGTGGCCGCCGGCTTCACGCCCGGTGAGGCCGACCAGCTCCGCCGTGCGATGGGGGCGTGGCGTCGGCCGGGCGTGATCGACCAGTTCCGCAGGAAGCTCATCCGCGGCATGCTGGCCAGCGGCATGTCGCAGGAGTACGCCGAGGCGACGTTCCAGCAGATCCGCGGCTTCGGCAGCTACGGCTTTCCCGAGTCGCACGCGGCCAGCTTCGCGCTGTTGGTCTACGTCTCCGCCTGGCTGAAGCATCGCTACCCGGCGGCGTTTGCGGCCGCGCTGTTGAACAGCCAGCCGATGGGCTTTTACGCCCCCGCGCAGTTGGTCCGCGACGCCCGGGCGCACGGCGTCGAGGTCCGCCCGGCGGACGTGAATTGCAGCCGGTGGGAGAGCACGCTGGACCCTGATGCTGCTCCTTCCGCTCTTGCCCTTCGTCTCGGCTTCCAGATGCTCCACGGGATACAGGAGGCCCACGGCCGGCGGATCGTCGCGGCGAGAGACGGCGGGCCGTTTCGCTCGCTGGAGGAGTTTGCCGGACGGACAGGGCTTGGCCGCGCGGCGATCACCCGGCTCGCCAAGGCCGGGGCGTTCGGATCGCTCGGGCTGGACCGCCGCGGGGCGCTGTGGCACGCACTGGCCCAGGGCGGCGAAGAGCTGCCGCTGTTTGAGGCGACAGGGAACAGGGGACAGGGAACAGGGAGCATGGAACAGAACCCAGACTCCTATCCCCTGCTCCCTGCCCCCTATTCCCTATCCCTTATCCCCTGCCCCCTGTCCCCTCCTCTTCCCAAAATGTCGCCGGCCGAGGAGGTGCTGGCCGACTATCGCACGATGGGCCTCTCCCTCAAAAGGCATCCGATGGAATTCCTCCGAGCGCACCTGGACGGGCTGAAGGTCGCGCCGGCCGCCGCGCTGGCGACGCTCCCTAACGGCGGCCCCGTCCGCGTGGCCGGCATCGTGCTCGTGCGCCAGCGGCCGAGCACGGCCAAGGGGATCACGTTCGTCACCCTAGAGGACGAGACGGGCGTGGCCAACCTGATCATCCGCCCCGACGTCTGGAGGCGCTGGCGGAGCGCCGCCCTGGGGGCCACCATTCTCCTGGCCCACGGCAGACTTCAGCGGGAAGGCCTGGTGATCCACGTCCTGGCCAGCCGGCTGGAGAACCTCTCCGAGCACTTCCAAGAGCTGGTTGCCAGATCCAGGGATTTCTGCTGATAAGAGCGGGACAATCGCAGCGCCGGCCCCCACGAAATTTGCCCTCTTGGTTGACACGCGCGATTCTCGCCGGTATCCCGTTGGATAAGCGGCCGGAAGCGCAAGCGGATCCAACCGAAGCAATACCCATCGAAAACGGGGAGGACGACATGACAAGTGTTGAACGCACCAGCCGGCGAAGATTTCTCGAAACCACCGCGGCGGCAGCGGCGGGCACCTGGGCCGGCGGGAAGCTCTACGCGGCCGGCGCGGACGCCAGGCCCGGCCCGAACGAGACCGTCAACATGGCTCTGATCGGCTGCGGCGCGCGGGGGGCGAACCAGGTGATGCCCAGCTTTATGGCCTTGCCCGGTGTGCGGATGGTCGCCGTCTGCGACGTCAATTCGAACCACCTGGAACGGGGCCGCCAGAAGGCCGGCGGTGAAAAGACCGCCGCCTATCACGACTACCGCAAGTTGCTGGAAGACAAGAGCATCGACGCGGTGATCGTCGCCACGCAGGCCCATTGGCACGTGCTGCCCGCGATCGCGGCCTGCCAGGCGGGCAAGGACGTGCACCTTGAAAAACCGCTGGGCAACTCGATCGGCGAAGGCCGTTACGTCATCGAAGCCGCCAAGAAGTATGACCGCATCGTGCAAATCGGCACGCAGCAGCGGAGCCAGGAGCACTACGGCAAGGCGGTTGAGATCGTGCAGTCGGGCAAGCTGGGCGACGTCTCGATGGTCGAGGTGTGGGACCACACGTATTGGGCGCCCGGTCGCGGCTTTCCGCCCGACTGCGACCCGCCGCCGGAGCTGGATTGGGACTTCTACGTCGGCCCGGCTCCCATGCGGCCGTACAATCCCAACGTCTACTACAACTACGGTTACGACTGGTTCAAGCTCTCCGGCGCCGGCCATCAGGTAGCTTGGGGCGTGCATCACTTCGACATCGTCGCCTGGGCGATGGGGGTGAAGTGGCCGATCGCCGCCTCCGCCACGGGAGGGCATTTCGCCTACCAGGACAACTTCGAATGGCCGAACACCTTCAGCGGCACGCTCGAGTTCGGCCCCGGCCCGGTCGCCAAGCATGGCTTCATCCTCCAGTACACCATGCGGATGGGATCGCGACGCGTCCGCCGGTCGCACGCCAAGTGTTTCTACGGCACCGAGGCGACCATGGTCGTGGATCGCAGCCGGATCTCCATCGCGCCGGAGCCGAAGACCGAGAAGACTCAAGACGTGCCCGGCTATCTTCTCAGCGAGGAAGAGGAAATATTGCCCGCCGACGACAAGTTCCGCCATTCCGAGCTCTTCCTGGAGAACGTCCGCGAGCGGAAACAGCCGGAGGCAAACGCCGAAACCGGCCACTACGCGACGAACCTGGGCCACCTGATGAATATCTCCTGGCAGATCGGCCGCAGCATCCGCTGGGACGGCGAAAAGGAAGTGGTCGTCGGCGACGAGGAGGCAAACGCCCTGGTGAGCAAGCCCTACCGGGCGCCCTGGAAACTCGAAGTGTAATTGACGCCGCCGCCGCGGAAGTCAGCTCTTGATCCGTGATGAGGAGACCGCAGCGATGTGGAATCGACGGGAAACATTGAGCATGCTCGGGCTGGGAGCCGCCGGCGCGACGGGCCTGCTGGGCCGGCGTTTTCTCGCTGCCGAAGAGCGGTACCGCCGGGCGACTGGCGGCCTGCCGAAACTGAAAATCACCAACGTCAAAGCGATTCTCACCTCGCCCGAGAAGGCACGGCTGGTCGTGGTCAAGGTCGAGACGAGCGAGCCGGGTTTGTACGGCCTTGGCTGCGCCACGTTCACCCAACGGGCCGAGGCGGTGGCCGTCGCCGTGGATCGCTACCTGGCCGACTTCGCCAGAGGCCGCGATCCGGACAACATCGAAAACATGTGGCAAACGGCCTACACCAGCTCCTACTGGCGGAACGGGCCCGTGCTGAACAACGCCCTGAGCGGCCTGGACATGGCCCTCTGGGACATCAAGGGCAAGCGGGCCGGCATGCCCGTGTATCAACTGCTCGGCGGAAAGTGCCGCTTCGCCGTCGACACCTACGCCCGCGCTGAGGCGGACAACCTGGGAGAATTGGCCGACGCCGTAAAGCGATACATTGAAGAGGGCTTCCGCCACGTGCGGATCCAGTTGGGCGGTTACGGCAGCGCGAAGATCTCCGGCAAGGCCGACTTCCAGGAGGCGGGCTTCGGTTTGGAGATCGACGGGCACATGCCCCGCCGCCCCTATTTGAAGGCGATCCCCGAGATGTTCGAGTACATTCGCGCCACTTGCGGCGACGAAGTCGAGCTGTTGCACGACGTCCACGAGCGGCTCGATCCCCGCGACGCCATTCGGCTCGTCGTCGAGCTCGAACGATACCGGCCGTTCTTCATCGAGGATCCCTTCCCGCCCGAGCCAAACAAGGCTTACTTCCAGCAGCTTCGCCGGCAGACCACGGTGCCGATCGCGATGGGCGAGCTGTTCAACAACCCGCACGAATGGAGCGATCTGGTGTCCGAGCGGCTGATCGACTACGTTCGCGTCCATCTTTCGCAAATCGGCGGGCTGACGCCGGCCAGAAAGCTGGCTGCGGTGGCCGGGCATTTCAACGTCAAGACGGCCTGGCATGGTCCCCCGGACGTCTCGCCCGTCGGCCACGCCGCCAACGCGCACCTCGACCTGGCCATCCCAAATTTCGGCATCCAAGAGATGTCGCTGCTGAGCCGGGCCACGCGAGACATCTTCCCCGGCTCGCCTACGTGCAAGAACGGCTACATCTACGTGAACGAGGCGCCCGGCTTCGGCGTCGACGTCGACGAGCGACTGGCCGCCAGGTTCCCATTCCCCCCGGAACCCGACAACTGGCTGCCGCTGCGGCGTTCGGATGGTTCGGCGGTGAGGCCGTGAGGGGGCAACAGTCGCGGGACGGATTCGAGCTATCAATCCACTTTTGGTTTCCGGCAATCGTCCCAGTCGACCGAGGCGGCAAGGAAGCCCGCGCCGGCTGGCGACCGTCACGTGGACCCTCTTGAGCGGGGTGCCGTGCGCGTGCGAGGCTTGCCGCACTTTCCCACTCAACCTCTGCATGAGGTGTTTGTTTGGGGCAGGCGTGGGGGGCATTGCACGTGGCTGGGAATCTGTAAGAATGGGGGTCTGGGGGTCCCTTCGGACGTGACTGGCCTGCGCGGCCCGTCAGGTCGATTTACCAACCAGCGACTCTGGAGGACTGCAATATGGCGCGACCGGTCACGATGTTCACCGGCCAATGGGCCGACCTGCCGGTAGAGGAGTTGGCACGCAAGTTCAGCGAGTACGGCTTTGACGGGCTCGAGCTCGCCTGTTGGGGGGACCACTTCGAGGTGGACAAGGCGCTTTCGGAAGACGATTACTGCGCCAAGAAGCGGGCAATGCTGGAGAAGTACAACATGCAGGTCTGGGCCATCAGCGCCCATCTGGTCGGCCAGGCCGTGCTGGACAACATCGACCAGCGCCACCAGGCCATCCTGCCGCCGTACGTCTGGGGCGACGGCGACCCGGCCGGCGTGAACGACCGCGCCGCCGAGGAGCTCAAGAACACCGCCCGCGCCGCCCAGAAGCTCGGCATCGACGTGGTCAACGGTTTCACCGGTTCGAGCATCTGGCACCTTCTCTACTCCTTCCCGCCGGTGTCGCCGGATATGATCGACGAGGGCTTCCAACTGCTGGCGGACCGTTTCAACCCGATCCTCGACGTGTTCGCCGACTGCGGCATCAAGTTCGCCCTGGAGGTCCACCCCACCGAGATCGCGTTCGACCTCTACACGGCGGAGCGGGCACTGGACGCGTTGAACTACCGGGAGGAGTTCGGCTTCAACTTCGACCCCAGCCACCTGCTCTGGCAGGGTGTTGATCCGGTGGAGTTCATCCGCGCCTTCCCGGACCGCATCTATCACGTTCACGTCAAAGACGCCATCGTCACGCTCAACGGCAAGAGCGGGATCCTCGCCAGCCATCTGAACTTCGGCGACGCCTCGCGCGGCTGGGACTTCCGCTCGCCGGGCCGGGGCGGGGTCAACTTCGAGGAGATCATCCGCGCCTTGAACGCCGCCGGCTACAAGGGCCCCCTGTCGGTCGAGTGGGAAGACAGCGGCATGGACCGCGACCACGGCGCCAAAGAAGCCTGCGAATTTGTCCGCAAAATCGACTTCGAGCCGAGCCAGGTCGCCTTCGACGCCGCCTTCGACAAGGAAGAGCAGAAAACGCGGGCCTGAGCGGCCGCTCGACCGATTACGGACTGCGCCCGCCCCTCGGCGGAATCAGCCTCCGGCTAGTCCGCGCCCGCGGGCGTTTCAGCCAATGGCTTCGCGCCAACAATCTTCCCCGGTTCGCACCACCAAACGCACCGTGCGAGTCACCGCTTCATGCGTCGGCCGTGAACACCGCCGCGCACTGGGCACTGATGCTTGGACGCGCAGGTCGCGGTCTCCTCGGTCCGTTGAGTGAAAACCAGTTCCTGACTCAGGACGGTTAGTCATTTGTCACTTAGCAAGAACCGAAGTGGGAGTTAAGAATCGACTACCTCGCGCAGTCGATCTGATGACATCGCTCAGCCGCTCTTGGCTGCCCGAAATGCTCTCGGTGGGGGCGACCTCAGCAGGTTAGCGAGCACGGCTTCGACGCTTCGGACGATGCCACCCGCCGCGCCAAATGGCGCCCGGCGAAGTGTCGGCGGTCGATATGATCGACGCCGGTTAGTTGGCCGGCTAACCGTCGGCGATTCTTCTTGCGGTACCTGGGCGACCGCCGCTCGTAGACTATTTCTTTGGACTGGATGGGGCAGGCACCGGTTGCGCGTCGGGCACGCTGGGCGGCGTTTCGGCTTCACGGACTGAGAGATCGGCGTCGATGACCCGGTACTGCTTCCCATCCTTCGGGCGGTACCAAAAGATGGGCGTGTCGGCCGCGCCGAGCGAGACGCCTTTGCCCGCGTAATGTGCGTCGGCTTCCGGCGACAGTTGGGTTGTAAACAACAAACCTCGCTGAAGCCGAGTCGTGGCTGCCATGATCTTCGGCATCTGGGCTTTCATGAACTTCTGCGTCTCGGCTTCTATGATCTTGGTCATCTGCTCCTTATTCGGCTTCCCCTGCCCTGGAGCGAGCTTCTCCCAATCCAAGAGATCGAAAATCTGCTCCTCAATCTTGGTCATCTGCTCCTTATTCGGCTTCCCCTTCTCTTCAGCGAGCCTCTGCAAATCCAACAGCTCCTTGATCTTGTGCCTCTGCTCCTCATTCTGCTCCCCCTTCCCAGGAGCTAACTCCAAGAACATCCGCATAGCGAACTCCCTCCCAATCATCTCCGTCATCGTCTGCAGGTCGAGCGAGTCCGGAAAAGGCCCGCCGCTCAGTTCGCTGTAGTGGCGGAACGTGTCGATCAGGTCCTGCTCCGGCGGCGCGATGGACACGTCGGGGGGAGCGTCGGCATCGCGGACCGTGAGATCGGCGTAGATGACGCGATACGTCTTGCTGTCCTGGGGGCGATACCAGAAGATGGGCGTGTTGGGCGCTCCGAGTGAAACGCCCCTGCCCGCATATTGGGCGTCGGCTTCCGGCGGCAGGGAACCTGTAAACCCTAAGCCGGGCTGAAACTTCAGATACGAGATTCTCGTGATCTCCTGCATCTGCTCCGCACTGGGATTCTGCCAATTTCCTTGAGAGAGTTCCGGAAAACACTTCTTCATCACGAGCCCATGTATGAGCGACTCCAATTTCAGCAAGTTCGGGAAAGGACCGCCGCTCACTTCGCTGTAGTAGCGCAGCGTGTCGATGAGGTCCTGCTCGGGCAGCGTGACGGGCATGCCGGGGGGCGTGTCGGCGTCACGGACCGAAAGATCGGCGTAAATCACCCGGTAGGTCTCTGCATCCTTGGGGCGGTACCAGAAGATGGGCGTGTCGGCCGCGCCGAGCGAAACGCCTTTACCCGCGTAGTGTGCGTCCGCTTCCTTCGGCAGCAGGACGCGGAACATCAGGCCTGGCTGAAGCTTTGCCTGGATTTCTGCGACCTCCTCCTGCGCTCCCGGCTTCTGCATCCTGCCTGTATTGTACTCCATCATAACGATCCCCACGATCGACTCCATATCCAGCGAGGCCGGGAAGGGCCCGCCGCTCAATCGGCTGTATTCGCGGAACATATCGATCAGGTCCTTCTCCTCCGTGGTGGAAGCGTCGATTATGGGGGTTCGTATGAAGAAGGATCCTACCTCATAGCCGGCCGGAGGCTCGACGCTGAACAGCGACTCGTCCATGTCCACGTTGAACGCGAAGTCGCTCATCGTCATCTTCACATTGGGCATTATCGCCACGGTCACTTCTATGCGGGCTGGCAGGCCGGTTTTGGGATCGCCCCACACACTAAACACCGCGGCGGGGAGACTGATACGGATTCCGACGACTCGGCGTCCGTCGATGTCCTTCTCGCCGAGCGGCTCACGTTTGACGTCCGGTTTGTCCCGGGCATCGAGCAGTAGCGAGCGAAACCAAAAGGGATCGTCGGGCTTGGCCTTCCTGTCCTCGGGCATGTTGGCGTCATTGTAGACCGTGGCCCGCTTCTCCGCAGGTTGCAGCATGAGAGTCTTTCCCTGGCCCCCATCCCTGATACGCACCGTCTTGAACTTGGATTTGTCCGGCATCTCCACCTCCATCTCCGAACGCGACCGAGTGGCATCCAGCATCATGACCTCCGTCGTTGCGGTCGCCGCGGGTGGGCCCTTCATTTCCGTGGTCATCTTGTACTTGACTGTTCTCGCTTCGAGGATCGGTTCGAGGAAGTCGGCCAGGGCCGGCCTAGCGCCGCCGCCGTGGAACCACAAGGCGACTCCTGCAACGGCGAGAACGAAAATGGCCGCCGCCGTAACGCGGGAAACTGGGGAACGCATGATCCACCTCCACGTGTCTAAGGAACGCGTAAGAAACGTTGGGCGAGCTGACTCTGCTTGTGTACAATCGAAAATGTCCGGCATCCGCCGTCGGAGCCGGTCGTTGAAATCGTCGCTGACCTGGCCCACGTTCTCGGCGCGCACGGCCACCACGGCCGCTTCCAGCCCCCGGGCAGTGGCAGCCAACTCCGCGTCCTCCGCAACGGCTTTCCGCACGGCGGCCTGGCGTTCCGCGTCCAACTCGCCGAAGACCAGTCGCAGCACATCGTCATCGGGCAGATGGTCATCGTTCATGGTTATGCCTCCCCAAGCGGGCAAGCGATGCTTCGATCTTGCGCAGGCCGTAAAGCAGTCGTGATTTGACAGTGCCAAGGGGGCACTCAACCACCGCGGCGATCTCGGCCAGCGTCAGGCCGCCTAGCACTTTCAGAGCCACCACGCGACGTTGCTCGTCAGGCAGACCGTCGAGCAATGCCTCCGCGCGGCGTTGGCTCTCGCGACGCGCAGCCGCTTCCGCCGGATCGAGGTCGGTCGTGGGACGGCGGTCGAGCATACTCGGCGAGCCGTCGGTGTTTCCTCCGGCCGTGTCGGTTGCCAGCGTCAGGGGGCGCCGGCCCGAGGCCCGCAGATAGTCCGTGGCACAGTTCTCAGCGATGGTGAACAGCCAGGTCGAAACGCTTGCTTGGCCCGAGTAACCGCCGCTCCGCGCCGCCCGAAACAAACGGAGGAACGACTCCTGGGTGAGGTCCTCAGCGTGGTGTCGGTCTGCCACGCGATGGCCGATATAGCTCAGCAGCCGACACTTGTACCGGTCTACGAGGGCATCGAAGCGACGCAGGTCGCCCCGGGCGATCTCGGCGAGAATCTCAGCATCCTCGACGGCTATCGGCCGCTGGTCAGGCGGATGCCTCGTTTCCGGTAAGTCCATCGTGTCCCCAATCATCCCTCTTCCCGAGCGAGCCGCACCTTTATACGACAACCGGGCGAAAAAGGACTCATTCACCCGCAGATAGCCGCGGAAGGGGGGGTAGCCGGAGGCGCCGACTCATTCTACCAATCAACCACGCCCGTATGAAAATGGGACGCGAATAAGATACCCCCGGAGATACTTGCCCCCATCCGAAGGGCGGTTTATCTCCACGGCGGAGTCACTCCTTGCGCGCGTCGGTCCGACACGCCGAAGTTAAGATACTGATCTATGTAAGGCGCGTCGGTGACGCACGCCCGAGCAGCTAAGATAGCTGGCTCTACGCAATCTTCGGCCGGCGACATCGCGCCATCACTCTGACGACACCAGCAGCGATGCTTGCTCGGACGTTGGACGCTCATGAGGGCGTGTCATGAGCCAGCAGACTGCCTCCTGCTCCGACCCCCGTGCCGAGCGGGAGGCTTGCATCAATTTGCAGCGGTGAAATCGACCGACGCATGGAAGTCATTTGGCATTTGAGGCCTCGGTCGTCCTCACGGAACGCTCCAAAGGCGGTTTTCGCAGGTGCGGAGAATCGAATCGCCGCGGTTTGATTGGCGGTGGGGACCTGGGCGGTGATTTCCCTTTCTTCCCGGCTGGGGGTAGACTGGAGGGGGAGCTTTTCGGAATTGTTAGCCCGGCCATAGAGATTTGAGGCATGCTACCTTTCGTGCGTTTGGGGCGTTTTGGCGCCCGGTCTTTTTGCCGCTTCGCCTGCCTGACGCTCTTGTTGGGGCTCAGTCTTGCCGCGGCCCCCACGGCGGGCGGGGCTGAGGATCTTACTTCGGCGGCCGCGGATCTCTGGGCCCGCTATGACGGCCAACTCGCCGAGTTGGCGGCGTGGTGTGACGCAAACGGGTTGGCGGCCGAGGCCGCCGAGACGCGGGCGTGGCGGGCGCCGCGGGACCCCGGCAAGCTCTACATCGCCGTCCTGGGCGACGAGGTCGGCAGCCTGAAGCCACCGCCGGACGGCCCCGAGCCCGTGCTCGAGTGGCACGGCCGCTTCGCCCGCTTGCGACAGGAGCAGGCCGAGGCGATGTTTGAGCTCGCCCGGCGTGCGGTGCGGGCGGGGAGGGGGTCGCTGGCGCTGGATCTGGTCCTGGCCGCCGTCCGCGAGGACCCCGATCACGAAGCCGTCCGCCAGATCCTGGGCTTTCAAGAGTATCAGGGGCGATGGTGCACGCTGTACGAAGTCCAGAACCTCCGCAGCGGCAAAGTCTGGCACGAGAAGTTCGGCTGGCTGCCGGCCGCCCATGTGCCGCGATACGAACAGGGCGAGCGCTACTACCGCGGCCGCTGGATTTCCGCCGAGGAAGACGCCCGGTTGCACCAGGACATCCGCCGCGGCTGGGACGTCGAGACCGAGCACTACGCGATCCGCACCAACCACGGCATCGAGGCGGCCGTGCGGCTGGGCGCGAAGCTGGAACAGCTCTACCGCGTCTGGAAACAGCTCTTCTTTCGCTATTTCGCCGGCGAAGCGCAGCTTGCCGAGCTGTTCGACGACCGGGCACGGTCGCGGGTGGCCAGCCTGCCGCGACACGAGGTCGTTTACTTCCGCAATCGCGACGAGTACGACCGGGCGCTGGCCGAGGTGATTCCCAACATCGGCGTCTCCGTAGGCGTCTACATCAGTGCAACGCGGCGGGCGTACTTCTTCGCCGGCCAGGACTCGGATGAACGCACCCTGCTGCACGAGGCCACGCACCAATTGTTCCACGAATCACGGCGGGTCGCGGCGGGCGTGGGACGCCAGAACAACTTCTGGATCATCGAAGGGATCGCCATGTACATGGAGTCGCTCCGCCGGGAGGACGGCTACCACGTGCTGGGCGGTTTCGACGACGTTCGCGTCCACGCGGCGCGATACCGCCTCCTCAAAGACGGCTTCTACGTCCCGCTGGCCGAGTTCGCTTCCTACGGCGCCGACCAGATCCAGAAAGACCACCGCATCGCCACGCTCTACAGCCAGGCGGCCGGGCTGACCAACTTCCTTATCCACTGCGACGGCGGCCGCTACCGGGACCAACTGGTGGCTTACCTGGTGGCCGTCTATTCCGGCCAGGCTTCGCCCTCGACGCTCTCCAAACTGACCGGCACGCCCTATTCCGAGCTCGACGCGCAGTATCGCCGTTTCATGGAGCTCGGCCCCTCGCAGCCGACTGCCGAGTGACGCGCCGGACTGCGGGAAACGCGCTTGCTTCTGCGCGGCAGCGGTCGGCTCGCACGACCAGTCCCGGCGCTGCCCGGCGACCTTCTCCAGCAGATACCTGATGAAGACCTTCCACGACCGGCTCCCCTTGGCCAGGTCGAAGGCGACGAGGACGGGGACACCGTGCGATTGCCACCACCGCCGGCCGTTTTCGCGCTCGATCAAGTCCAGGACGCTTTGGGCCCCGGCCAGAGCCGGCGGCAGCGCTCGCTTCGTTTCGGCCGGCAGCGGCCCGTCGAAGCCGAATCGCGGCCAGGTATAGTAGCCGTTCTCGCCCCCGAACCGGCCGGCAGTCGTCTCGATCCGGCGAAGGCCGAGGTGCCTGGCAAAGAGCAACTGGCGGAAAAAGATCTGTCTTCCGAGCCCCCGCCCGCGCAGCACGCGGCGGGGAATGCAAATCGCGTCGTTCAAGAGGACCGGCCCGTCGGGCCCGATGCGGACCCGCTGCACGGCGCGCCAGTGGTGGGTTGCCGGCGTGTGGGTCTCTACGTAGAGCGCATCGCCGAGGACGCCGACCTCCACGACGCCGCCCGACGGCGCCCCCGCCAGACCGGCGTATTCCCACCCGCTCAGCTCTCTGCCGAAGAGCCGCCGGCACCTCCGCTCGGCACCCCCGCGCTCGCCGCGGTAGAACCTGACAACGGCGGAGCTTGAAGACGGCCGGGTCCATCGAGAAACGATCGACGACGGCGACGCCTGACCCCAACCCATTGCGGTTGCCCCTTGGAACTCGAACGACTCGACCGCAACGGGCCGACCCCGCCCGTTCGCTCCGGCAGAAACCCTTTCCGGCGGAGCGGTCTTCGCCGAGTGTACGGCAAGAGCGTGACAGAAAGCTGTCACACCGTCGGACTTTTCCGATCGTGTGTTTGGCAGGGTCGGCGAAGGATGCAGCGTAGAGCAAAGCGATGCCGGCCGTTGCCGGGCGGTGCGTCGCGATGGAGTCGCTCGCTCAGGCGGATCTTTGCCCCAGCACAAACCGCTCCGCCGGGGGGTACGTATAGACTTGCCCCTTGCCGTCTGCTGCAATAGTCCTGCTTGCCGGCCAATTCCGGCAACGGGACGGCAACGCAATCGCACGCCGCACGAGGGCTTCCGCAAACACCGGGCAAAGAACGAAGGAGCAAACCATGTCACGCCAGACGCGTCGCACGTTTCTCAAAAAGGCCGCCACCGCCGCCGGCGTCACCGCCGGTTTCGCCATCGCCGGCACCAGGGCATCGGGAAAGATCCTGGGGGCCAACGACACGGTCCGCCTGGGCGTGGCCGGGATCCACGGCCGGGGCAAGAGTCACATTGGTGAATTTGCCGAAATGGACGGCGTTGACGTCACCTACCTGATCGATCCGGATTCGAGGATTCATGAAAGCCGCTCCGCAATGGTCAAGCAGAAAGGCGGCAACACGCCCAAGTGCGTCCAGGACATCCGCAAGGCGCTGGAGGATCCCGAGCTGGACGCGGTGAGCGTGGCCACCTGCAACCACTGGCATTCGCTGATTACCTTCTGGGCCTGCCAGGCGAAGAAGGACGTCTACGTCGAGAAGCCGTGCAGCCACAACGTCTTCGAGGGCCGCCAGTGCGTCAAGGCGGCCGAGAAGTACGGCACGATCGTCCAGCACGGCACGCAAAGCCGCGGCAGCGACGGTTGGGCCAAGACCGTGGCGGCCGTCGCCAGCGGCAAGTACGGCAAGCTCCTGGTCTCCAAAGCCTATGCCTCCAAGTCGCGGTGGAGCATCGGCTTCAAAGAGAACGAAGAGCCGCCCAGTGGGTTTGACTACAACCTCTGGCTCGGTCCGGCCCAGGAAGTGCCCTACAACGGAAACCTCGTCCACTACAACTGGCACTGGAACTGGCGCTTCGGCAACGGCGAGATCGGCAACCAGGGCGTGCACCAGATGGACATCGCCCGCTGGGGCATCCCCGGCGGCACCCTGCCCAAGAGCGTGATCAGCATGGGCGGCCGTTGGGTTAATTCCACCGAGGGCCGGCCGCCCTTCACCGACCAGGGCGAAACTCCCAACATGCAAGTGACCGTGTTCGACTTCGGCGGGCCGCTCTTGATCTTCGAGGTCTGCGGCCTGACCGACAAGACGGTTGTCGAGGGCGGCAAGGCATTTTCCCGCAAGGTCGACAACGAGTTCTATCTCGAAGAAGGCGCCATCATCGGCGGCAAGTTCTACCCCAACGGCAAGAGCGAGGGCGAATCGATCGACCTGGAGTACGAGTCGCCCGAGGGCGACGTCTTTGAGAATTTCATCGCCTGCGTGCGGAGCCGCAAGCGCGAGGACCTGCACGCCGACATCCTCGAAGCCCACCTCTCGTCGGCGCTCTGCCACATCGGCAACATCGCCTACCAGCTTGGCGAGCAGGTGCCCGGCACCACCGAGCCGTTCCTCTACGACAACCAGCACGCGGAGGATTCTTGGGAGTATCTGAAGAAGAACCTCAAGGGCGCCTTGGGGCTCGATCTGGCGAAGAGCACCTACCAGCTCGGCCCCAAGCTCCAGTTCGACCCGGCGGCCGAGAAGTTCGTCGGCTCCCCCGCGGCCGACGCCCTGCTCACCCGCGACTACCGCAAGCCGTTCGTCGTCACCAAAGAGGTCTGACGGATCTGCCAGAGAAGTCCGACGGATTGAACGCCCCTAGCTCCCCTCTCCCGCCGGCGGGAGAGGGGCCGGGGGTGAGCGTGGCAGGTACCGAGGCTGGGTCAAGCGGAGTCAAGTTCGTAGTCCCGCCTTTGGGCGGAATGGACACGGCGGCGGCATGGCTTTCCGCCTGAAGGTGGGACTACGAACCAGCGGCGTCTTGAACCCAGCCGGCGCAGCCGCAAGAGCCTGGTGGGGCTGCGCTTCGCTTGCCCCATCCTACGGCGCGCTGAGCTTGCGGATCATGAACTGGACGGGGCTGGGATACTCGGTTACCGGGGGGCCGTCCTTGTATTGGACGTGGCACTCGATGCCCAGGCGGTCCATCGCCTCTTTGAGCTTGATGCCGAGGCGGGGGTGGTGAACCCAGGTACCCGACGGCGTCGTCTCGTCGACCGGTTTGTTGGGGCCGCTGTAGACGGCGAAGGTAGGCGGGTCGTCGCGCGTGAGATGCGTGATCGGCGACGCCTCTTTCATCAGCGCAATCTTCTCGGGCGTTTCCAGCTCGTCGAGGTCTTCGACGCCGAAGAACCGCCTCGTGGAAGGGTGCTCTGTGAGGTTTTCACACCCAAACCAATCGGTCAGTGTCCGCATGTCGACGGACGACTGACCTGCGAAAGGGGCCGCACAGGTAATCCGCGTCGACTCGCGGAGCACGGGGTCGGGGTTATCGGGGTCGGCGAGGTCGTCGTGAAAGGCCAGCCACATCGACATGCACCCGCCCGCCGAGCCGCCGAAACAGGCGAATCGCTCTTTGTCGAGCCCATACTCGTCGGCGTGATGGCGGAGGAACTGGATCGCCCTGGCCCCGTCGTGCATCGGGATGGGGAAGGGCCCCGAGTCGATCAGCCGGTAGTTGATCGAGGCCACCGAGACGCCGGCGGCATGGAACTGGGGGACCAGCCGCGTGTCGAGCTTCGTCTTGTTGCCGCCGGAGAAGCCGCCGCCGTGGATGAAAATCACAAGCGGCGTCGGCTTGCCGTCGTCGCGCTTGGCCAGCCAGAGGTCGAGCACGTTGCGGTCATAAGGGCCGTATTTCACGTCGGCATGGTCGGGCGGAACCGTGTATCCTTGCTTTCCGGCTTTCTCCCGGCGGGCCCCGCGCTTGGCGAGAAAGGCCCTCGCCTCGGCATCGGTGAGCACGCCGTCGCCGTCGTTATCCGCCTCGGGATACTGTTTGAGGCCCCTTCTGAGCCGGGCGTCGTTTTCTGAAGTCCGCTCCGCCGCGGGCGCCGCAGCGCAGACGGCCGCCATCATCAGCACCCCCAGAAAGAACACGCGCTTGGTCACTCGCATCAGACTCTCCTCGCAAATCCGCCCCGCAGACCGCAGTCCGGAGGCTTAAATCACCGTGAACTCCCCACCCTCAACCCTCCTCCGCCATGTAGGGATAGCGGAAATCGGTGGGCGGGAGGAATGTCTCCTTGATGGTCCGCGGCGTGACCCAACGCTCGAGGTTGAGCCAACTGCCGGCCTTGTCGTTCGTGCCCGAGGCGCGGGAGCCGCCGAAGGGCTGCTGGCCGACGATGGCGCCGGTGGGCTTGTCGTTGACGTAGAAGTTGCCGGCCGCGTGCCGCAGCGCGTCCATCGCTTTGACGATGGCCCTGCGGTCCAGCGCGAAAATCGCGCCGGTCAGGGCGTAGGGCGAGGTCTGGTCGCAGAGCTGGAGCGTTTCTTCGTACTGCTGCTCCGGATAGACGTAGACGGTCAATACCGGCCCGAAGATCTCCTCGACCATCAGCCGGCTCTTGGGGTCTTTGGAGAGGATTACCGTCGGCTCGATGAAGTAGCCGGTCGATTCGTCGCAGCCGCCGCCGGTGACGATTTCGAGGTCGGGGCTGCTCTTGGCATAGTCGATGTAGCCGCTGATGTTGATGAAGGAGTTGCGGTCGATCACCGCGCCCATGAAGTTGCCGAAATCGGCGACGTCGCCCATCTTGATCTGGGCGATCTGCGCGAGCATTTTCTCCTTGACGGCTCCCCAGAGGGAGTCGGGGACATAGGCGCGGCTGGCGGCGGAGCATTTCTGCCCCTGGTACTCGTAGGCCCCGCGGACCAGTCCGGTGACCAGCGCGTCGACGTCGGCGCTCGGGTGGGCGAAGATGAAGTCCTTGCCGCCGGTTTCGCCGACGATGCGGGGATAGGCGACGTACTTGCGGATGTCGGAGCCGACTTCGAGCCAGATGGTGGAGAAGACCCTCGTGCTGCCGGTGAAGTGGATGCCGCCCAGGCCGACGTTGCCCAGCGCGGCCGGCCCGACGACCGGCCCGGGGCCGGGCACCATGTTGATCACACCCGGCGGCAGCCCCGCCTCCTCCAGCACTTTCATGATGAAGTAGGCCGGCAGGACCGCGCCGGAGGCGGGCTTCCAGACGACGGTGTTCCCCATCAACGCCGGGGCCGTGGGCAGGTTGCCGGCAATCGACGTGAAGTTGAACGGCGTGATCGCCAGCACGAAGCCGTCCAGCGGGCGGTGTTCCATGTAGTTCAGCACGCCGTGGGTCGAGAGCGGCTGGTCGCCGTAGACGATCTGCATGAAGTGCGGGTTGAATCGCCAGAAGTCGATCAGCTCGCAGGCCGAGTCGATCTCCGCCTGGTGCGGCGTCTTCGACATGTTGAGCATCGTGGCGGCGTTGAGCGTCTGGCGGTACTTGCCGGCCAGAAGCTCCGCCGCCTTGAGAAACACGATCGCCCTGGAGTCCCAAGGCATCCGGCTCCAGTCGGCCTTGGCCCGGTTGGCGGCGGCGATGGCCTTTTCCACGAACAGGGCGTTGCCCTGGTGGAACCGGCCCAATGCGTGCCTATGGTCGTGCGGGCAGATCATGTCGGCCACGGCGCCGTTTCGGACCTCCTCGCCGCCGATGATCATCGGCACGTCGGCCTTCTCGCCCAGCATCCGTTGGAGCGTGGACTTCAGTTCCGCCCGCTCAGGACTGCCGGGCGCGTAGCTGAAAATCGGCTCGTTGACCGGCTGGGGGACGCGGAAGATGCCGTTGAACATGGGCGAGTTCCTTTCCAGGGTTTGCGGCTTTGAGGAAAAGGGCAATGAGGAGGATTCTGGTCTGCCGCCGCGGGTGCGTCAAGGGCCCGCTTCCTGCGGCAAGGAATGGGGACAGTCCCCGAGTTAATTGCCCGGCCTACTCATGCCGCAGGGCTTCGATCGGGTCCATGCTCGCGGCGCGGATGGCGGGGTAGATGCCGAAGATGACCCCGATCGTCACCGAGATGCCGAAGGCCAGCGGAATCGACCAGGGAACGAGCACCGGCTCGACGGTCTGGATCACGGCCGGCAGGCGTTCCATCACCTCGGGCAAGGCGCTTTCGAGTCCCTTGCGAATCAGCCGGACGAACATCCGGCAGGTCAAACCGCCGAGGATGCCGGTGATCCCGCCCACGATCGACAAGGCGACCGTCTCGACGAGGAACTGGCGGATGATGTCGCTCCGTTTGGCTCCCAGGGCGCGGCGGACGCCGATCTCCCGCGTGCGTTCGGTGACGGTGGCCAGCATGATGTTCATGATGCCGATTCCGCCCACGACCAGCGAGATCGCCGCAATCAGGCCCATGAAGAGGATGAACATCATCCGCGTGGTCTTGGCCTGCTCCAGCAGTTCCAGGGGCACGGTCACGGCATAGTCTTCGAGACGGTGGAACCGTTTGAGCGTCTCTTCGATCAGCTCAGCCGTCTCCATCACGTGGTCCACCTTGTCCACCCGCAAAGTCGCCTGGCTGAGCTCGAGAATCTCGCCTTCGAAAGAGCCGCTGCGGGCGGTGACCACGACGTCGCCGATGCGGCTCCAGAGAGTCGTGATAGGGATGTAGACGTCGTAGTTGAAGTCCTGCGCGGCGAAGGAGCCGCCGATGCCGGCCGAGGGCATTCGCGACTTCATCACGCCCACCACCACGTAGTACGCCTCTTCGACGCGGATCGACCGCCCGATCGGATCTTCAAAAGGAAACAGCCTCTCGGCCGTGCCGGCGGCCAGCACGCAGTGGTTCTTCTTGTCCCGCAACTCGGCGTCGCTGAGGAAATGGCCGCGGTCGACCGTCAGCTTGGTGACTTCGGCGAACTCGGGCGTGCAGCCGACGAGCCGGCCGTCGACCATCCTCCGCCCGAAAGAAAACCGCCGCCGCAGCTCCCGAATCGGCAGCGCCCGCTCGATCGTCGGAATCGTTTTCGTAAGGCGTTCGAAATCGTCGCGGGTGAGCCCGTAGGGCAGCCAGCCGGAGATGCCCTCGGTGACTTCGCTGGGCGGCTTGCGGGAAGTGACGATGATGTTGTCGGCCCCCAATTCCTCGATCTGCTCCCGCGCCTTTTGGCTGATGCCCTCGCCGATGGCCAACAGCCAGATCACGCTGGCCACGCCGATGAAGATTCCCAGCACGGTCAACAGCGACCGCAAGGGGTGCAAGAGCAGGCTCTTGACGCCCAGTTGCCAGGTGCGTAGCCAAAGGTAGGCCATGAGGAGGGCGAGGGGCTGGGAGCGAGGGACCGCGGGCTAGGGACTAGAGACTGGGAAGCGAGGGGGCGGGAGTCTGGTTTACGTCGTCGGGCGAGTACGGGGCGGCGATTCGTTCGTCGGACT
>Ga0180438_10004477_pt1 | contig 20093 bp, 13 predicted proteins | sample SS_ome_12_FD_132455 | JGI IMG/M metagenome (GOLD analysis project Ga0180438, IMG submission 132455) | Hypersaline lake sediment archaeal communities from the Salton Sea, California, USA - SS_3_D_2 metaG | ecosystem: Environmental > Aquatic > Non-marine Saline and Alkaline > Hypersaline >... | reverse complement strand
TGGCCCGCTCGTCCAGGACGGTGATGTCCACGTCTTCTCTCGGCATCCCGAGTTCGGCAAGGCCCTGCTCGATCGCGTCCTCCACGGTCTTACCTGTCTGGATGATCCCGTCCATAATGTCGTCTCCTCCCTAGGCGTCGGTTCCCGTACACATCCGGGGCCTCCCCGGCACGAATCCGGGGCTCGGGAACCGCGATGTGCGGGGACTCATGCACCCGCACCCTCCGTCGCAAGGTTCCCCCGCTTCATCAGGTACTGCTGCCCGATGCTGAGGACCGTATTCACCAGCCAGTAGAGCACCAATCCGGACGGCATCCGGAAGAAGATCACGGTCAGGAAGATGGGCATCATGTACCCCATCATCTTCTGCCTCGGATCGCCGCCGCCCGACGAAGACATGCGCTGCTGCCAGAACATGGAGGCCCCCATCAGGATCGGCAGCAGGCTGAGCGCCGGCAGTGGCGAGGGCAGGTCGACGATGACATCGGGCCGCGAGAGATCGTCGATCCACAGCAGGAACGGCGCGCGCCTCAACTCGATGGTTCGCTGCAGCACCGCGTACAGGGCAAAGAAGACCGGCGACTGCAACAGCAGGGGCAGACACCCACCGAGCGGATTGACACCGTGTTCCTTGTAGAGCTTCATCACCTCCTGGTTCATGCGCTTCGGATCGCTCTTGTACTTCTCCTTGAGCGCGGCCATTTTCGGCTGCAGCTCCTGCATGCTCTGCATGGACTTCATACTTTTTTGGGTAAGCGGGTAGAAGAGCACCTTGGTCAGGGTCGACAGGATGATGATCACGACCCCGTAGTTCGGGATCCAGGTATACGTGGTGACGAGCATCCAGTAGACCAGCTTGCTCAGCGGGCGGATGATCTTATGCCCGAAATCGACCACGCTCTCCAGACCGAACCCCAGGTCCTTCAGTATCCGGTAGTCGATGGGTCCCGCGTAGACCGTGGCGGCCACCTGCCAGCCGCCCTGCTCGCGCGCGGGCATCAACACCGCGAACCCCAGCCGCTCCCCCTCCAGCTCGCCCCCCAACTCGACAGCCGACGCGCTCCCCTCGGCCGGCACAAGTGCCGTGGCGAAGTACTTGTTCTTGACGCCCGCCCAGTGCACATTCCCGCGGCGGAGCTGGGGCGACTCCTTCTTCAGGTGCTTAACCTCCTTCTTGAGGACCTCGCTCTCCACCGACGCCAGAGATGCGAAGTACCGTTCCTCCTCCTTCCGGTTGGGCTCGGTCTCGGGAAGCGACGTCATCCAGCCGATCCGGAGTTCGTCCCCCCGCTCGGCCCCCGGATCCGTAACCCCCACCTCCAGGTCCATCAGGTAGCTGGCGTGTGAGAGACGCACGCGCTCGACCACCGTTCGACCGCCGGCCTCCGTCCGACGGAAGACGATCTCCCCCGAAGGATTCGACTCATCCAGGACCAGCCGTTCGACGTCCACACCGTAGGTCCGTCGCTCCGACCCCGCCGCGTCGTCCTCCCACCATACGCCCAGGAGGATTCCCCCGCGCGCGCTGTCGGGCACGAGTTCCACCCACTCCGCCCCGCGGCCGGGGAAGGCCTTCAACTGCCACGACAGGATGCTCGGGCCGCGGTTGCTGAAGATGGCCCGCACCAGATCGGTCTCGACCCGCACGAGCGTCTCCTCCTCGGCTTCGGGCTCGCCGTCGACCCGCAGAGGCGCAGGCACACCTTCCGAAGGTACGGACACTGTCTCCTCGGGTGGCGCCACCACCCGGGTCGAATCGACCCACCCGCCCTCGGGCACGGGCGCCGGCCTCGGCCGCATGACCATCTCATAGATCAGCAGCAGAAGGAACATCAGGATGAAAGCCAGGAAGGCCCTCTTTTCCATCTTTCTCCGTCCTTACCCACACACGGTGTGGCCCGGGGTCATCATTCGATCAAGGATCGACACCTGAGGCCGAGGGTTGACCGCCCCGCCCAGGAGCCTGATTCGAAGACGGACGTACGTCCGACGACCGCTCGCGCTATGCAGGATCGTAGCCGCCGGGATGCAGGGGATGACACTTTAGCAGGCGCAGGAAGGCTCGTGCGGACCCTTTGAACGCACCGTACTTGAGGATCGAATCGAGGGCATACTCGGAACAGGTGGGCGTGAACCTGCAACGGGGTGGCAGTGCGGGAGAGATCCACCGACGGTAGAGTTGGATGGCGGCCACCAGGGCGCCCCGCGCGATCTTCCGCCACCTGCCCCGGTGTCCACCTCGATCCAGCCGCATAGACCCCCACCCTATCCGCACCAGAGCCCCGCACGCGTGAACAGTTCAACCATCTCGACCTGCACGCGATCGAACGTCATCGAGCGGGCATCGCCTCTGGCCAGGAAGACCAATCGCAGGCCTTCACCCTCGATTCCGTACTTCAACCTTCGGTACGCTTCCCGCATCAGCCGCTTCGCCCGGTTGCGCACCACTGCGTTGGGCACCCGTCGGGTCGTCGTGAAGCCTACGGTCGATGGGCCCCCTTCTCCCTTCAAGCAGAACAGGACCAGATGCTCGCCCCCGTAGGCGGTTCCCTTCCCCAAGACCTCCCTGAACACCGCGGAGGACCTGATCCTGTGGGCCCTTCTCAAATGCTCACGCGTCATCGCTAAGAGAACCCGCCAGGCCTCTCTTCTCGGCTGCTAGACGCCGAGCCGCACCCTGCCCTTCGCCCGCCTCCGGCTCAAGATCTTGCGGCCGGCCCGGGTCCGCATCCGCGCGCGAAACCCCAGACCCCGCTTCCGCCGCACGTTGCTCGGTTGATACGTTCGCTTCACGACCCCACCTTCTCTCGGCTCCCAAAGGCTTCTAGACCAATCGTGCTCAATTTTCCAACGCTACTCACCGCGCGCATCCAAGTCAAGTCTTTTTTGCCATTTCTCCGCCAGAATCCTCCTTCACCACGCCCCCCTTACTCCTCTATCCGCCCCTCCCACCGCCGCACCCTCGCCCCCAGGCTATCTGCTATTTTTCTCAAACAAATTCCCTATATAAAAACAAAAACTCGAACAAACTCCAAAAAAAGCCTTGCATTCCCGCCACGCCCCATGCTATCCTACATCAACCCCTCTAGCGGCCAACGGTGAAACCGCGCGGGAGGTGCACACCTCGGTCGCTCAACCTGTGGATAACTCTACACACGTGACCCGCGTCAGTTGATAATCCTGTTATGTGTCCGGACCCGATCCCAGAGTCGTGGATATCCTCCCCGACGGCTCCCATCGGAAAGTGTATAAACGACTATTTCATAACGTATTACAAACTAGTCCACATTTGTGGATAACTCGACTGTCGTCGTCTAAGCCTTTGTCCGATTCTTGCTAAGCCGCTTTTGCGATTCCGCCCGTGATCCTCGAGCCCCTTTAGGGTTGTGGATAACGTGTGGATTCGTGGTGCAGGTTCCAACATGCAGTTCAGTGCTTCCGGCCTTTGGGAACAAGTCCTCGATCGCATCTCACACCAAGTTGATACTCAGATCTTTGAGACTTGGTTTCGTCCGACCAAAGGTGTCTCCTTCTCACAATCTGGTCTGGTCGTCGAAACCCCGAACCTCTTCTTTGCCGAGTGGCTCAAGGAGAGATACCTCGCCTTGGCCAATAGCGCTCTCCAAGCGATCTCCAGCCAGGACATGGGGGTCGAATTCGCCGTAGCCAAGGACATGCCCCCCGTTCGGATTCCCTCCGATCCCTTTCCCGTCCCCCACAAACCTGCGCCCGCAATCGACGACACCAGCCCCTTGAACCCGCGCTACACGTTCACCAACTTCGTCGTCGGCAACAGCAACCGATTCTGCAACGCCGCCTGTCTAGCAGTCGCGCAGAGCCCGGCCCGAACATATAATCCTTTGTTTATTTATGGGGGCGTCGGGCTCGGCAAGACTCACATCATGCAGGCCATCGGTCACGAAGTCCGTCAGAAGCACCCGCACAAGAAGGTGTCCTACGTCTCCGCCGAAACCTTCATGAACGAGATGATCTACGCCATCCAGCACGCTCGCACCCTCGAGTTCCGGACCCGCTACCGCGGCGTGGACGTCCTGCTGATCGACGACATTCAGTTTCTGGCCGGCAAGGAGAGCACCCAGGAGGAGTTTTTCCACACCTTCAACTCGCTCTACGACGCCCACAAACAGATCGTGGTGACTTCCGACCGGCCTCCAAAGGACATTCCTACCCTTGAGGAACGTCTTGTCTCGCGCTTCGAGTGGGGTCTCGTCACCGACATGCAGGCGCCAGACCTTGAGACGCGCATCGCGATTCTCAAGAACAAGGCCGAACTCGATGGTCTGTCCCTGCCGAACGATGTCCTTCTTCTCATCGCGGATTCGACGAAATCGAGCATCCGCGAGCTCGAGGGCTCCCTCATCCGCCTGCTCGCGTACTCTTCCCTGACCGGGAGAGAGATCACGCTGGAGATGGCCCGAGAGGTCCTGAAGGACTTCCTCCGTAAGGTCCCCTTGAGCGTTACCGTCGACCAGATCCAGCGAACCGTCGCCGAATACTTCGACGTTCCCCTCGACGCCATGCGAGCGCGCAAGCGAACCCAAACGCTGGTGCAGCCCCGCCAAGTCGCCATGTACCTCTGCCGCCAACTCACCGATCTGTCCTTGACCGAGATCGGCGCCCGCTTCGGCGGACGAGACCATACGACCGTTATGCACGCCTGCGACCGCATTGCCAAGCGCATCGACGCGGAACCCAGCCTGCGTGCCACCATCGAGCAGCTCACCGCCCGCCTTCCAAAACCCTAGCTCGCCCCTTGGACATCCGGTGGATAACCTGAGGACTATCCTTCTACGCCGTCCCCACGCCCACGCAAACCCCCATCTGCCCACCGTCATCCACAATCTCTCCCCATCACGCTTCTCTATAGCAGAAACGCTTACCTCCCGATCGTTCCATCCACTTCCCGACTCCTTCCCAGCGTTCCCCACTTTTCCGCAGTCCCTACTACTACGGCTAGCTATAAAGCTAGAAAATCTAGGACCCGTGGACAACCCTAGTGTCTTATTTATAATAGTTTCCTTATCTCTATAGGACCCATGGCCCTCATGGGCCCTATGAAGTCCTATATAAATAATCCTACTATTATATACATAGAGCGAAGAACGCGCCCTTCACACAACGCTGCCGCAAAGAGGCTGCGGGCACCCAGGTCTCTCGGCCGGCGAGCACGCGGCCGGAGCCGATTGTGAGACATGCCATTACCCGGGTGGAAAACGCGGACCGCTCGATCACGATCGGGATGGGCAGGGGGTGAGAAAAACTCATTGACAGCGTTTGGTTGATCGCTGTAAGATGTGCTGGGCCAATATGGTCAGGAGATTTTGGGACGATATCTCGGGGCAGGTGGGCGGCCTCGACGCGAGGCCGAGGAGGCTGTCATGAAGTTCACGCTAACACAGAGGGATCTGGTCCAGGCCCTGGATCGGGTGGTGGCCGTGGTGCCGCCCAAGAGCACGCTGCCGGTGCTCGCGAATATCCTGGTGGCGGCAAAGGGGGAGACGGTGTCCTTCCAGGCGAGTGACATGGATATCTCTGTGGTGAGCCGCGTGGACGGCGCGGTGGTGGAAGAGGGTCAAGTGACGATGCCCGGGAAGCGCTCGCACGAGATTGCCCGCGAGTTGTCCGGCCAAGAGGTCGACGTATCGGTGAGCGGTGAGCAGATAGAGATTGCCTGCGGCGCGAGTAGTTTCAAGGTCATGGGGATGAAGGGAGAGGACTTTCCTCGTCTTCCCGCCCTGGAAAACCCCGTCACCCTGTCGGTTCCCTCGGCGGCCCTGCAGCGCCTGATTCGAAAGACAACCTTCTCGGTGTCGACAGACGAGACGCGCGGCGCACTCAACGGCGTTTTTTGGGAAATCGAGCCCAACAGGATGGCCATGGTGGCCACGGACGGCCACCGCTTGGCCCGCCTCAGCATCGACGGGAAATTCGGCGTTCCAAAGCCCCTGAGCGCCATCGTACCTCCCAAGGCGCTTGCCCAGGTCGGCAGAATCGCGGGGGACTTCGAGGGCGACGTCACGGTCTCTCTGGGAAAGAACTACGTCTCGTTCGTGATGAATTCCGCCGAGGTCTACGCTCGTCTTCTGGAGGGACCGTTTCCCAAGTACCAACAGGTCATCCCGACGGACAACAACAAGCGGATGGTGGTGAACCGCACGGCCTTGATGGGGGCGATGCGGCGAGTTTCCATCCTCTCCGATGCGCTCACCCGCCAGGTCCGGTTCCAACTGACGAGCGGGCAGCTCGGGCTTGGAGCGCGTACCGCCGACGTCGGCGAAGCCACCGAGCAGCTGGAGGTCGAGTACGCCGGAGATGACCTCGTAGTCGGGTTCAACGCCGCCTACCTCCTGGATGGTCTCCGACATATGGACAGCGAGACGGTCTCGGTCTCGCTTAAGACCCCCGTGAGCGCGGGACTCGTGGAAGAGGCCGGGGGAAGTAGGGAGGGCGAGAGCTACCTGTGTCTCGTGATGCCGCTCAGGCTGGCGGACTAGTCCGCGCGGAGGGGCGGGTGACGACGACAAGCGAGAGCGTTGGTGAGATTCTCAAGCGAGTGTGTGAGCGGACAAGGTGGGGTCGCCGGGTGTCCGAGAGCCGGGCGCTCGACCTCTGGGCCGAAGTGGTGGGAGAGTCGCTCCGCCAGCACTCCAGACCTCGGCGTGTTCGGGACGGCAGACTGGTGGTGGCCGTTGAAGACGCCGTGTGGAAGCAGGAGATTACGCTCCTGGGGGCGGACATTCTCCGTCGCCTCAACGAACGGATGGGAGGGGACCGGATCCTGGAAATCGTGTTGGTGGTCGAGTAAGAGCGGCGCATGGGAACCGGGGTCTTGGTGAGAAGGAGGCATGAGCGCGGCCAGCCCGGCCGTGTGCGAATGAAAGAGCGGAGGAGGGATTCGAGAGACGTGCCCATAGATCAGTTGGAAGACGAGGTGTCTCAAGGAGGGTCGGACCAGAACGAACTGCGCAAGTACGACGCCGGCCAGATCCAGGTTCTCAAGGGAATGGAGGCCGTCCGGCGCCGGCCCAGTATGTACATCGGGAGCACAGGGCCTCGAGGCCTGCACCACCTGGTGTACGAGGTGGTGGACAACAGCATCGACGAGGCCCTGGCCGGTTTCTGCGAAAACATTCTGGTCGAGGTGCGCGCGGATGGCTCGGTCTCGGTCACCGACGACGGCCGGGGCATCCCGGTGGACATGCATCCGACGCAAAAGAAGCCGGCGCTCGAGGTGGTCATGACCATGCTCCACGCCGGGGGCAAGTTCGACAAGTCCAGCTACAAGGTCTCCGGAGGGCTTCACGGCGTTGGGGTGAGCGTCGTCAACGCCCTCTCCGAGTGGCTGGAAGTGGAGGTTTCCCGCGACGGCGCCGTGTATCGACAGAGGTACGAGCGCGGCGAGGCTACCACAGCCCTCGAAACGGCCGGCAAGCGGAAGAAGAGCGGCACCAAGGTGACGTTCCTCCCGGACAGCCAGGTTTTCGACTCGATCGAGTTCAATAGCGAGACCCTGGCCCAAAAGCTGCGCGAGTTGGCGTTTCTCAACCGGGGAGTCAGGATCGCACTCAAGGACGAACGGAGCGGCGAGAAGCACGAATTCCTGTACAAGGGCGGCCTCGTCCAGTTCGTGAAGTTCCTCAACGAGAATCGAGAAGTGCTGCACCGGCAGCCGATCTACATCGAGAAAGGGCGCAACGGGGTGGAGGTGCAGGCGGCGCTCCAGTACACGACCGCGTACGCCGAGAATATCTTCAGCTTCGTCAACAGCATCAACACCCAGGAGGGTGGAACCCACCTGGTTGGTTTCAAGACGGCGCTCACCCGGTGCATCAATACCTACGCGCAGAAGAACAACCTGCTCAAGAACAGTAAGATCGCGCTGACCGGGGAAGACGCTCGGGAAGGTCTGACGGCCGTCCTGTCGATCAAGATGACGTCTCCGCAGTTCGAGGGCCAGACCAAGACCAAACTCGGGAACAGCGAGGTTCGGGGACTCGTTGAATCCGTCATCGGGGAAGGGCTTTCCCAGTTTCTTGAGGAAACGCCGCCGGTCGCGCGCAAGATCGTGGAAAAATGCGCCGCCGCCTCCCGCTCGAGGGAAGCCGCTCGCAAGGCGCGCGAGCTCACGCGCCGCAAGTCGGCCCTGGAGGCGAGCCCCCTGCCCGGCAAGCTGGCCGACTGCAGCATCTCGGACCCCGAGCACGCGGAGCTCTACATCGTCGAGGGCGACTCGGCCGGAGGCTCGGCCAAACAGGGCCGGGACCGGCAGTACCAGGCCATCCTGCCCATCAAGGGCAAGATCCTCAACGTGGAGAAGGCCAGGATCGACAAGATCCTGGGCAACGAGGAAATCCGCGCGATCGTGACCGCCCTTGGGACGGGGATCGGGAGCGAGGAGTTCGATGCCTCTCGCCTTCGGTACGGCAAGGTTGTCATCATGACCGACGCGGATGTCGATGGCTCACACATCCGCACGCTGCTGCTGACCTTCTTCTATCGCTACATGCGGGAGCTCATCGAGGGTGGCCGCATCTACATCGCCCAGCCGCCGCTCTACCGGGTCAAGAAGGGCAAGGCCGAGTACTATGCCTACTCCGACGCCCAGCGGGACGAGGTCCTGAAGAAGGTCGGAGAGAAGGGAGTCTCCATCCAGCGCTACAAGGGACTCGGGGAGATGAACCCGGACCAGCTGTGGAAGACCACGATGGATCCCGACAACCGCACGATGCTTCTGGTGCGGGTGCAGGACGCGGTGGAGGCGGACCACATCTTCACGATCCTGATGGGGACGAAGGTCGAGGCGCGCCGCGAGTTCATAGAGAGACACGCTCACCGGGTGAGAAACCTGGACGCGTAAGGAGGAACACCGTTGGCAGGACCGAAGGATCGGGTTGTGCAGGTGGAGATCGAGGACGAAATGAAGTCCTCCTACATCGACTACTCGATGAGCGTAATTGTCTCGCGAGCGCTGCCCGACGCCCGTGACGGACTGAAACCCTCCCAGAGGCGCATCCTGTGCGCCATGAACGATCTGAACCTGATGCCCGATCGGCCCCACCGGAAGTGCGCCAAGATTGCCGGCGATACCTCGGGGAACTACCACCCGCACGGCGAGCAGGTCATCTACCCGACGCTGGTCCGCCTGGGCCAGGATTTCAACATGCGCTACCCCCTGGTCCAGGGGCAGGGGAACTTCGGCTCGGTGGATGGAGATCCGCCCGCCGCCATGCGGTACACCGAAGCCCGGATGGCGCCCCCGGCGGTGAGCATGCTGGAGGACCTCGGGAAGAAGACGGTGGATTTCGTCCCCAACTACGACGGCACGCGGCAAATGCCCACGGTTCTGCCGGGCAAGTTCCCGAACCTCCTCTGCAATGGGTCGGCGGGAATCGCCGTCGGGATGGCCACGAACATCCCGCCGCAAAACCTCTCGGAAGTCGCCGACGCCATCGTACGCGTGATCGACGATCCCGACGTCGATCCGGAGGAACTCTTGACGATCGTCCAGGGCCCCGATTTCCCGACCGGGGGTCTCATCCTCGGGCGTGCGGGCATCCGGGACGCCTACCTGACCGGGCGCGGGGCCATCCAAGTGCGAGCCCGGGCGTCCGTCGAGGTCCACCCGAACGGGCGCCAGAGCATCATCGTCACCGAGATCCCGTTCCAGGTTTCTAAGAACACGGTCATCGAACGCATCGCGGACCTCGTCCGGTCGGGCCGGGTCCAGGGCGTGGCGGACTTAAGGGACGAGTCGGACCGGGATGGGATGCGCGTGGTGATTGATCTGAAACGGGACGTCGCGGCTCGGGTGGTCCTCAACCGACTGTTCAAGCATACGCCTCTGCAGGAAACGTTCGGTGTGATCATGCTGGCCCTGGTGGACGGGATCACGCCCAGGGTCCTCCCGCTGAAGACCCTGATCGAGCAGTACATCAGCCACCGGAAGACGATCGTGATCCGGCGGACGCAGTTCGATCTGGAAGCGGCCGAGGCCAAGGCCCACATCCTCGAGGGTCTCAAGGTGGCGCTCGACCATATCGACGCCATCATCAAGCTCATCAAGCGATCCGCCTCGGCCGACGAAGCGCGCGAGGGTCTCATGAAGGCCTACTCGCTAAGCGAGAAGCAGGCCCAGGCGATTCTGGATATGCGCCTGCAGCGGCTCACGGGGCTCGAGCGGAAGAAGATCGAGAGCGACTACCTCGAGACCATCAAACTCATCGAGTTGCTGCGTTCGATCCTGGCCTCCGAACAGCGCGTGCTGGCGCTCATCCGGGAGGAACTCCTCGAGATCAAACAAACGGACGTGGGCGAGCGCCGGACCGAGATCGTCGAGGAGTCCGGCGACCTGGACGTGGAGGACCTTATCGCCGAGGAGGACGTGGTCATCGCCATCTCCCATGCCGGCTACATCAAGCGGATGGCCATGGGTCTGTACCGGAAGCAACGGCGCGGGGGCCGAGGGGTCACGGGGATGGAAACGCGCGAGGAGGACTTCGTCGAACACCTCTTTATCGCGTCGACCCATGACTACCTGCTCTTCTTCACCGACAGGGGCAAGTGTTACTGGCTCAAGGTGCACACGATCCCACAGGCCGGCAGGCTGGCCCGGGGCAAGGCGCTCGTGAACCTGCTGGAACTCACATCCGGGGAGAAGGTCACAGAGACGGTCTCGGTCAAGGAGTTCCCGGACGACCGCTACCTGGTGATGGCCACCAAACGGGGGAACATCAAGAAGACCCCGCTGTCGGCCTTCCAGTATCCGCGCCGGGGCGGCATCGTGGCCCTGTCGCTGGACGCGGGGGATTCACTCATCGGTGCGGCGGTGACCGACGGGACGCGCGACCTCCTCCTGGCCAACCGCTCGGGCAAGGCCATCCGGTTCCCGGAGTCGGAGGTGCGCCCGATGGGGCGCACGGCCCGCGGCGTGCGCGGGATGACGCTCGAGGGCACCGACGAGGTGGTGGGTATGGTGGTGGTCCACCAGGAGGGCACCATCCTGGCCGTGACCGAGAACGGGTACGGCAAGCGGTCGCCCATGAAGGAGTACCGGATCACGCGCCGGGGCGGCAAGGGGATCATCACGGTCCGCAACACCCCGCGCAACGGGCCGCTCGTGGCCGTACGCGAGGTGGTGGACAACGACGAGCTCATGATCATCACTTCGGGCGGCGTGGTCATCCGGCTGCCCATCAGCGGGGTGTCCGTAATCGGGCGGAACACGCAGGGGGTGCGGATGATCAACCTCCAGTCGGGGGACCGCGTGGTGGACGTTGCGCGCGTGGCGCTCAAGGAGGAGGGAGACGACGGCGAGACGGCCGAGAACGAAACCGAACCCGGCGCCAAGACCGAGGGATCCTAGCGGTTCGGCGCGCGGGACGGGGCGCGTGGGCGAGAAGGAACGCTTGAAGGCTCAGCAGAGGGACGCGGGCCTCAGGCGTTCCCGTTTTCTTGGGGAGCGCGAGGCCCCGGAGTCCAATTAGATAATCAGAATCTTATATAATCGGAGGTCCCGTTGGCGGTGAGGTCGACAGACGGGTCGCGACCGGCGGAGCGGGCTCTGCTGGTGGGGATCGAGCACAAGGCGGGGGAAGCGGGCGGGGGGAGGGAACCTCTGGAGGAACTGGCGCGCCTGGCTGAGACGGCCGGGGCCGAGGTCCTCGGCCGGGTGGTCCAGGTCCGCCCGAAGCGCGACTCGCGCACCTACGTCGGTTCGGGGAAGGTGCGAGAGGTGGCCGAGAGGGCCAAGGCGCTGGGGGCCGACGTCCTCATCTTCGACGACAGCCTCACGCCCGCACAGGGCCGGAACCTGGAGCGGCAGACCGGCGTCCGCGTGATCGACCGGAACGAACTGATCCTGGATATCTTCGCCCTCCGGGCGCGCACCGCGGTGGCTAAGAACCAGGTGGAGTTGGCGCAGCTCGAGTACGAGCTGCCGCGCCTCACCCGCCTGTGGGAGCACCTCTCCCGCTTGGGCGGCGGCATCGGGACCCGCGGCCCCGGCGAGACCCAGCTTGAGGTCGACCGGCGTCGGGTGCGGGACCGGATCCGCAAACTCAAAGAGCGCCTGAAGAAGGTCGAGGAGGATACGCGCGTTCGGCGCCAGGCCCGGCGCGGAATGCTCACGGCGTGTCTGGTGGGCTACACGAACGCGGGCAAGTCCAGTCTGTTCAATCGCTTGACAAGCGCCGGGGTGTTGGAGGAGGACCGGCTCTTTGCCACCGTCGATTCGACGTCGCGTGTGCTCGTTTTCTCCGACGCGCGCCGCATCATCCTCTCCGACACGGTGGGGTTCATCCGCAAGATCCCGCCCCAGCTCATCGCCTCGTTCCACGCCACGCTCGAGGAGGCCGTCCACGCCGACCTGCTCCTCCACGTTGCGGACGTGAGCGACGCGGAGGTCTTCGGCCAGGTGGAGGTCGTCGACCGGGTGCTCGAAGGCCTCGGCGCCCGGCCCGAAGAACAGATCCTGCTCTTGAACAAGATCGATCGTGCCGACGGTCGCGGCCTGCCCCCCCGTCTTCGCCGACGGGGCGTGGACATCCTGGCCACATCGGTGGTCACGGGCGAGGGGCTGGATGAGCTCAAAGAACGGATCCTCCGGTTCATCGAGGCCCGCGAAGTGGTGGGCGAGGTCCGCTTTCCGCTTGCCGATGAATCCGTCCGGGCCTTTCTGCACCGGCACGGCGAGGTGAGCGGCGAGCGCTTCGACGAGGTCGCCACCCGGGTGCGCGTCCGCATGAAGCCTCGCTACTTCGAGCAGCTGAGGAAGCGGGGGGTCGAGGTCTCGTTTGTCGGGGCCGGCGAGCTCGGGACCGAGGAGGTGGAGGTGATCGAGTGATCCGCATCGGAACCTCGGGCTACAGCTTCGACGACTGGGTGGGGGCCTTCTACCCGCCGGGGACGCGCAAGGGCGACATGCTGGGCTACTACGCCCGGCAGTTCGACACCGTCGAGGTCAACTCCACCTACTACCGCATCCCGCACCCCATCGTCCTCCGCAAGATGGAAGAGAAAACGGGCGAGGGGTTTGAGTTCGTGATCAAGGCCAACCAGGAGATGACGCACAAGGCGTCGCGCGATCCGGAGATCTACCGGCAATTTCGTGAGGTCCTCGAACCCATGAAGGAGGCCGGCAAGTTCTCTGGGGTCCTCTTCCAGTTTCCCTGGGGTTTCAAAAACACGGCCGAGACGCGCGCACACCTGGCCTTCCTCGGCGACGCCTTCCCCGAAGAGCCCCTCTTCGTCGAGTTCCGTCACGACTCGTGGATCCAGGAAGAGATGTTCGACTTCCTCCGCCAGAAGGGCCTTGGCTATTGCTCGGTGGACGAGCCCGATCTGCGCGGCCTGGTGCCCCCGATCGCCCGGGCGACGACCGATTCCGCCTATGTCCGCCTCCACGGCCGGAATGCCAAGAACTGGTGGGGCCGAGGCGGGGGCGACCGCTACGACTACCTCTACAACTCCAGGGAGCTGGAGGAGTGGGTGGCCAAGATCCGGAAGCTGGAGAAGGAGGCCAAGAAGGTCTACGTCTTCTTCAACAACTGCCACGCCGGCCAGGCCGCCAAGAACGCCCAGCTGATGCAGGAAATGCTGCGGATGGAGAAGTAGGGCGCGACCCAGGGGTCCGGAATGGCTTGATCCCGTGTTTCCGGTACGCTATCCTGCGGAGTTCGGGTTTTTCGACGATGGACCCTTCAGCCTGGTGTTGTCTGCGGACCAAGGAGGGCTTATGAACTCGCTGAGAATCCTGATGGCGGCACTGACGGCCGGCGTTCTGCTGGCCCCGGCGGTCCTGGCCACCGACGACCACATCGCCGGACGGCCGGACGGCTGCACGTCGATCATGGTCGGTCGTCTCGCCTCGGCCGACGGATCGGTCGTCACGTCTCACACGTGTGACAGCCACCGGACCCGGGCCTGGATCGACATCGTCCCCCACCGCAAGCACAAGAAGGGGGCGATGGTGACCATGCTCAAGCGCGGCGAGAACGACTCGACCGCCATGCAGACCTACGACCGCATCCCGATCGGCGAAATCCCGCAACTCCCCGAGACCTACGGCTACATCAACACCGCCTACCCGTGCATGAACGAGCGGCAGCTGGCGATCGGCGAGTCCACCTTCGGGGGCCGAGAGGAACTGCACAGCGACTCCGGGCTTGTCGACTGCCAGAAGCTCTGCGAGATTATTCTCGAGCGGTGCGCGACGGCGCGCGAGGCGATCCGCCTCGCCGACGAACTCACGCAAACCTACGGCTGGATCGACGAGGGGGAGTGTCTGACGTTTGCGGACCCGAAGGAGGTCTGGCAGTTCGAGATCACGGGCGCCGGCAAGGACAAGGTGGGGGCCATCTGGGTGGCCCGGCGCATTCCCGACGGTCACGTCGGGGTGGCCGCCAACGCCTCGAGGATTCGTGAGATCGATCTAGACGACCCGGACTACTACATGGCCTCGGAGAACATCTTCTCGGTCGCCGTCGAGAACGGCTGGTGGGACCCCGAGAGCGGCAAGCCCTTCGAGTTCTGCTACGCGTACGACCCTGAGGGCCGGACGAGCTTCGCCGCGCGGCGGCGGGAGTGGCGCGTGTTCGACATCCTGGCCCCGTCGCTCGGCCTGCACGCACACACGGAGAACTACCCGTTCTCGATCAAGCCCGACACGCTGGTGACGATGGAAAAGCTCATGTTCATCTTCCGGGACACCTTCGAGGGCACGCCCTACGACATGACCAAGTTCATCACGGTGGCCGACGACAGCGGCCGCGTGGTCAGGAGCCCGTTGGCCAACCCCTTCATGCCCTACGACATGAACCCACTCTTCAAGATCAACGGGGGCTGGAACGAACTGGGCGAGCGGCCGATCGCCCGCTGGTACTGCATGTACGGGACGATCACCCAGTCGCGCGACTGGCTGCCGGATCCCATCGGGGGGGTGGTGTGGCTCGAGTACGACAACCCGGCCATGAGCTGCTACGCGCCGATCTACTGCGGGGTGACGGACCTGCCGCAGTGCTACAAGACGCCGTCCCGCAAGAACGGGTTCACGCGGGATGCCGCCTGGTGGGCGTTTAACCGCGTGGGAACCCTCGCCGCGCAGAGGTGGGGCGACATGCGGCACGATTGCAGGGACGTGTGGGGACCGATCCAGGCGCAGGCCCTGGCGGACCAGCCTAGCATCGAAGAGGAGGCCGCACGTCTCTACAGGAAGAGCGAGAAGAGCGCGCGGAAATATATCACCCAGTACACGAACGATTTCTGCGAGCGGATCACTCAAGCCTACTGGGACCTCGGCGATCATCTGTGGACGAAGTACGACGAGAAGTGGTAAAGGGTGGTACCGCGAGGGCGTGACATCGCGAGGGCGCGACCGAGCGACAAGAAGCCCAAACAAGCCCTCGCCTGGTTCTTGAAGACCCATGGGGGCGGCCAGCGGCCAGCGGCCAGCGGCTGCCCCGTTTTGCACACTGACGAGCGGGGACGAGGGAAGGGATGCATGACCGACGTTCTCAGGGATTCCCCTTCCCGCGAATTGCACCGAGCAGGCCGGACGAGCCCATGGACGAATCTGAGACCGGAGCCCGAGGGCCGCGCGCTGGGGGGGCAGCGGGAGTGGTCATCCGGGAAGTCACCTGCCGCACAATCCTCAACCGGACCCGCATCAGCGACTACTCGCTCAACTGCTACACGGGCTGCGCGCACGGGTGCGTCTACTGCTATGCGCGCTTCATGCAGCGCTTCCATCCGCATCCCGAACCCTGGGGTGCGTTCGTCGACGTCAAGATCAACGCGGTGGAGGCCCTCAAGCGCCAGCTCCGGCGCGCTCGGCCGGGGGAGGTCTTCGTGAGCAGTGCCTGCGACGGCTGGCAGCCGATCGAGGCCGAGCGGGAGCTCACGCGGGAGTGTTGCCGGTTGCTGCTGGATGGCGGGTTCCGCGTCAGCGTGCTCACCAAGAGCGCGCTCGTCGAGCGCGACCTGGATCTCTTTGTCGGACGGAGCGCACGGGTCGGCGTGACGCTGACGACGCTCGATGAGGACCTCCGGAAGGTCTGGGAACCTGGAAGCTCCAGCGTGGAGGAGCGGCTGGGGGTGCTCGCGGGGGCCAGGAAGGCGGGGGCCGAGACGTCGATCATGTTCGGGCCGCTTCTGCCCCATCTCTCGGACGATGCATCCTCGATCGACGAGATGTTCCAGACGGCGGCGGACCTTTGGGTGGACACGATCTGGGTCGATGCCCTGAATCCCCGGCCGAAGGTGTGGCCTTCGGTGGCCGCTCTCCTGCGCAGGCGGTTCCCCGATCTTCTGGAGCCCTACCGCTCCGTCCTTTACCATCCCAACGCACGCAGGGAGTATCTCGACCGGCTGCACGGCCGGATGACGCGGGCCGCTAAGAAGCATGCCCTGTCGGATCGCGTCAGAGGTGCATTTGAATGATCTCGCCGCCGACGCTGGCATCAGGCGATCGCCGGCTGCCTGCGGGACGCGGCAGATGCGTTCGATTCTCCGGTGGTCTCCTGCTCGGGCTAGGGTACGGCGACCGTGATCTTGCCCGACACGAACTCCGGATAGATCTCCTTCGGTTGAAGCCCTTCGATCGTTAGGAACGTCACGTGGTGGAGGATCATGTCGCCATCGCTCTCGGCGATGTAACTGTAATCGTCGATCACGATTTCCTGTGCCTCTGCGTCCGGGGCAATGCATACGTCGATCGTGGCGAACAGCCACTCTTCTCCCGGATTGAGGGGCAAGAGGGTCGTCGAAATCATGTTGACCCTGAGGGGTTCCGGGTCGTAGTCGCGCCACGTCGCGTCCGCGATCTGGGCCGGAAGGACATCCCCGAAGCACACCGAATCCACCGTGCAGCCGGTGCCGGTGAACTGGAGAGTGACCTGGATCGCCCAAACCGCCTCGGCGTTGCGGATCTTGATCTGCACGTGGGCTGTGTCGCCGGGCGACACCGTCTGCGATTCCACCCACACGCGATTCGGGTTGGCCGCAGGAGCGGTCGGCTTCTTGTCGTCGTCTCCGCAGCCCGCCATGAGGGCCAGCGCGAAGAGAAGCACGGTACTTGCTCTGAAGGGGTTCATTTCAAGCCTCCCACGGTTGGTGTCTCGCCCGCCGTTACCGGCTCCGAGTTCCGTCGGTGTCTTCCCAGGGCCGTCTGTGGCGTGCGAGACCGGGATGTGGGAGGCGGGTTCGCGACAACCGCGACCCGTGCCCCGCGGCGAGGCCCAGGGATTCCTCTGAAGGCTGCAGGGACAGCGTACGACTTCGGGGCCCGGCCGTCAATCACATTTATGTAACTATGTACAATTATACATAATAACTAATCATCTGTTGTCTTTGAATAGTACATCAAGTTTCTAATTTTATCGCGACAACGCTATGGTGGCCTGGAAACATGCGGGCGAGATCGTGCGGAAGAGCGGTCCTGGATGCGCCTGCGTCCCCGTGGTGCCCCCAACCGAGGGGCTTGCTCCACGCCCGCCCCTTGCCGTCGGCTCTCGCTGCGAGCAACGCACCCTCGTTTCAGTTATCTTCAGGCGATATCGTCCGTTACCACAGATTCACCATTTGGCTATTGTGGCTCCCGCAGAAATTGTGTATACTCTTCTCAGAGAGTGACCCTGCGGCTCCGTCTGAGTATCTCATCCCAACCCGCCGACGGGGTCATTGTGCCGGCCGTTCCGGGCCCAAGGACCGGAGGCAGTGAACCTTTCCCCTTGCGTATTTCTCCTTCTGCGGGACTCACCTCCGGACTGGATCCGCCTGGCCGCGGTGTTATGAGGTTCCGCCGCCACGGTGCGCGGAATCCTCGACCTACGACCCGGCGCCCCTCTGAGGCCCCGGGGTACGAATCCGCACACGGGCCATCGCTGAGAGGGGGAAGAACCATGATCGACGCAAAGAGGATTCTGCCGGGAATCTTGCTGTTCGTGCTATGGGCTCTGCCGGCATGGAGCTCGCCCTGGGTGGACATCGCGCCGACCGCGGTCGCCGAAGCTGCCGGCCGAGGTCTCCCCAGGTTTCTCGATGCGATTCCCGCAAACCAGATGTACCAGTTCGGGTTCCTCGCCGAAGACGAGATGGCTCGAGCCACGCTGAGCGATCCCTTCAGGACCTACACCATTCGTCCGGCGGATCTCCTTTCGTTCGAAGGCGGTCAGGACATCACGTCGATCGTCAGGGCCACGAGCCTGTGGACGTTTCCCGTCGTGAGCTCCGGCGAGCCCAGGGCCCTCCTCACCGTGGATCTCATGGGCGGCGAGTGGAGGGCCGTGGATCTGGCCGGCTCGCCCCTTGCCGCCGAGATGGCGAGCGTCGGCGCGTACGTCGACGGATTCGCAGGCTGGGAGGCGAGGTATCTGAGGATCTACCAGGCCGCGTGCAGCTTCGTGCTCCTCACCAGGGACGATGAGGCGCGTCTCGTTCCGTTGGAGTCCGGGGCGCTCATTCTGGGGCTTATCCACAGCGGCGAGCGCTACGAGTACACGACGGTGGATCCGTCGGAGGCAATCTTGGCTCTTGCTCCGATCGTTCGGGAGAATCTCGGGCCGCGGATGGAGGAGTAGGCGCGATCCGATGCTCGCGTCCTTCGCTGGACGCGGGACGGGTGCTTCCGCGTAATACCCGAGGTCTTCAGGACGGAAGGAGGCGATGACCATGAGAAGACTATTCATCTGTCTGGCTGTGATTGCAGTGGTGCTCGCAGGGTGGTGGGCCGAGGTCTCCGCCCAGCCGACCGCCTGGAGCCTGGCCGTTCCTCTGAGGGGGCAGCTGGAGTCCAGCTGGTGTTGGGCCGCGTCCAGCGAGATGGTCCTCTTCTTCTACGGGACGGTGGTGGATCAGGACAGTATCGCGGAATGGGCCTGCTGGAGGGCCCCCTGGTGCATGGGTCCCATCACCTGCACGGACTGCTCATGCTGGCCCCACCCCTGCGCCACGTGTTGCGACACCCCGAACGTGCTCATCGGCGCGCCGTACTCGGTGAGCGCGATCCTCTCCAACATGGGAGCGATCTCCAACTACAGCTGGGGACCCATGACCCGGTCCGAGATCGAACAGGACCTCTGGCCCTACCACTGCATGCCCTTCATCATCCAGTGGAAATGGGCCGGTGAGGACGACGACCAGCCCGGGCATCTGTTGGTCGGGTACGCCTACAATAACCTCACGGACATCGTGGGCTACCTGGATCCTCTCCCGCTCGGCCGGGGGTCGTGCCACCTTGCGGACTACGCGTGGGTGGACAGCTGCTCGGAGCACCAGTGGACGCGATCCCTGAGGATATCGACGACAGGCACCTGCGACGCTCGGGACACGGTGGTCTGCGAACCGCAGAGTCCCCCGTTCAATCCGGCGCATCCGGACACGTACTGGTACGACGTCTCGCCCTCCGGCTTCGGGCGCTGCGATTTCCACGTTCGCGTCTACGATGCGAATGCCGCCAACTACACGGGAGTGAGTCTGCCCAACGGGCCGGTGAGCAGCTGGAAGTTCAAGATCCATAACGTGGGCAACAAGTGGTGGGCCTCGTGGTGGGATACAACGGCCTCGTGTCAGCAGGCCATCTTCAACACCTTCCGGTTCCAGTTCGCCAACCCGACCGCCGGAAGCTGGGGGCACTGGACGACCACCTTTGGAAACAGCCCCAACCCCTACTGGCAGATCGTGGATATGTCGCCATCCCATTGCTGGGAAACGGACGGGTATGGGTACCGCGTGCACGTACCGGGAAAACCCTCTGGGCCTGGAGGGGGCGGGTCGTTGGGGATGCATACGGTGCCGAGCTGGGAGAACCTGAACTGTGGAGACCTTGCGGACTCGACCTCGCCCCACTTCCCGGACTGGTGTACCGACATCGACAACAGCCTCACACTGCCGGAGCTCGATGAGTCGTACTACGAGATGTACGTGGTGCTCCTGGCGTACAACGTCGACGCGATCGCGGGGGTGGAATTCGCCATCGGCGGCTGGCCCGACGGTCCCGATGCACCGCCTCCGCCTGCTCCGCCTACTAATCATTTTCTTAAATCTGTTAATTGTATTAAAGAAATAGTAGAACCTCCTGC
>Ga0180438_10004476_pt1 | contig 20097 bp, 18 predicted proteins | sample SS_ome_12_FD_132455 | JGI IMG/M metagenome (GOLD analysis project Ga0180438, IMG submission 132455) | Hypersaline lake sediment archaeal communities from the Salton Sea, California, USA - SS_3_D_2 metaG | ecosystem: Environmental > Aquatic > Non-marine Saline and Alkaline > Hypersaline >... | reverse complement strand
GCGAGCCGGGGTCCGATGACCTGATAGGTGAAGGCGGTATTCACGATGTGGATGGCGGGCGCCGCGAACACGAAGCAGAAGGCGGGGCCGATCCCCGCGCCCCGCCGCAGAATGCCAGCGAAGATCGGCACCACGTTGCACGAGCAAACGGTAAGGACGTTTCCCGAAATCGCCGCCGCCCCGTAGGAGAGAATCCGATTCGCCTTCGCCCCCAGGTACTTCATCACCGAATGGCTCGGCACGAAGACCACCAACGCCCCCGCCACCAGGAACGCCGGCAACACGATCGTAAACGCGTTGAGTGTGAAAATGCAGCATGTAAACAGATTGACAGCGTGCCCCAGAGTCTCCACTGGGTCCTCCGATTCCATCCAGCAAAGCGGGGCCAGCGCCTATCTGCTGGCCCACTTTCCTGAGTGTAGGGCTCCCCTGTGAAATTAGTGTGAAAGAAGCGCGGCGCTTTGCGGTATCGCCGCCGCTCAGTCCGAGCCGGCCGCCTGCTTCCCCCCTGTGGGCACCAAAAGCCGCGGCACGAGCTTCCCCTCCTCCATGTCGAGCACCACCGTGTCGCCGTCTCGGTACTGCCCCTGGAGAATGCCCCGCGCCACTTGGTTCTGAACCAGGCGCTGGATCGTCCGTCGCAGCGGACGCGCGCCATGCTCCGGATCGAAACCCTCTTTCGCCAGGAAGAGCCGCGCCGGCTCCGTCACATCCAGGTTGATCTCCCGCTCGGCGAGCTGCTCCCGCACCTGGTCGAGCATCAGATCCACGATCTGCTCGATCTCCTCCTGGGTGAGCGGCTGAAACACGACGATCTCGTCGATGCGGTTCAACAGCTCGGGCCGAAACGTCTTCCTCAGCTCCGCCAGCATCTGCTCCTGCGTCCGCGCGAAGTCCGTGCCCTCCCTCGTCGCGCCCAATCCGAGCGACCCCGATCCGACGTGCTGGCTGCCGAGGTTACTGGTCATAATGATGACTGTGTTCTTGAAGTCTACGACCCGCCCGGCGGCGTCGGTCAGCCTCCCGTCCTCCAGGATCTGGAGCAACATGTTGAACACGTCCGGGTGCGCCTTCTCGATCTCGTCGAACAGGATCACCCGATACGGCCGTCGCCGCACCGCCTCCGTAAGCTGCCCCCCCTCCTCGTAGCCGACATACCCCGGCGGCGCGCCCACCATGCGGGACACGGCAAACCGCTCCATGTACTCGGACATGTCCAGCCGGACCATCGCCTCTTCGTCGTCGAACAGGAACTCCGCCAAGGCGCGAGCCAGCTCTGTCTTGCCCACTCCCGTCGGCCCCAGGAACACGAATGAACCAATCGGTCTGTTGGCGTCCTTGAGCCCAGCCCGCGCCCTCCGGACGCTTTCCGAGACGGCGTGCACCGCCTCCTCTTGACCGATGACCCGCTTGTGCAACTCCTCCTCCATCCGCAGGAGCTTCTCCCCTTCCTCCTCGAACATCCGCGACACGGGAATGCCCGTCCACGTCTCCACGATCTGCGCTATGTCCTCCGCCGTGACCCGCGAGTCGACCTTTCCCGCCTCCGACTCCCACTTCTCCTGCTGCTCCGCCAGCTGCCCCCGCAGCACCTCGATCTCCTGCTTGAACTTCGCCGCCGTCTCGTAATCCTGCCGCAGCGCCGCCGCCTCCCGCTGCTCCTCCAGCCGCGACACCTGCGACTCCAGCTGGGACATCCCCGGCGGCGACAGCACCGCCTGCAGATGCTTCTTCGAGCCCGCCTCATCGATAAGGTCGATCGCCTTGTCCGGCAGGAACCGATCCGTGATGTAGCGCGCTGAGAGCCGCGCCGCCGCCTCCAGCGCTTCCTCGTCGTACTTCACCTGATGGTGCTCCTCATACCGCTCGGCCAGACCCTTGAGGATGGCAATCGTATCCTCGACGCTCGGCTCTTCCACATAGACCGGCGCAAAACGCCGCTCCAGCGCGGCATCCTTCTCGATGTGCTTCCGGTACTCGTCCAGCGTCGTCGCGCCGACGCACTGCAGCTCGCCCCTCGCCAGCGCCGGCTTGAGCATATTCGAGGCATCGATGGCGCCCTCCGCCGCCCCTGCCCCGACCACCGTGTGCAGTTCGTCGATGAACACCACGATCGATCCCTGCGCCTGGCGGATCTCGTCCATCACGGACTTCAGCCGCTCCTCGAACTCGCCCCGGAACTTCGACCCCGCCACCATCGCCGCCAGATCCAGCGCCACCACCCGCTTGTCCTTGAGCGTGCGCGGGATCTCCCCCGAAACGATCTTCTGGGCGAGCCCCTCCACCACCGCCGTCTTGCCCACACCGGGGTCCCCGATCAGAACCGGGTTGTTCTTCGTCCGCCGGCTCAAAACCTGAATCACCCTCTGTATCTCGACATCCCGCCCAATCACGGGGTCGAGCTTCCCCTGCTTCGCCAGCTCCGTCAAATCCCGGCTGAATCGCTCCAGCGCCTGATACCGGGCCTCCGCGCCCTCGTCCGTCACGCGCCGGCCCCCGCGGATCTCGCCGATGGCGCTCTGGAGCCCTTCGATCGTCACGCCGTTGGACCGAAGGATGCGGGCCGCCTCAGACTGCCCCCGGCTCACGATCGCCAGCAGCAGGTGCTCCACCGCGATGAGGCTGTCCTGCATCCGCTGAGCGTGCTCCGAAGCCGTGCGCTCCAACACCTCCATCAGCGCCGGCGTCACGTAGACCTGGCCGGCGCCGCCGCCCTGCGCCTCCACCTTCGGGCCCCGCGCCAGCGCCGACTCGACGTCCCGCTTCACGCCGGACGCATCGCCACCGGCCTTGCCGATGATCTCCGCTCCGAGCCCGTCGCTCGACTCCAGCAGCGCCAGCAGCAGGTGCTCCACATCCATCTGCGAGTGCTGATAGCGCCGCATGACCTCCTGGCTCGCCATCAGCACCTGCTTCGCTCTATCTGTGAACTTGTTGATGTCCATGCCGTTACTCCTCTACCGCTCGGCCGCGGCGCTCACCAGTTCGTGATCACCAGATCCGCGGCCCCTATCATCAGAAACAGCAGCACCGCGCCCCCGCAGAAACGAGTCGCCACTTCCGACGTCTCGTACGCCGCCACACCGGCCCGTTCCACGCGCCACGCGGCGAACAGCCCCACAACGACCCCCCACGGGACTACCCGCGCAAGCAGACTCACGGGGACGGCCCATACGCTGCCAGGATTGCCGAGTCCCCACCACCGCAGAATCAACCACCACACAACTCCACCGACAACACCGATCTCCGCAGCAGCCCGCAGCACGCGGCCCCGCTCCAGCCTGTCGCCGCGCGCCCCCAAAACCACCAAGGCCGCCGCAAAGCCGATCACACTGTACACGACCAGCAGCCACAGCTCGTTGGAGGGGGCCGGCGCCATCGCCGCCTCTCAGTCCCCCGCGGCCGCCGTCACCTGTCGACGCAGCCGCTGGATCTCCCGCTCCATCTCCTTCTTCCGCTCGGAGATCTCGTCTTCCATCTCCCGACGCATCCGCTCCATCCGCTCGAGAAGGTCGAGCACCATCTCGACCCCGGCGAGGTTGAGGCCGACACTCGTGAGGCGCTGTATCTGCCGGAAGCGCTCGATATCTATATCCGAGTACAGCCGGATGTTGTTCTCCGTCCGCGCGGGCTTCACCAGCCCCAAGCGTTCGTACATACGCAGCGTCTGCGGGTGCATCTCGACGAGTTTAGCCGCCACGCTTATGACGTATAGTGGATCAGAGGAATCTCGTCTCATATGGCTCGCCTCCTCCCCTCGCCCGTTGCTCAGGCGCGAAGGTTGGCGCGCGGGTCTCCCCTTCTCAGATCTCGAAGTCGTCCGATCAGATCCCTTTCCTCTTCGGTCAGATCCTTCGGCACCACGATGCGAACGCGGACGTAGAGGTCGCCGTTGCCCCCGCCTCTCATACGCGGCATGCCGCGTCCCGCCAGCCGAAGCCGCTGCCCCGACGACGCACCGGGCGGAAGCTTCATCTTCACCCGCCCGTTCAGAGTCGGCACCTCGATCTCTGCACCGAGGGCGGCCTCGGAGTACATCACCGGCACCTCGATGTGCAGATCGTCGCCCTGCCGCTTGAACAGCCGATGGGGAGCGACCTTCGGAATGAGATACAGGTCTCCCCGCCGTCCCGTGGGACTTGGCGCCCCCTGGCCGGCCACCCGGACCTTCGAGCCCGTGCGCACCCCCGCGGGAATCTTCACCTCCAAGCGTTTCATCTGCTCGACCTGGCCCCCGCCGCCGCAGGCGGTGCAGACCGATCCCTGCCCCAGGATTCCCGCGCCTCGACACGTCGGGCACACCTGCGGAATCGGAAGAGCGATCTCCCGGGTCACACCCCGGAAGGCATCCTCCAGGGTCAGCTCGATCTCCGCTCGGACGTCCTGGCCGCGCCGAGGGCGCGCCTGTGTGAACACACTGCCGCCGCGGCCGCCCAGAAGATCCCCGAGGATATCGTCCAAGTTGCCGCCAAATCCGCTGAAGTCGAAGTCCGGACCAACCGTCGTTCGACCCGCCCATCCCCCAGGCGCTCCCGCCGCGGCTCGGCGCCACGCATCGCCCAAGTGGCCGAACCGGTCGTACTGCGACCGCTTCTTCGGATCGCGCAGCACCTCGTAGGCCTCGCTGATCTCCTTGAACTTCTGCTCCGCACCGGTGTCGCCCGGATTCACATCCGGGTGGTACTTGCGCGCCAGACGCCGGAAGGCGCTCTTGATCGCCTTCTCGTCCGCGTCCCTGGTGACGCCCAGTGTCTCGTAGTAGTCGCTCGACGCGCCAGCCGGCATCTACACCCGCCTCACTCGACCTCCACCCGCACGCGCGCGCGGCCCCCTGGTGCAGCCCGAGGAATGGTGATGCGCAGCACGCCCTCGCGGTAGGTCGCCCGCGCGCCACTTGGATCGACCGGAATCCCGATGCGAAACGACCGCCGGAAGCGGCCCGCGGGCCGCTCGAGCCGAATCCCGCTGCTCGATTCGGCCCGGGCTCTCTCCCCTTCCAACGTCACGCTGGTGTCATCGATCCGGAGATCGATATCCTCTCGCCGAACGCCCGCCAAGTCTGCCACGAGTACGAGCCCGTCGTCGTCTTCGTACACGTCCACCGGCGGCGCCCATACAGCCTCCTGCTCCGACGCGTCACGGCCGGGCCGGAAGCCCTCGGAGAACCTATCTAGGTCCCGGCGGAGCCGGGCGATGTCGCCGAAAATATCCCAGTCACCAATGCCCATGGGCCATCCCTCTCGCCGGCACGCGCCACTCAGTCGCTCTCCGTGAACTCGGCGTCGATGACGCCCTCCTCGCCGCCCTCAGCGCCCGGCTGCTCCTCGCTCGCCTGCCCACCGGCCGGAGACGCCCCCGCAGCCTGTCGCTCCGAGGCGGCCGCCTCATAAGCGGCCTGCGACACCTCGGCGAACGTCTGCTGCAGCCGATCCGCCGCCGTGCGGATGCGGTTGATATCCTTGCTCTCCAGCGCCTCGCGAACATCCTTGACGGCCGCCTCGGCCGCCTCCCGCTTCTCCGCCGCGATCTTGTCGCCCAGATCCTTGAGACTCCGCTCAGCCGTGTACATAAGCTGCTCCGCTTGGTTCCGAGTGTCGGCTTCCTCCCGAGCCCGACGATCTTCCTCGCCGTGCTGCTCGGCCTCATCCACCATCCGCTCCACCTCGGAGCGCTCCAGTTGGCTCGACCCAGAGATCGTGATCTCCTGCTTGTTGCCCGTGGCCATATCCTTGGCCGCCACGTTCAGAATACCGTTCGCGTCGATGTTGAATGTGACCTCGACCTTGGGGATGCCGCGGGGAGCGGGCGGAATGCCGGTGAGGCGGAACCGGCCTAGACTGCGGTTGACGTTCGCCATCTGCCGCTCGCCTTGCAGCACGTGGACCTCGACCTCGGTCTGGGTGTCAGCGGCGGTGGTGAACACCTCGGTCCTCTGTGTCGGGATGGTCGTGTTGCGTTCGATCAGTCTGGTCATGACGCCGCCCAGCGTCTCGATCCCGAGCGACAGCGGCGTCACGTCCAGAAGAAGGACGTCGTCCACCTCGCGAACGATGATCCCGGCCTGGATGGCCGCCCCCATGGCCACCACCTCATCCGGATTGACGCCCTTGTGCGGCTCCTTCTCCGTCAGCCGGCGGATCAAATCTTGAACCATCGGCATGCGCGTGGCCCCACCCACGAGGACCACCGCATCCAGGTCCTGCGCCTTCACCTTCGCATCCGAAAGTGCCTGCTCGAACGGCCCGGCCGTCCGCTCCAGCAAATCCTGGGTCAGCTCCTCGAACTTGGCCCGAGTCAGGTTCGTGTCCAGGTGCTTCGGGCCCGTCTGATCGGCCGTGACGAACGGCAGGTTGATGCTCGTCTGAACCATCGAGGACAGCTCGACCTTCGCCTTCTCGGCCGCCTCCCTGAGTCGTTGAAGCGCCTGCCGATCCTTCCGCAAATCGATCCCCTGCGTCTTCTGGAACTCGTCCGCCACGTAGTTGACGATCCGCTCGTCCCAGTCGTCTCCGCCGAGGTGCGTGTCCCCATTCGTCGCCTTCACCTCGCATACGGCCTCTCCCACCTCCAGCAGAGACACGTCGAATGTGCCGCCGCCCAGGTCCCAGACCAGGATCCGCTGCTCCTGCGTAGCGTCGCTGCGCGCCAGCCCGTAGGCCAGCGCCGCCGCCGTCGGCTCGTTGACGATCCGCAGCACTTCCAGCCCGGCGATCTCACCAGCGTTCTTGGTCGCGGTCCGCTGTGCATCGTTGAAGTAGGCCGGAACCGTGATCACCGCGCGGCTCACCTTCTCGCCGAGGTACGCCTCCGCGTCCTCCCGCAGCTTCCGCAACGTCATGGCGGAGATCTCCTCTGGCGTGTACTGCTTCTCGTCGATCCTGACGACCGCCATGTCGTTTTGCCCCGCCACCACGTGGAACGGAACCATCGAGCGCTCAGTCTCCACCTCGGAGTACCGTCGGCCCATGAACCGCTTGATCGAATAGACGGTGTTCTCCGCGTTGATGATCGCCTGCCTCTTTGCAGGCTGCCCGACGAGACGCTCTCCCCCCTTCGTAAACCCGACCACAGAGGGCGTCAGCCGGCTCCCTTCGGCATTCGGAATGACGACTGGCTCGCCCCCCTCAATCACGGCGACCACCGAGTTGGTCGTACCAAAGTCGATCCCTATGACTTTCGCCACGACAGTAGACCTCCCTAAGATGCTCGTTAACGCACAGTGCAACAGCGGCGCCCGTCTAGCGGCACCAGCGCCTATGCCCTACCGCCTCCTTAATGCAGCAGGTGTTAGCGTACCCAATTGTAGCTCCTTGATAACGTTACTGTCAAGGTCTGCATGCCGCCGGATGTGCAAGAAAACCGGCGCCCAGGGACGGGCGCCGATCACAGGTATCGCCGGGAGCTTTCGCGGGAGCCGATCTTACGTGCCTGTAAGGCTCGTCAGGCGCCTGAGCTGTTCCTGCGCCACCCAGGCAACCTGGGGGTCGGCGCTTGCCGTCAGCCGCTCCAGCGCCTGCGCTGCTTCAGGATCGCCGATCTCACCTAAAGCAACGGCGCTCCACATCTGCACCGATGGGCTGCCGTCAGAGAGCGCCGCGGTGAGCTTCGGCACTGCACCTCGCCCCATGGACGACAAGGCCCGCGAGATCTGATACCGAACGGTGAGATCGGACTCCGGACTACGGAGCACTGTCAGCAGCCTGTCCGCCGCATCCAGGCCGATGTCGCCCAACGCGGATACGGCCGAGTCCACCACCTGCCAGCTCGAATCGGACAGGGCGCCAATCAGTGCCGGAACGGCCCCCACATTCCCCTTCCAGCCCAGCGCCAGCGCCGCCGAGGCCCTTACCTCATCATCGGAGTCACTCAGGGCAACAATCAGGGCCCCATTCACACTGGCCGAGTCCGATCCCACCAAGGCCTCCGCCGCGGCCTGCCGCAGCAGTACCTGATCTGACCGCAGTTCCCTGACGAGCGCAGGAAACGCCGGCGCCCCGATTCGTCTTAACGCCAGGATTGCCGCGTTTCGGTAGCGCTTCTCGGTCTCCAGCATCGTCGCCAAGATCGGCTCCACCGCTCGAGAATCGCCGATCTGTCCCAGCGCCGTCACCGCCCCCTCACGGTTGCCCTTATCCTGCAGGAACGGGATGATCGCGGGCACGGCCCGCCTGTCGCCGATCAGCCCCAGAGCCTTGATGGCAGCGCCCTTCTTGCTGCCATCTATCGGCAGCAGGTTGTACAGCGCCGGCTCCACCGCCGCCTCGACCTTCTCCAGACCTAGCTTGCCCAGCGCGTTTTCCCGAAAGCCGCCATGCGCGTTATAGCAGGCGCGGATCAAGGCATCGACGCCAATGCCTCCGAGCTTGGCAAGCGCCCTTGCTGCTCCCCCGGCCGCCGAATCATCGCTCAACAGGAATCGTATCTCCGCGGCAGTCTGCGGACCGATTTCCTCAAGCGCCGCTATCGCCTCATCCGTAGTTCCACCTCCGGCGGACAGCGCATCCAGCAGGACCGGCATCGACCTCATCCCCTGCTTCACCAGGGCCCGCCGAGCCCAGCGCCGGGGGGCCTCCTCCTGATCCGCCAGGATCTCCCCCAACACGCCCAGCGCGTCGTCAGTGCCGATCTCGCCCAGCGCCTCCGCCGTCTTGCTTCGGACGATGATGTGCTGCGCCGGCAGCGCATCCGAAAGCTTCCCCATATCGAGGAGCTCTTGGGTGGCGTCGACGCGCACCTGCATGTCGGTGCTTCCCAGGCTGCGTATCAGCTGACGCTTGACGAGATATCGCGCCGTCAGCCATCCGACGAGCACCAGGACGACCACAGCCACGGCCACATACCCGAGCGACCTGCGACGAGCTTCCATCCGCAGCTCCTCCCATACCATCTAGAATCGCCTTTTCGGCGCACTCCCGGCCCAACCCTCTTCTTTTCCTGCCGGCCGCTTCAATTGTGGAATAAGTTCGTTGAGCGGGCGAAACTGGAGGCATCCCCAGAGCCGCACACGGCGTACGTTCGCAGGAGGCGCTTCGTGGCCGTACAGCCACTTGAGATACTCGTCGTAGACGACGAGCAGAGCATCTGCATGCTGCTACAGGACGTCCTCACGCGCTTCGGGCACCGCGTCCACACGCGTCAGGATGGCGCCGCCGGGCTCCAGCTCGCACGCGAGCAGAGCTTCGATCTCGCCTTCCTCGACATCCGCATGCCCGGCATGGGAGGGCTCGAGGCGCTCAAGCAGCTCCGCGAGATCCACCCGAAAGCCACCTTCGTGATGATCACCGGCTTCGCCAAGGACGACATCATCGACGAAGCGCTCCAGAGCGGCGCCTCGGCCTGCCTCTGCAAGCCCTTCAGCCTCTCCCAGGTCACCAAGCTCCTGGAAGAAGTCACCTCCGGCGCCCCGGTCACGGTCTAGCCCATCCCCACGCGGCCGCCCCGTCACTCCTCCAGCTCATCGCGCCACGCTCTCGTCATCAACACCCTGACCGCATCCTTCGGCGCCAAACCCTCGAACAGCAACTGATGGACGGCCGCCGCAATCGGCATCTCTACCCCAGCCGAAGCGGCGAGACGCACTGCCGCCCGCGCGGTCTCCACGCCCTCGGCCACTTGCGGCGCCATCTCCGCCAGAACATCCTCCAGCTTCCGGCCCCGCGCCAGCTCATGTCCCACGAAGTGGTTGCGGCTCTTCCGGCCCGCACATGTCGCCACCAGATCCCCCATTCCCGACAGCCCCCAGAACGTCTCCGCCCTCGCCCCCAACGCAACCCCCAGACGCGTCATCTCCGCCAGCCCCCGCGTCATCAGCGCTGCCTTCGTGTTGTCTCCGAAACCCAGCCCATCGCTCACACCGGCCCCAATCGCGATGATGTTCTTCAGGACGCCGCCCAGCTCCACACCCAGCACGTCCGGGTTCGTGTAGACCCGAAACCGCGGCGTGCTCAGCGCGGCCTGCACCGCCGCCGCCAGCGCGTGGTCCTCGGAAGCGGCCACGCTGACAGTCGCGTCCCCGGCGGCGACCTCCGGCGCCAAGTTCGGGCCTGAGAGCACCGAGACCCCTCGCATTCGGCCCGGGCCAATACACTCCAGAACCGTCTCCGAGAGGCGCCGCCCCGTCGCATGATCCAGCCCCTTCGCCGCGCTCACCACAATCTGCTTAGCCCCCAAGTGGCCCTCAAGCCCTCCGCACACCATCCTGATCCCCTGAGACGGCACCGCCAGGACCACCAGCTCCGCTCCCTCCACCGCCTCCCCCAGCTTCCCCGTCGGCGTCACACTATCGGGCAGCTCGAACTCAGAAAGATACTCCGGGTTGCGCCGATCGCCCGCCATCGCCGCCGCCAGCTCCGGCCGTCTCGCCCACAGCCGTACCCGCCGCCCGGCGCCGCCCAGCGAGATGCTGAGCGCCGTCCCCCAGCTCCCCGCCCCGACGATTGCGATCGCCCCGTGTTCCTCCGTCATCCCCTACCGCCCTTCCTCGGTCGTTACCCGCTCCCCGATCTTCGACTCGGTCCCTTCCATCAGCCGCCCCAGGTTCGGGATATGCCGCGCGATAATGAGCGCGCCCACCGCCGTCCAAAACGCCGCCCACTCTCCCCTCACACCGACGAGCGCCAGATACACCGGCACCGTCACCGCCGCCGCCATCGACGCCGCCGAAATGTAGCGAGTGGCGGCGACGACGAGAATCCAGACTCCCAGACCGAGAACCGCCGCCTGCCACACCATCCCCAGCAGCACCCCCAGCGTTGTCGCCACCGCTCGCCCGCCCCGAAAGCCCAGAAAGATCGAGAACGTGTGGCCCAGGATGGGGGTTGAGCCGACTGCCAGCAGCCACAGGTCGGCCTGCTCCACCCCCCACGCAGGGAGCAGCCACCGGCCGGCCAACACCGGCACCACCCCCTTCAGAACGTCGGCGACGAACACGAGCGAAGCGGGCCCCGGCCCCAGCACCCGAAGCACGTTCGAAAAGCCGATATTCCCACTCCCATGCTTCCGGACATCCACGCCCCGGGAGCGGCCGACAAGCACCCCGAAGGGGATGCTGCCGAGAAGGTAAGACGCGCCCATGAGAAGCGCCAGCTTCATTCCCTGCCCCCTCTTCGCCGCTCCCTATCCTTGCCCCGCGCCCTCCGCACCAGCAGCCGGATCGGAGTCCCCTCGAGCGGCGCACGCTTGCGGATCTCGTTCTCCAGGTAGGCCACGTGCGAGAAGTGCGCCAGCTTCGGGTCGTTCACGAAAAGAGCCAACGTGGGCGGCCGAACACCCACCTGCGTGACGTAGTAGATCTTGAACTGCTTTCCCCTGCGCGACAGCGGGTGGTCCCAGGTCGCCTCCTCGAAGATCCGGTTCAGTCCGGCCGTCTGGAATCGGTGGGCATGATGCTCCGCCGCCTCGACAGCCGTGTCCAACAAGGCCTCGATCCCCCGCTGCTGGACCGACGAGGTGAACGCTACGGGCGCATATCGCACCTCCGGCAGCCAGGCATGGATCTCCCGGGCGAAGTCGGTCATCAGGGTCTTCTCCCCCTCCTTGCCGACCCCCTCCGGCGCTCGCAAGTCCCACTTGCTCACCACGACGACCTGCGCCCTCCCCTCCTCGTGCGCTCGGCCCGCGATCCGCTTGTCCTGGTCGGTCAGCCCAGCCGACGCATCCACCAACGTCAGCGCCACATCACATCGCTCGATCGCGCCGAACGCACGCAGGACGCCGTAATACTCGAACGACTCCGTCACGCGGCTCTTCCGCCTGACGCCGGCCGTGTCGACCAACACGACCCGCCTCCCCCGCCATTCGTACTCCGTGTCGATGGAGTCGCGAGTCGTGCCGGGGCGGGAGTCGACCACCGCGCGCCTCTCCCCCAGAATCGTGTTCAGCAGCGAGGATTTGCCCACGTTGGGCCGCCCCACGATCGCCATCCGGATTGTGTCCTCGTCCTGCGGCGGCGACGCCGTCTCCGGCAGATGCTCCGCAACGAGGTCCAGCAGCTCGTCGATCAGCAGCCCGTGCGCCGCCGAGATCCCGACCACCTCTCCCACAGCCAGACCGTAGAAATCCGGAACGCCGTCTTCGCGCTGTCGGCTGTCGACCTTGTTGGCGGCGACCACAACCGGCTTTCCCCTCCGGCGGAGCATGTCGGCTATCTCCTCGTCGAACGGCGCCTCGCCCTCCTTCGCATCCACCACGAAGATGACGACATCCGCCTCCTCGATGGCGAACTCGATCTGGCGCCTCACCTCCGCCTGCAAGTCGTCCTTGCTCGTCTCGAGCCCCCCCGTGTCGATCAGCGTGAACCGCTTGCCCATCCACTCGCAGTCCGCGTAGATGCGGTCCCGCGTGATCCCGGGCGTCGGCTCCTCGATCGCAATACGCCTCCCCGCAATCCGGTTGAACAAGCTCGACTTCCCGACATTCGGGCGGCCTACGATGGCGACGACACCGCGGTCGCGCGTCGTGCTCATCCTATCCCCTTCCCTCGGTCGAACCGTCGCACCGCCGCCGTCGCCTCCGCCGGGCTCGCCGCGGCCACAACCGGCGCCCCCGCACGCTCGGACAGCTCCTCCAAGGTCATCCCGTCGATGAACCCCTCCCCTTCCCTCACCGCCGTTCCCGCCACGATGACCAGATCCGCCACCTTCCGTCTCCTCAATGCCGGCGCGACATCCCGCCCGGCCAGCAGTCCCGCCGTCGTCACGCTTCGTCCCAGAAGACCGTTCGGGACGATGCACACCTCGGCGCGCACATCGCCCGCGTTCAGCTTCACTGCCAGCGTCTCCACCAGCGGCGCCGCCATCTCCCCGGTCACCAGCGTTACGGACAGGCGGCGCCGAAGCTTCGGCGGCCGGATCCGGCGGACCCCATCCAGAAACTGCCGCGCGCAGCCGATCCCGTTGCCGAGCTGGGGAAAGCCTTCATACTGCGGCCTGGCGGGCAGAGGAATCCCCGTCGAAAGATACATCTCGTCCGCCGCAAACACAAGCCGCCTCCCCAGCCCGCGAACGAACTCGCTCTGCCAGCGATGCACCCCCTCGATCAACCCGCGCGCCATCCTCGCCGTCACCGGGCGAACCGACGCCCCGCGCGGCCGATGCTTCGTCAGCCCGACCGGCACCACGCCGATGGAGCCGACGCCGGGATAGAGAGCCGCCAGATCCCTCACCGTTCGCTCCAGGTGAGCGCCGTCATTGATCCCCGGACACACCACGATCTGCGCCTGGAATTCAATGCCTTTCTGAGACAGTCGTCGCATCTCCGCCAGCACATCCACACTCGGCCGGCCGAACATCCGCTTTCTCACCTCCGGCTCCGTCGAATGCACCGACACGTAGAGCGGTGAGAGGTGCAGCCGCGCTATCCGCGCCCTGTCCGCAGGCGTCAGGTTGGTCAGCGTGATGAAGTTGCCGTGCAGGAACGACAGCCGGTAGTCGTCGTCGCGCACGTAGAGCGCCGGGCGCAGCCCCCGAGGAAGCTGCGCCACAAAGCAGAAGGGGCAGCGATTGACACACGTCATGACGCCGTCGAATACATCCTCGACGAAGCGAAGACCCAGGTCCCGATCCACGGCCTTCTCGATGGAGACCCGGCGCCGATCCCCCAGCTCGTTCTCGACGAGCAGGCTGACCCGCGGCTCGGCCGCCAGATAGCGATAGTCGATGTAGTCCCTCGGCGCGCGGCCGTTTACGCGGACCACCCGGTCCCCAACGGCAATGCCGGCCCCAGCCGCCGGGCTGCCCGGCGCCACCGACTCCACTCCGGCGGGACGCGGCTGCCTCACAACGACCCCGCCTCGCCCTCCAGCCCGCGCAGTCGTGCGACCACATCCTCCACAATCCACGCCGGCGTCGAAGCCCCTGCCGTCACGCCGACCCGCCTTGCGCCATCGACCCACGTCGACTCCACCTCCTGCGCCGTCTCCACGTGATACGTGGGCGTCCCGGTGGCGGCGCAGATCTCCTCCAGCCGCTTCGTGTTCGCGCTGTTGCGCCCTCCCACCACGATCATCACATCGACCCGCTCCGCCAGCTCCCGCGCGCTCTCCTGCCGCTTGATCGTGGCCTCGCAGATCGTGTTGAACACCTGCAGCTCGCGGCACCTCTCGGCCAGCGCTCCCGCCACCTCCCGCAGCGCCTCCGGCCTCTGGGTCGTCTGCACCACGAGCCCGTAGCGCTTGCGCACCGCCAGGCCCTCCACCTCCTGCGCCGAGGTGACGATCTCCGCCTTGCCGCCCACCCGCGCGGCGAGCCCTTCGACCTCCCGATGCCCCCGATCCCCGAGGATCACGACCGAGTAGCCCTCGTTCGACAGCGTTTCGATGTGGCCGTGCGCGCGCTTGACGAACGGACACGTCGCATCGATCACCGTGAGGCCCCGCTCCCGCGCCGCTCGCTCCACCCCGGGATCCACTCCGTGAGCGGAGAGCACGATCACCCCTTCGTCCACTTCATCGAGGGTCTTCGCCTGCCGCACCCCGCGCGCTTCGAGGCGCGAGATCTCCTGGGGATTGTGGATCAGAGCCCCCAGCGTATGGACCGCACGCGACCGATCGTCCGCCGCCCGCGCCACAAGCTCCAGGGCGCGCTTGACGCCAAAGCAGAAACCTGCGTTCTCGGCGACGATGATCTCCACGCCTCTGCCAACTAGTCCCTGACCTGCTTCACGAACGACGCCATCCGAGACATCGCCTCTTCGATCAGCGGCATCGAGGTGGCGTAGGAGCAGCGGACGAAGCCCTCCCCGCGCGCCCCGAAGGCCGTGCCCGGAACCACCGCCACCTTCTGCTTTTCGAGCAGTCGCTCCGCGAACTCCTCCGAGGTCAGGCCCGTCGCCGCAATCGACGGAAATGCGTAGAACGCCCCCTTCGGCTCGAAGCACGACAGCCCCATCGCGTTGAGGCGGTTCACGATCACTCGCCGCCGCTGATTGTACTCCCGCCGCATGCGGGCAACCTCCTCGTCACACCCCCGCAGCGCCTCGATCCCCGCCTCCTGCGCCGTCGTCGGCGAGCACATCAAGGCGTAGCCGTGTACCTTCACCATCGCCTCGATGATATCAGCCGGGCCCGCCGCAAACCCGAGCCTCCACCCCGTCATCGCCCAGGCCTTCGAGAACCCGCCGACGAGGATCGTTCGCTCTCTCGCCCCCGGGATGGAAGCGGCCGAGCAGTGCTCCCCCTCGTACGTCAGCTCCCCATACACCTCGTCCGAGATGAGCAGTATATCGCGCTGGCAGGCGAACTCGACCAGCGCCTCCATGCCCTCCCGCGGCATGATGGAGCCCGTAGGGTTGCTCGGATAGGAGATGAGCAGCACCCGGGTCGACTCGTCACAGGCCCGAGCGAGATCCTCGACCTGCACCCGGAAGTCGTGCTCGACCAACGTCGGTACGGATATCGCCCTGCCGCCGGCGAGCACCGCGCAGGGCGAGTAGGACACGAAGCACGGCTCCGGGACGAGAACTCCGTCGCCCGGTTCCACCACGGACCGAAGCGCGATATCAATCGCCTCGCTCCCACCGACCGTTATCACCAGCTCGGTCTCCGGATCGTAGCTCACCCCGAAGCGTCGCTCCAGGTAGCGGGATAGCTCCTGAAGCAAGGGCTGAATGCCGCGGTTCGGCGTGTAATGCGTGTGACCCCGTTCCAGCGAGTAGATGCCCGCCTCCCTCACCCGCCAGGGGGTCACGAAGTCGGGCTCGCCGATACCGAGAGAAATCGCCTCCGGCATCTTCTCCACCAGTTCGAAGAACCGGCGGATGCCGGAGGGCGACAGGCTCTGCACGCGCTGCGCGATGCGGGATCTAGTCTGCTCCAAGTCTCTTCTCCGCTAGGGTGTGATCGGGAGCCGCTTCGACTCCGTCCGCTCCACCATGATGTCCCCGTCCACCTTGTAACGCTCGAGCACGAAGTGCGTCCCCGTCCCCGAGATGTGCTCCAGCGGCGCCAGCTTCTCCGCCACGAAATAAGCAATGTCCCTCATCGTATTGCCCTGCACCACCACCAGAAAGTCGTAGGCGCCCGACATCAGATAGAGCGAATGAACCTCCGGGAACTCCATGATCCGTTCCGCCACCGAGTCGAAGCCCACGCCTCGCTCCGGCGTGCACCTCACCTCGATGAACCCGAAGACGTGCTCGATCCCCGCCTTCTCCCAGTCGATGACGGTCTTATAGCGCCGGATCACGTTCCCGTCTTCGAGCTTGGCGATGGCATCCTTGACCTCCGCCTCAGCTCCGCCCGTGCGCTCCGCGATCTGAGCCGGAGTCAGTCGCGCGTCGTCGCTCAGCAGCTCCAGAATCTCGTGCGTTTCGCCCATTTCTGTCGTGGCCTCCCTCCGTCAGACCTCACTTGTGAATCGCCATCCCCAACGTGTCCTCCGCCGCCTCCATGATCGGCTGCATGAGCGTGGGATGCGCGTGAACCATCTCGCCCACCTGCTCGGCGGTCGCGCCCAGATGGACCGCAAGCACCAGCTCGTGGATCAGGTCCGTGGCGTGCGGCCCGCAGATCTGACCCCCGAGCACCCGTCCCGACTTCGCCTCCGCCACCACCTTCACCAACCCCTCCCGCGATCCCTCAGCCGCCGCCTTGCCCGCCCCCCGGAAGAAGAAGGTGCCGACCTTCACGTCGATCCCCTGCTCCTGCGCCTTCGCCTCGGTCAGGCCAGTCGAGCCGATCTCGGGGTGCGTGTACGTCACCGACGGGATCGCCCGGTAGTCCATTTCGACGTTCTTCCCAAGCGCGTTCGCCGCCGCCACCTTCCCCTCGGCCGAGGCAACGTGCGCCAGCATGATCCCCCCGATCGCGTCCCCGCAGGCGTAGATCCCCGGGACGCTCGTCTCCATCCGCGCGTTCACCTTGATCGCCCGCCGGTCCATCTCGATTCCCACCTCCTCCAGTCCCAGGCCCTCCGTGCTCGGCCAGCGGCCGGTCGCCGACAGCACCACATCCGCCTCCACCTCGTAGTCCGTGTCGTCTCGGGTGAAGCGCACCACCTTCGCGCCGTCCTTCACAACGACCTCGCTCACGCTCGCGTTCGTGTGCATATCGATGCGCCGGCGGCGGAAGGCCCGCGCCAGCTCCGCCGCCATCTCCGGATCCTCCGTCGGCACGATCTGCGGCATCATCTCGATGAGAGTTACCTTGGACCCGACGGCGTTGAATATGTCGGCGAACTCCACCCCCACGTATCCCGCCCCGATGATGCACAGCCGCTCGGGAATCTCCTCGATCTCCAGAAGCTCCGTGCTCGTCAGGACTCCCGGGCCGTCCAGCCCCGGCAGCGGCAGGCGCGCCGGGATCGACCCCGGGGCGAGGAGGATCGCGTCCGCCGTCACAGTCTCTTCCTTGCCCCCGGTGTCCACCACCACCGTCTTCCCATCCGCCAGCCGGCCCCGCCCCGCCACCACCTGTATCTCGTTCTTTCTCATCAGGAACTCGACGCCCTTGACGACCTGACCGACCACCTGGTTCTTCCGCTCCATCACCCGCGGCCAGTTGATGCCTGTGAACTCGGCCTCCACCCCGAACTCGCCCAGCCGCTTCGCCATCTGGGTCAGCTCCGCCGACCTCAGCAACACCTTGCTTGGAATGCAGCCCCGGTTGAGGCAGGTGCCCCCGAGCGCCTCCATTTCCACGAGCGTCACCTCGGCCCCCAGTTGCCGCGCGCGAACCGCCGCAACATATCCTCCGGGGCCGCCCCCGACTATTGCCAACCGTGCCAAAACGCTCTCCTCTCGGGACCTCCGGCCGTGCCGCGCGCCTCCCTCAGCTATTCCTCAAGCTGTTCCTCCAACGCCCCTATGTGCCGCGGAGCGATGGGATCGTCCGGGAACCGCTTCAGCAGCGCCCGCCACTCCTCCAGGGCTTCCTGCGCCCGCCCAGCACGTTCCAGGCAGTTCGGCAGCATGTGCTGGTGGTAGGCCGGGGCGTCGTTCTCCACCGACTTGCGAAACTGCTCTGCGGCCTTCTCATAGTCCTTCTCGTGGTAGTAGTACATCCCGAAATCGTGATAGATCTCGTACGTGTCCGGGTTTGCCGCCACCCCCTCGCGGTACAACTCCACCGCCGCCTCGTCCTGGTCCATACTCCACAGCATCCAGGCCGCCCCGTTGTACGCCTCGACGAAGTGTGGGTCGATCTGGACGATTTGGCGGCACAGCCGGATCGCCTCGTTCCACCGCCCGTTATGCCAGTGACCCTCCGTATTCATCCACAGCAGGTCTACCAGGGCCTCGCGCGCCTCCCCTGCCCTCTTCTCCCCCTCTGCCGCGGTTATGGGCGCCAGTTCCTGGCTCGCGGGCTCGGCGGCGTACAGGAAGCCCGTACAGCAGATGACGGCGATTGTCGCCAGCACTCGCAGTATCATGGTGGGATCGCTCCTCGCGGACGCGTTGATTCCGAATTCTACTGGATTTCGCCGTTCGGAACAAGGCGAGGACTGTTAGCCGAGAGGCAGGCGGCGTCGAAGAGAGGGCACAAGCGTGGCCGCCGCCGCGGCCTTCGCCGCATCGATTGCCGCGAAGGGGAGGACCGACTGAGCCAGCACACCCAGCAATCCTGCGCCTGTGCCAATCAGCGCCGACCAGCCAGCATACCAGGCCGCGCCGAAGAGGTGGATCACGGCGACGCCGGCGAGGCATCCCGCGAAGATGCCGGTGCGGCCGCGCCGCCCAAGGCGGGCGCAGAGCGCGCCCGTCGCGGCGGCGGCGAGCGGGAAGCCGATGAGGTAGCCCCCTGTGGGGCCCAGGAGCGCGGCCGGGCCGCCCCCGTGGGCGAAGACCGGCAGCCCCGCGGCGCCGGCCGCAAGATACTGGACCTGGCTGACGAAGCCGAGGCGTGCGCCGAGGGCGGCGCCGGCGAGCAGAACGCAGAAGACCTGGCCGGTCACCGGGATCGGTGTGAACGGCAGATGCACTTGGACTCGCGCGCCCAGCGCGGTGAAGGCGGCGAAGATGGCAGCGCCGGCGAACTCGACGGCGAGCCGCCGGGTGGCGACTGGTGTCTGTGTGACATCGGCTGCAAGTGGCTGCTCTCTCACTGCGATCTCCTTATCCCCCAGAACGAGCGTCTGCGCGGGAGTTGACAATGATACCGGAGGAGCCGCCCTACTTCAAGCACACCTCAATCACCGGCACCGTCACCGGGGGTTTCTGGACGGGCAGCTCCAGCGTCAGCATCCCCGAGCGCTCCTGTTGCCCGACCGGGCCGGCGAGGTGGGTGGGACCGCCCTCGATCAGCTTGATCTCGGAGCCGTCGTTGAGGAGCTGCGCGTATCCGACCTTGCCCGCCATGCCTTCCAGGTGCAGATGGTGAATGGGCCAGGCGAACGCGTGCACGTAGAGCCGGTTCGTGGTGGAGTTGTAGGTCAGCCGGCAGTCCTGCGGCGTGGCGAACCCGGCCGGCGCGGGGCCGCACCCATAGATCGACCGGGAGTGGCGGCCCATCCATTGGCCGAGGCCGTTCAGACGGTCGATGGCGCGGTGGTCGAACTCGCCGCGGGCGGTAGGCCCGACGTTGAGCAGCAGGTTGCCGCCCTTGCTGACGTGGTCGATGAGGAGCCGGACGAGCTGCTCCACGCTCTTCCATGAGGACTCGTCGCGATGGTACCCCCAGGAGCCGGAGAACGTCTGGCAGCCCTCCCATGGGACGGGCTTGCCGTCCATGGTGACGCCCTCTCTGGGAACGTACTGCTCTGGGCTGCGGTAGTCCCATCCGCCCTGCTCGATCAGGTCGAGCCGGTCGTCGACGATGATGTCGGGCTGAAGCTCCCGCGTCATCGCCAGCAGCTTCTCGCTCTCCCATTCCTCACGGCCCTTGCCCAGCCAGGGCCGCGGCTTCCCCTCCTCGTCCCGCTTGGGATAGCTGAAGTCATACCAGATGATGTCGATCTTGCCATATCCGGTGAGCAACTCCCTCACCTGCCCGTGGAGGTACTCCGTATACTTCTTCGGATCGCGCCCCTCGTTGAGCTTCTGCCTGTCGGGGTGGCTGCGCAGCGGATGAAGGTCATCGATCAGGAAGTCGGGATGGTGCCAGTCGATCAGCGAATGATAGAGGCCCACTTTCAGCCCCCGCGCCCGAAACGCGTCGAGCATCGG